>Ga0160423_10005465_pt1 | contig 10360 bp, 4 predicted proteins | sample CRUFie14St8metaG_FD_108191 | JGI IMG/M metagenome (GOLD analysis project Ga0160423, IMG submission 108191) | Marine microbial communities from the Costa Rica Dome - CRUD Field 142mm St8 metaG | ecosystem: Environmental > Aquatic > Marine > Oceanic > Photic zone | place: Costa Rica: the Eastern... | reverse complement strand
GACCAGTTTCATATTTAAAGTTTCTGATCTTAGCTGTTCCAATTACATTACCTGTAGTTGTACCGTTTTGTGCAGTTGTTGTGTTAGATGTAGGTATTGTATAATTAGTACTTGAGAATGTGTTAAATGCTGTATCAATTAATCTTACTGTCTTACCATTTATACCAGGATTACCTAATACTTCATTAACTTTATAATAAGTTCCATATCCAAGCGTGACTTCTTCACCTGGAGTATTAGCAGTATCTAATCCTTTTGATACAGCTTTTCTTGTTGTGTCTCTGTATTCAAATCTTCTACCTTTTACATATCCTACACCAGAAGATATAGATACTGATTGAGAAGTTGAATTTAATGATTCTGATACAACAGTAAATGGATTAACGACATAATCACCTTCAGTTTCTTCAATTTGTTTACCAATTATATCTCCAAGTTTATCTAACTCAGGATCTTGGTTTATAACTACTGGCTGGCCAGCTTCAAATTGAACTAACTTACTTTGTGTGTTTGCTGCATCAATGTTAGCTACTGTATTAACAACAAGTACTGGAGTTAGTTTTAATCTATCAGCACCTGGTGCATTCTCATTACTAAATCCACTTGCATTGTCAAGTAATGTTGCATCACTGTTGCTGTTTACAAAAGATTCTACAATATCAAATCCTACAGCTTTGTTATGAGGTGCACTATTATATTTTTCTACAATAATACTTTGATTATCTACTCTTACAAAATTTCCTTTTTGATATACTACACCATCATCAACACGGAATGAATATGAATTACCTGTTGGTGCTGTAAAGTCATTGTTAGCTACTGTGACTTGGAAGTTTCTCTTTAAAGCTGATACGAATAAGTTTGCACTTGTTCCGCTTGTTGTTGTAATGACTGTTGGAATACTTTGTAGGATCCACTCACGAGCACTATAGTTGTTTCCATAATTAGAAATACTTACACTTGTGATACCACCTGTACTGTTTGTACTTACGTTTCCTGATAAACCGGATCCTGTGACAGAATTTGATGTGAATGTATCACCGTTAGCATAACCTGAACCTCCGGCTGCAATTGTGACAGCATTGATAGCTGTACCTTCATCATAAACTGTTACGATTTCTGCGTTTGCATATGTTTGAGTATTGTTTGCTACCTGAGCACCAATATATTTGAAATAAAATGTTTTTAAGTCTGGGTTAGTTGATTCAAAACCATCAGAGCTGTCCTGTAGTTGTGCAACAACGTTTGCTGAACCAACTAAATAACTGTTTGCAGCTGCCTCTCCAACGTTTAAGTCTTGTCCATCAACTCTTTTATCTAAAAGTTTAATATAGTTAATTTGTCTATCAAAGTTGAAACAACATCCTTTTACAATAGATCCTTCTTTGAAAGTAAATTCACCAATACGTTCAATCTGTTGTTGAAGTATAGTTTGTAGTTGTGTTAATTCTCTTGCTTGTACTGGGACAGCTGGTTTAAATAAGACGCGATGAAAATCTTTGTTTTCATCAAAATCGTCGTAATAAGGACTTGTATTAAGGTTAGTATCTATTGCCATTTGTTAAAACTCTATAACTAATTTTACGGTTTCTGATTGAGTGTTAGCTCGTGTTACTGGTGTAAAGTTCTCAATATACAACACTTCGCCACTATTGTCAACAAGATCGCCGTCTGTTTTTGCAGTAAAATACCCACTTGATGAATTATTAGGTCCTTGTGTTTCTTTAGGACTTCCACCTGCAGTGCTGTCATATATTTCCCAGCTTCCTCTATATTGAGTAAGTGCTATGGTATTTCCACTACTAGTAGTATTTATACTATGTACTCTACCTATAGACGAATCTGTGAATGGATTTCCTGAAATAGTAAAGTCTGAGTATCCAGTACCAGATTGAAACACGAATGAATCTACTTCTGGTTTGTTTGCTGTTGTAAATGTCCAGTCTGTTAAATATAATCTTTGATCGAATTCATCAAATGTAGATCCTGTTTTACTTTTGTTTGATTTAATAGATCCGCCTGAAACACCAGATCCAACATTTTGAGCAAAGGTTCCTGATGTGTCGCCAGTTATTCTAAATGTATCTGAATTGGTTGAATTAGTACTTACAAATACACCTTTTGTATTTGATACAAATATTTTTCCTGCTGACCTGCCAACAATAACGCCAGTAGCTCCTGAAGTATTTTGAGTGACTCCTTCACCATCTTGAAAACTTAACCCTGTTCCACTACTGCTACCGCCAGATAGTTTTACAGTATCAACTCGTATTTCAACGTTTGCAAATAATGGATCCCTAATCAGACCTATTTGTCTAAAGTCATTGTTTCCAATAAATGCAGTATCTGTATTTGCAAAGTTAACACTAACTCCTACTCTATAACCATTTAATTCACTAACAACATTTGATCCATGACCACCTGGTGGAGATATTATTGCTCTTGTATTAGCTGTGTTTGCTAATGCTAAGTTGTTATTAGCAATTCCAGTATTACCTACTACAGTCACTAAAGCATGTGAATAACTATTTCCTCTGTCTAATATATTAATTGATTCTACTCTTTTGGTTTGATTGTTGACAACTGCTCTTGCAGATGCTCCTTGACCATCGCCTCTAATTGTCACTAGAGGTCCAATTTCAAATCTTGATGATGTATCTATTCCGGAAGTTAATTTGTCTTTAAGTAAAACTCTTCTTGAGGATCCTGTCACAATATATTCTGATATTTCAGAAATTTGTCCAGCACCATTACCAGAAATTATATAAAAAGCAGATCCTTTATAAAAGTCTGTATTTGAAGATAGTGTAGTTAGTTCATCCGTGACAGCAGAAACATTTGCAACTACTCCTGATACAGCACCTTTTACAGCAACGCCTGATGCTACATTAATGTCACCAGTTAAGTCTGTCACATTAATAAAATTATCACTTCCTATTGCTGTTATAATTCCTTCTACATTTGCTGTGACATTTGTTCCTGCACCTGAAACTGTGACGTATGTTATTCTTTCATCTGTATTTGAAGAGTTTACAAAAATTGCTTTCTCGTTTATAAATGAAGTATTAGATCCACTTGCTGTTTGAGCTGTGTGAACAATGTTTGCAGAAACCTTTGATGCAAGTTCGTGTATAAAACTATTACCAGCAACATTTGATACAGTGACAATTCCGTTTGCAATTGCATTATACCTTGATCCACCAGAGTTTACAACAATAGTATCGATTGATCCATTAACAGCATTACTTGATACAGCTACGTTGGCTACAATAGGTATGAAGTTTTGTGTAGATGCTTTTTGGAATACAGCATTAGATACTTGATACATATACTTCCATTGATATCCATCAGAAGTTTTTATGTATATGTCATCATCTGGACCTGTTTCAGATAATAATGGTCTACTTGTTGAATTAGCTCCTTTATTGTTATTTAAACATTTGAATACGTTATATAATGCACCTTCTTTTACATAAACTACAAAGTTTTTACCATCCATAGCTTCTTGATCATCGTACATATCGTAAGCTGTTCCAGTAACCCATAGATTAGCTGAAGCCATATGATGTACATCAGCTGATGTCACTCTTTTACCATTAATCATGTTTTCATAAACACTTAATGATGTGTTTGAATAACTATCTATTGGTGTTCCTAAATCGTTGTGGTGTGAAGTAGTAAATACATAATAGCTAGAATTGCTGGCTTCCGTAACAGATTCTACGAACTGAGCCGCACTATGAGTTTTAAACTTTGATGATATTAATTTTTCTGCCATTAGCTTGTTACCACGCTGTTAGCAGAAACATTACCTGCTACAGTCATTCCCATATCTCCTTCAGAGATGTTTGACACTATTGCAGAAAGTTTTGTACCTGCAACGTGCATTAAATCTTTTAGTACCTGTTCATATTTATCTAACGAAATAGAAGTATCTACCTCATAACTATACTCTTGGTATTTATCGTTATCATGTATTTTTGATTCTCCTATGAAACCTTTTCTATCTTCCCAGAATCCTTGACCTATACCATGATTTGTCACATTAGCTGTTGCTGATACAATAAAGTCATTATTAGAAGCTGATAGTGTTAAGTTAGCATCGTTTAGATATCCGTATCCTGAATCTATAATTTCAAATTTAGTAATAACACCATTAGCAATGTTTGTATTAGCGAAAGCATTAGCATTAAACCCAATTGGTTTTGTATTAGCTTGAAAAGCTCCCGTTACTTTTGCTGAAGCACCAGATGTGCCTCCTGTAATAACTTCGCCATTAGCAATATTAACACCAAAAGACTTTCTTCTAATTAATAATGCACTATGTTCCGTTGTATTACCGTCTAAGTCAACAGTCACGGTTGTAAATACGTTGCCAGATACTTTTCCTTTTGATGATGTTGTTGCAGTTGTGTTTGCAACATCGTTAATTGTTCCTACCCATGCATTTGCTGTACTGTTTTTTACAGCAAAGACATTATTACCTGATGATTGTTGTTTTATAAACAAGTTATCAGTTGATACCGTTCCATCTGAATTTCTGGTTTTTACGTCACCAACTACAATTTTAGTACTGTTTGCTGATATAACAGTTCCTGTCACATTAGCTGTAGCACTTGTTATTTGAAAAATATTATCTCCAGCTGATATATCTGTAGGAGCTCCTGATGTGGAAGCATTTACTGTTAATGTTTGTCTTTGTACATTAAGTGTTTGAGTTACGAATTCGTTGTCTACAAACTTACCGTTAGCAGATGGATCATAAACATCATCTAATAAAAGTACAATATCTCTTCTATCAAACTTAGCTATAAATCTACTATAAATGTTAAAGAATGGTTCAATATTATAATTTTTACCTGGGTTAAATCTACCTAAAGCTGTTATTGTTCCTATATCTCCACTTACTTGAGTGAGAGCTTTGTTTATTGGGTCATCTATACCTACTTGTGGATCCTTAACAAAACCATAACCAAAATCCATAACAGGTGTTAACACTGCTCCAGATCCTCCACCTGGTGATGTAATTGTTCCAACTGCTGCATTAGTAAAATATCCTACACCATGGTTAGTAATTGTTGATACTGTTATTCCACCACTTCCATCAACTGTAACATTTGCTGTAGCAATAGTAGCTGCATTTGCACCACCTAGTCCTCCAGCTGTAAATTTAACTGTGTCTGTACCAGCATAACCAGATCCATTATTAGATACTACAACGCTATCTACAAAACCTGTTCCACTATTTGAACTATCTACTCTTACATCTAAAAATTGTACATTAGATACATTATTGTCTGATGGAAAGTCTGTAAACATTTGTACAGTCTCATCATCTTCTATTGATGTCACTTCAAATGCTGCTGAAGTTCCTGTAAATACTGAAATTACATTTGCAGCAAGATTAACTGTTGATGTTGTTTTAAGGTTATCGTTGTTTGCGACTTCAAATGAAGAGTAAACAAAGCTATGAATACTATTACTAAACGAACCTGTATTACCAGTACCACCTACATATGTGTTTGAATCGTTTGTATTAGCACCTTGAATATTTGCTGTGACAAAACTGTTTGCAAACGTGTCTTGTGTAGCAAATAGATTATAATCAGATCCACCATCGTTTCCAACAACAACTACAAAAGTGGATCCTGTTATAGAGTTGTTTGCTATAGTTGCATTTGTATTTGATCTTTGGCCACGCATTTTTTTAGTGGCTGTAAATACACCAACTACATCATCCAATGTTAAGTGATTCGAATTAGGTATGGCTGTAATAATACCATTAGCACCGCTAGTTGATACGCTTGCACTTGTACTTGTTGCCTGTGTAGACGGAGCAGATACTTTAAAAATACTTTCACCACCACTTGCTTCAAACGTACCAAACACAGAATTAACTATCATACTTGAACTGTTAGTGATAGCTTGAATGGTTCCGTTAGCTCCTGATGTATTTGCTTGTATTACATCACTTGAACTAAATCCTGATGTTGCTACAGTTAATACAACATCTGATCCTTCTAAAACTTTTTCTCCAACTTGGAATGTTGCAGTGTTGCCAGTGAACCCAATACTTGCTTGACCACCAAATGTACCTTCCTCTACACAAACTTTTATTGTTCCTGCTGCTGGTGATGAGTTAGATACTTCAACAACAAATCCATTTCCTACCTTTGTGCTTGCTCCTGCATATGCATGTACTTTAGCACCAGGTACCACTTTTGTAAAGAAATCATTAGCTGAACTTGTACCAGAAACAGTTTGTGCTCCTAATACCGTGACAGTTTCTAATGGTTGTACTAATGTTCTAAAAACTTCAAAGTTGGTTTGAGGTGCTGAATCGCCATTTGCAAATGTAGATGTAAAATTATTTACTTGTAGCATAGCAGTTGATACTGGTGTTTGTGTTAAAGTGTTGCTTGTACTAAAACCAAATCCACCATCAACTAATGTAAATTCTACAGTACCTGTTGTATTAATAACTTCTGCTACCCTTGCTATACCTTGCTTACCTACATCAGCCTCAACGTTAAATAAGTCACCAACACTATTGTTCTTACCACCAACTTGTATATTAATATCGCTTAACGATCCAGTAATTTCTGGTGCACCGTCTAATGTCTTTCCAGCTACACTTACTAATTCACCTCTAATAAACGTGCCTCTTAAATTAGTTAAAGTTATAATATGTACTTCTTTACCATTGGTCATTTTAGTGGCAAGACTTTCAGCAAACGCTTTAGCTCCACTTTGGGATCCTTGAATTTCTTTACCAACGGTACTTAATAGATATTCTCTATCTCTGTCTGTGACTTCAATGTATTCTGGTTTTCTAAAATCAGCACTACTCGCTACTAATATTTCTTCATTAGGAAATCTTATTTGAGATTCGACCCCATATACTAGCTTGAATAATAATTGAACTGCTCGTGGTGAACCTTTTGCTTTGTAAAGGTCAAGAGAATTTTTTAAAATAAACTCTGTTGATGACTGAGTGTCAAATGGAAGTTTATTGATGTATTGTTTTTTAAAGTGTACTAAAAAGTTTTCAATACTATTATCGATGTCTTTGTATTCTAATAAATTTCTTGCGACATCAAGTGATTCGTTTTCTTGTTCTAAAAATTCGTAGTATGCTTGGACAAACGATATTAATAAAGGTCCTGTTTCTCTATAGTGTTGTGGAAACTGGTCTTTGACGAAGACCGACAGTTTGTCTTCAACTTCTTTCATGTTATACTGCCTCTTGTATTACACTCGTTGTTACCGTTCCTAATTTTAGAATAATATTTTTAGTTGAACTAATATCTCTATTTTGTGGTCTTGCAGTAATCTGTACAGAAGATGTTGAATAATTATTGATACTTAGTCCTGCAATTCTTACTATACCGGTAGTGTAATCTATTGTGCCTATGTTAGTGTCCAATACAACCGTATCTCCTAATGCATCTTTTCTAACAACTTGTAAAATTCCTTTACCATCATCTCTGATAGTTGAATTTGTTGTACTTCCAAATGTAAAAGGCGTTGATGTAATACCTGATTTTTCATCTTTGATGTCTTTGTCTATCTCATTATTAAAGTCTATAGTAATAGATTGAGGAGCTCCAGTATTTGCAATCCAATCTTTTCTTATAGTAATTTGGTTATCGCTACTTAATATTGATGGATCTGCTGCATCGATAGCTGAATCAAACTTACTTATTCTAAATGTCTTATTAAAATCGTTTATAAATGTTTCTGCAAACGTGTTAGCAGCTGCTGCAGTTAATGATATAATATCACCTGGTACTTTTTTGCTTTCATTAACATTGTATCTAACTGTTTGATTAACGTCTGCAAAAAGAAATTCTGGAGTAATAACTTTAGATGTAATGCCAAGAGCACTTCTTTCGTCTGCAAAATCTTTAATTTTTTGTGAAGTTGATTCTGGAACGCCGTCAGCATCTTTAACATCAACAGAAATTATAACTTTTCCAAACTCTGGTGGATCAGCTTCTTCACCACCAAATACACTAATAGATTCAATATCACTAAATTCTTGTTTGATTAATGTTTCATAGTCTTGTTTAGTAATAAGTCTGTCTTGTATTGTTAAATTTTTAGGAGCATTAAATTTTATATCATCAATAGATTCTGATACAGATCCGCCTTCTGCAGAAGACACTGTAGTAAACATAACATTTGAATATGTGTCTATACTTCCAGTAAAATTAAATACTTGTGCGCCATTTGGTAACTCACCACTACTCTTTCTATAAGTTGCTTCTATTACATTACCTGTTTTTAATGCTCTACCTACAGTACCATCACCAAATTGAAGTTCATATTTGTTTTGTCCACTTGGTTGTACAAAATAAGCATTACTGGATCCATCTAATCCTAATATTGTTTTTTGCTGTGTCCAAGTAGCATTTGTTGATACAGTATTAGATACTCTTACCTTTACACTTAATGAACTAGTGTCTATTGAGTCAGCTGATAAAACATATTTTTGATTTGTATTTGCAACATCAACATTAAAAAATTCTGTCACTACGCTTCCTTCATATATGTCTACTTCATTGTTTACATAATTACCAGAACCATTTGCTGATATAACAATATCATTGTTAGTTGAAAAAGTATAGCTTACGTTGTTTACTGAAGCGGTCCATTTTGTATGTTGTGGTATTGTAATTGTTGGTGGAACGTCGTCCGGAACAATCTCTACGGACAGTTTTGCTCTTGCAGATGAATGACTTTGTGGAAGATAGTTGAGTGTTTTAGCATGTGATACTACACTCTCTATTAATTGTGCACTATCTAAAAATCCTTCATTAGCTACTTGGTTTAGATAATAATTATTCATAAACGTATTATATGAAAGAACATCTAAAAGCACAGACAAGTTTGATCCTTCAAAATCGTAGTCTTGAAAAATAGCTTGATTCTTTAAAAAAGTTTTTAAATTAGACTTAATTTCATCAAAATCTAAATTTGCCACTGATATTGCTGATGTATTTGCCATTACCTAATCCTGTCTACTAATACTGTTAAATTTTGTATCTCTACAGTATTTATTATAGAGAATTTTATTGTTGCTGCCAATGAGTTTTGATCTACGTTTGGTGAAACAGATATGTCTTTTATACTTGCTCGTGGCTCATACTGCTCAATTGTTTCTCTAATATATGTTTTAGCTCTGTCTGATGTTTGAGGACTGAATAATTCAAATAACACGTTTCTTATATTACAACCTATACCTGGTTGAAAAGGTCTTTCAAAAACATCAGTAAGTATTAAATTTTTTATTGCCTGCTTTACAGAATTTTCATTTTTCAATACAGAAAGGTCTTTTGTAGTGTCATGTGTAGCAAAAGACATATTAAAGTCAGAAAAAAATGTGTTAGTTTGAATTGGCATATTATTATTTATGGTCCTTATACAATTTCTATTCCATCTAATCCAGAGATTACAGCAAAGTCATCTTCTGATACTTTAGCTCTAATTCGTTTGAATGAGTTTCCTAATAAAAATTCTTTTGAGTATTTTGATTTAGATAATTTTTCTTCTTCTAAACCTAATGCATGTCTTTCATTATGGTATGTAAATCTAGCATCAAAGAATTTTGCATCTCTAACTATAATCGCTGCTTCAAAAGCAAATCTATCATCATAGAAAATTTGAGGAAATGGTAGTTTGTCGATTTTTTCTTTAAACTCATCTCCTATCTCTAAATTAGCGTCTGTAAATTTTTTCTCAGCTTCTTTTGCAGATTCGTCATTTTTTCTTACTGCTATGTTTGCAGTTTTCTTTACAGCACCCTCATCTTTAGTTTCTAACATTGCATCTACAACTGGTGCAAGTATTGATATAGGATTCTGAAGCATTTTAACTATTTCTGGCATTTCAATTCCAAACGAAGGAAACTCTGTAGGGATCCCTAATTTTTTTATTAACCCATCTGCTCCAAGTTCTAAATTAGGTAATGCAGTTGATACGTCAATTCCAGCTGTCGCTTCATCTAATAATCCTTCTACCTGACTACCAATCAATCCTTTTGCCTTGTCTTCTAGTGCTCCTTTACCTCCAGTAAGACCAGCTGAAGTCAAGTCGGTTGCAATATTGCTCATCTTTTCAGAATCAATTCCCATTGTGCCTAAGATTTCATTTGTAGTTTCTTCACCAAAGTTTTGAACCATGCTTTCAAATTCACCAGCCATTGCAGCTGGATCATTTATTAGTCCTTGTAATGATGCAGCTTGGTCTTGAATACTGGCTAGAGGTTCTGGTAGTTGTGGCATGTTCTCATCTAAGAAAGCTGTAGCTTCAGCTATCTTTCCATCAGCGATTCCTTGCAGTTCTCCTACCTTACCAT
>Ga0160423_10005464_pt1 | contig 10360 bp, 10 predicted proteins | sample CRUFie14St8metaG_FD_108191 | JGI IMG/M metagenome (GOLD analysis project Ga0160423, IMG submission 108191) | Marine microbial communities from the Costa Rica Dome - CRUD Field 142mm St8 metaG | ecosystem: Environmental > Aquatic > Marine > Oceanic > Photic zone | place: Costa Rica: the Eastern... | reverse complement strand
CTCGATGCGGGCTCAATCACCCTCGCCGGCCGGGAGGTGCAGGCCGGGACGCCGGACGACCTCCAGCACATCCGGTCCCATGCCGGTCTGGTGTTCCAGGACCCGCGGGCCGCACTCAACCCCGCCAAGCGCATCGGCTCCGTCCTCGAGGAGGTGCTCATCCGCTGGGGCACACCGCGCGATGCGGCCCACGACGAGGCCAGCGCCCTGCTCGAAGCGGTGGGCCTGAGCCGGTCCGACCTCGACAAGCGGCCCGACGCCTTCTCGGGGGGGCAGCGGCAGCGAATCGTCATCGCCCGCGCCCTCGCGGCCCGGCCCCAACTCCTGATCTGCGACGAAGCCGTGGCTGCCCTGGACGTGAGCGTGCAGGCCCAGGTACTGAACCTGCTCGTGGAATTGCAGGCCGAGCGCGACCTCGCCCTCCTCTTCATCAGCCACGACCTCGGCGTCGTGCGCTACCTCTGTGACCACACCGTTGTGATGGACCGGGGAAGCGTGGTGGAAGCTGCTGAATCCGAGTCCATCTGGTCCACACCCAAGCACCCGGTGACCCGCAGACTTCAGGCCGCCGGCGGGGGCTCGATTGACTAATTTCGGACCATGTCCGAGACTCCCCTCGTCAGCGAAACGCTGCACGGCCCCGTGGCCGTGTGGACCCTCAACCGCCCCCAGCAACTCAACGCCCTCAACGGTGCACTCATCGCCGAACTCGGCGAGAAGGTCGACGCCGTGCAACAGCGGGATGACGTGCGCTGCGTCGTCCTGACCGGTTCCGGGGAGAAGGCCTTCGTGGCCGGCGCCGACATCAAGGAGTTCTCCGATTTCGACGGCGTGCAAGGCCGGGCACTCGCCGAACGGGGTCAGCGGACCCTCTTCGACGCCATTTCGCTCTCGCGGACCCCGTTCATCGCCGCCATCGGCGGCTTTGCCCTCGGTGGTGGCCTAGAGCTCGCCTTGGCCTGCCACATCCGGGTGGCGTCCGACACGGCCCGGATGGGCCTACCGGAAGTGACCCTCGGTCTGATTCCCGGGTATGGAGGAACGCAGCGGCTCGCCCGCATCATCGGCACCGGACGCGCCATGGAGATGATCCTCAGTGCCCGGATGGTCAAGGCTGACGAAGCCCTGAACATGGGCCTCGTGAGCCAGGTTGTGTCGCGTGATGCCCTCATGGACAGCGCACTGGACATGGCCCAACGCCTGACGGCCAACAGCCCGAACGCTCAGGCTTCCGCCATCCGTGCCGTCCTGTCCAGCGGGAGTGCGGAGGGCTTCGAAATCGAAATCGAGGAGTTCGGACGCTGTTTCGACCACCCCGACTTCAAGGAGGGCGTGTCCGCCTTCCTCGAGAAGCGCAAGCCCGCATTCTGAGCATGGCCGATCTGACAACCCCCACTTCCTCCGCCGTGCGGATCCGCGTGGCCAACACCGGCCAGGATCCACTTCCGGAGTACGCCACGCCGCAGAGTGCCGGCCTCGATCTCCGCGCCCGGCTCGATGGCCCGGTGGTTCTTCAGCCCGGAGAGCGCAGGCTGGTGCCGACCGGACTGCACATCGAGCTGCCCGACGGCTATGAGGCCCAGGTGCGGCCCCGAAGTGGCCTCGCCTACAAGCACGGCCTCACCGTCCTGAACAGCCCCGGCACCATTGACGCCGACTACCGGGGTGAAATCGGGGTCATCCTGATCCACCACGGTCAGGCGCCCTTCACCCTCGAACCCGGGGAGCGCATTGCGCAACTGGTCGTCGCCGCCTACGCGCGGGTCGATTGGATTCCCGTCCCCCAACCTGCCGACCTCGCCATCACCGACCGCGGTGCGGGCGGCTTCGGACACACCGGAACCGAATGAACCTCATCATCCCCATGGCGGGCCGCGGTAGCCGCCTCCGTCCCCACACGCTGACCGTGCCCAAACCGCTGGTGCACGTGGCCGGCAAGCCCATCGTTCAGCGGCTGGTGGAGGACCTCGCCGCCATGACCCCCCGCCCCTTCGACAACATCGCCTTCGTCATCGGCGACTTTGGAGCGGAGGTGGAAGCCGACCTCCTCGCCCTCGCCGAATCGCTGGGCGCCCAAGGACACATCCGCCATCAGGAGCAACCGTTGGGCACGGCGCACGCCGTCTGGTGCGCCGAGGACCTGCTCGAAGGCGAGACGGTCGTGGCCTTTGCCGACACCCTGTTCCGCGCCGATTTCACCCTCGATGCGTCGGCCGATGGCCACCTCTTCGTGAAGCGCATTGAAGACCCCCGCCAGTTCGGTGTGGTCGTCCTCGATGAGAACGGCGTCATCCGGGAGTATGCGGAAAAGCCGGAGGAACCCGTTTCCAATCTGGCGATGATCGGCATTTACCACTTCCGGGACGGGGCAGGCTTGCGCCGCGAAATCGGCAAGCTCATCGACGGCGACGTGCGGAAGGGGGGCGAATTCCAATTGCCCGATGCCCTCCGCGCCCTGACCGAACAGGGACTGCGTTTCCTGCCGGGCGAGGTGTCGGCCTGGATGGACTGTGGCAACCGCAAGGTGACCGTGGAGACCAATGGCCGTGTCCTGGACTTCATGGGCGACGACGCCAAGGTGCACGAAGGGGCCACCGTCGAGAACAGCATCGTCCTGCCACCCTGCGAAATCCTGCCGGGTGCCGTCATCCGCCATTCGGTGGTCGGTCCGAGGGTGACCCTGGGCCGGGACTCCGTCGTGGAGCGCTCCGTGTTGCGCGATTGCCTCGTCGGCGGACACACGACCCTGCAGGGCGTTCAGCTCGAAGGGGCCATGATCGGCCATCACGCCACCGTCGTCCGACAACCCGAAGACCTCAGCGTGGGCGATTATTGCGAAATCCGATGACCCTGCGTTCCCTCCCTTGCCTGCGCATCGCCGTGTGGTGCGGCTCGCTGGCCCTGCTGAGCAGCTGTGCCCTGATCGGAGGGGCCGGCAAAGCCGACGAATCAGAGCTGGGCGGTGTCGATGGCGCCTTTCACAACGCCTTCTACAAGGCGCAGGTGGCCAAGCTCAAGGGAGACCGGGAAGGCGCGAAGGAGGCCCTTCTTTCCTGCCTCGATGCCAACCCGGATGAAGCCGTCGTCCATTACGAACTCGCCCGCCTAGAGCGGGAAGCGGAGCATTGGAGCGCTGCCCATGCGGCCATACTCGAAGCCAATTCCCTGGACGGGGACAACCCTTGGTACCACACCGAATGGGCCGACATCGCCCTCGAATTGGGGCTGTATGACGAGGCGGACGACGCCCTCGAGTGGGTGCTGCAGAACAAGCCCGAAGACGAACGCTCGGCCCGGATGCTCCTCAACCTGCGCACCGCCCAGGGAGACCTCGACGGGGCGCTCCGAGTGGTGGACGTGTTGGAGCGCGAATGGGGACCTGACCCCGAATGGCATTTCGACCGTCACCGCCTCTTCATGGGCGCAGGCGATTTCGAGTCCGGCCTCGAGGCCCTCGAGCGGTTGGAAGAGGACTTCCCCGATGTGGTCGAGGCCACCCTGCAACGGGCGCGCATCCTGTCGGGCCTCGGGCGCGAGGCAGAGGCGGAGGCTGCGATTCGCAGTGCACTGGACCGGACCGGCAATGGCCGGCTTCACCTGGAGTGGGCCCACATCCTGACCCGCCGAGACGAGACGGAAGCAGCGCGCGAGCATGTGCGCACCGCTTTTGCGTCGGACGAGGTGCCCCTGGAAGAGAAGGCCGACATCGCCTGGACCTACGTTGAACTGGCCGAGTTGCAGCCGGAGCTCCGGCCGGAGGCGGAGGCCCTCATTGCCCTGCTCATCGAAGGGTACCCGATGGAGGCCGAGCCCCACGACATCGAGGCCGCCCTGCGGGACATCGAGGGCGACGCCGAGGGGGCCTTGCAGGCGCTGGAAGCCGGGTTGGAACTGGACCCGAATTCGCCGGACCGGTGGCTGGACGCCTGCCAACTGGCCATCGACCTCGAGCGCTGGGACGCCGTGGATGACCTGTCCGAACGCGCCGGATTGAGCTTCCCGAACCTCCCCGTCTTCCCCTACTTCCGAGGGCTCGCCCAGCTGGAGCTGGGCGATGACCGCGGTGCAGAACGACAACTCAAGACCGCGCGCAACCTGATTGTGGACCGTCCGGAATTCGAATCGGACGTGTTGTCCACCCTCGCCCAGATTGCCCATGACCGTGGAGAGCACGCCACATCGGACGACTGGTTCGAACTCGCGCTGGAAGCCAACCCCAACAACATCCTCGCCCTCAACAATTACGCGTATTACCTCGCCCTGCGCGGCGCCAAGCCCGAACGCGCCGTGGAACTCGCGGCCAAGGTGGTGGCCCTGTCGCCGGGCAACGGCAACTTCGAAGACACCTACGCTTGGGCGCTCCACAAGGCGGGAGACCATGCCGAGGCCCTGACGTGGATCGACCTCGCCATCGCCCACGAAGGCGACTCGCCGGGCCCCACCGTCTTGGAGCACGCCGGCGACATTCTCGACGCCCTCGGTCGCCGGGAGGAGGCACGGACCCGTTGGGCAGACGCCCTCGATGCCGGCGGCGATGCCGGCCGGCTCAACGAAAAGATCCACGCCGAATGAGAACTCGCCTCGCCTTGATCCTCGCCGCCATCCTGATCACGGGGTGCACCAACATGCGGCGTCTCGAGCGGGGCAAGCCCATCCGCTCGGAGGGGTCGGGCGGCATCATTCGGAAGCACCTGGCCACCCTCGCCGACCCCGGTTGGGCGGCGATGCGCCTGCAGGTCGAGGCCGAAATCAACGGCAACAACAGCGGATTCAAGGTCAACGCCCGCATGCGCCGGGACTCCGCGCTGTGGCTGAGCATCACCCCCGCGCTGGGTGTGGAGGCCGCCCGGGTGCTCCTGACGCCGGATTCCGTGCTGATGTATTCCAAAGTGCCCGGCAACCGGTTTGCCTATCGCGGTGACTTCGCCGCCATCGACAGCATGCTGGGGACCGAGATCACGTTCGACATGGTCCAGCGCATCCTGCTCGGTCAGGGCATCGGCCTGTTGGACGAGGACAGCAAATACATCAGCAAGGTGGACGGGCGTGAGCACCTGCTCATCAGCAAGTACAAGCGGCGTGTAAAGCGTCTCGTGGGCGTCAAGGAGCGGGAAATTGCACCGGACGATAGCCTCCGAATGGAAGCCCCCCAAGCCGTGCAAGAACGGGTCATGAACCGGTCCAATGACGAGGATCTCCTGGTCAAGCGCTATTGGTTTGACGGATTGGGTTATCATTTGACCCGGACGCGGTTCGACGATCTGTATTGGGGCCGTTCCATCGAAATCGGACACGGTGGCTTCGAATTGGAAGCCGGCGGCTGGATTCCCCACAGGACCGACATCACCATCGCCTCTCCGGAAGGAACCCAGCGCATCCGACTCGACATCTCCCGGGCCAAGTATGACAAGCCCTACCCGATGCCCTTCGAGATTCCGGTGGACATGGAACTCCGGGATGGTCTTTGATCCGACATGAAGACGCTGACTCCCCTGTTCGTTTTGTTGCTGACCGCCTGGTGCACCCAAGCCCAGACCGGCGAACGGGAGCGTCTGGAGTCCGAGCGCGCGGCCATCGCAGATCGCATCGCGGCGACGCAGTCCCTGCTGGAGTCCACCCGGGCGGAACGCGACCGCAGCACGCAGGAGTGGGCCGTGCTCCGGGAACAGCTCGACCTCCGCCAACGGCTTCTGGCCAACCTTCGGGCCGAGCGCCGAGCCGCCGAGCGGGTCCTATCCCAACGGCAGGAGGGCGTCCGCGAAGCCGATGGCCAACTGGACCGCCTCAAGGCCGAATACGCCGAGATGATCCGGTTGGCGGCCCGCTTCGGTGGCCGCGATCAATGGTGGCAGGTGATGGTCGACGCCGAGGGCATGACCCAGGCGTTCCGGCGGTGGCTGATGGTCGAGGAGTATGCGCGGAACCGGAAGGCGCAGGCGGAGCGCATCCACGACACCGCCGAATCCCTCCGTCGGGAAATGGAGTCCCTGGACCGCGAACGCCAAAACCTCGTGGCCGTGGAGCGGGATCTCCAGTCCCAGCGCGATGAAGCCCGCCGGTCCGCAAGAAATATGGAATCGCTCGTCTCCGACTTCCAATCGCGGGAGCGAGAGCTCCGGGACCAGCTCGCCGTCGAAGAGGCCAGACGGGCTGAATTGGGCAAGGCCATCGAGCGCATCATGGCGGAAGCCCGCCGCTCAGCAGAACGAAGCATCACCGGATTTGCGGCCACCCCGGAAGGCCAGATCATCGGTGCCGAATTCACCGCCAACAAGGGGCGCCTTCCCTGGCCCGTGGCTGAGGGTGTCGTGGTCGGGCGCTTTGGAACGCACCCCCACCCCAGCCTGCCGGGCATCCGCATCGAGCGCCGGGGCATCGACATCGCCACTTCGAAAGGCGGGACCGTATTCGCCATTTTCAGCGGAAGAGTCTCCAACGTGATCACCATCCCTGGTGGCGGAATGGTGGTGATGCTGGACCATGGGTCCCATCGCTCCGTGTACGCCAACTTGGGAGGCGTCCGTGTTGCGTCCGGAGAGGACGTGAGGACCGGACAAGCCATAGGCACTGTCATCGACCTTGGCGAAGGGCCTAGGGCCCACCTTGAAATCTGGGATGCAAATGGAAGCGCACCCCTCGATCCCGAACCTTGGATCGCCGACTAAGCCTAAAAAGTGAGCGAAGACAGCTCAGGTATTTTCTAGAACTCTTGTGGGCCGTCTCGCTTGATGAAACCACGCTGCCAAGGCAAACACGATTCCATTGACGAAGATGATCGACCCCGCAATGGAAACGTTGTTCCACTGCGCAAAAAGAAAGCCGACACACACACTCAACACGCCGACAAAGCAGGCCAAGAGAATCAAGGCCCTGACGCTTCTGACGAGGAGATACGCTGTTGCCGAGGGAAGAATGAAAAACCCCATCACCATCACTGCGCCGACCGCATGAAACGACGCAATGGTGAACAGGGACACCATGAACATGAGCAAATAGTGCCAGAGACGGACAGAAACGCCTTGATGCCGGGCAAAATCCGGATCAAATGTCGAGCTGACCAACTGTCTGGCACCCACCCTCACAAAGGCGAAAACGGCCACAGTAAGCGCACCCACAGACCAGAGTGACCTCGGCCCCATGTTCCTCCCAGACTCCGTAATCCAAAGGTCAAGCGGGACGTAAGCCAGCTCGCCAAACAGAACGCAATCCTGATCCAGGTTGACGCGGCCGGCAAACTTGGCAATCAGAATGATCCCCAGAGAAAACAAGGTGGTGAAGGTCAACCCAATGGCTGCGTCAGCAGACACGCGAAACTTCGTGTGAACCCACTCGATGATCATTGTCGCCAGAACGCCACTTGCGATTGCGCCGAGCACCATGGCAAACGAGCCTCTGGTCGCTGTGAAGAGATAGGCAATGACCAGTCCCGGAAGCACGGCGTGGACAATGGCATCACACATCATGGACATTCGCCTCAGCATCATAAAAGAGCCGAGAATGGCGCCGTTGATGGCCACCAAACTCGCAACAGCGATGATGTAGAGCCCAATCATTCCTCCTGACTCGATTCAAAGCGGCTGGAAACCCATTGCAACGCGACAGACATTGCAAACAACAGGGTCATTGAAATGACAACCCAAGGGCCCGTGGGCATGTTGGGTGAGGCGCAAGACAACACCGTCCCCATCGTGCCCCCCAACACGCCAACCGCAAGGGCCACGCCGACCATCGGAAGCAAGCGACTTGTCCACTGCCGCGCAGTTGCTGCAGGGGCCACGAGCAGGGACGCCATCAAAATGGCGCCAGCTGTTTGAATGCCAATGGCCACCGACATGGCCACAAGAGACGACAAAAGTGCCCTAACCCAAGTAATCTTAACCCCCTGCATTTGAGCATATTCCACATCAAAAAGGTAGACCTTAAGTCGCCTGAAATTGACTGCCATCAGAACACCGACTACCGCGCTGACCGCGGCGATGACCCGCACATCATCCCAGCTCATGGCAGCCGCATTGCCAAAAAACAGATCCTCAAGCCCATTTTGATTGGGCAGGTTGGCCTGCTGAATGAAGCTGAGAAGCACCACCCCGGTGCCGAACATCCAACTCAAGACAATGGCCATGGCAGCATCATGGTGAATTCGGGTGCGGGCCACGATGGCGTCGACAAGCAAAGAGCTGACGAGGCCACTGAGGGTGGCACCGAGCGCCAGCCAGCCCAAATTTCTCGTCCCCCCCAACAGGAAGGCCGCATAAATTCCCGGCAAACAACCATGTGCCATGGTCTCTCCCAGAAGAGAATTCCGCTGAACGTGCAAAAGGCAACCCACTGCAGACGCTGCTATGCTCACCATCACCACGCCAATGAGCACAACGAAAAAAACGGGATCGGTAAAGAGCGTCATGATGATGAGGAACTTCCTCCTCTAGAATGCGAATCGGCACCAAAGGGCATGTGAAAGGACACCCCATATGCTTGGACCAGCAAGTCTGACGTGAGCACTTCCTCTGGGGGGCCTTGAGCCAGTAAGCTTCCTTTGAGGAGGACAACGTGATCTAGGAATGACCCAGCATTGGCCAAGTCATGGTGGACAAGAATCACGGTTTTGCCCGCATCGCGCAGAGACTGGAAAATCTGAATCAGCCCATCGGTCGCCTTGGCGTCAATGCCGGTGAAGGGTTCGTCCAAAACCAGGACGTCAGCGTCAGAGGCCAGTGCCCGTGCCATGAACGCTCGCTGCTGCTGTCCTCCAGACAATTCGCCGATCTGCCGGTCCTGCAACCCTTCCAGCTCCATGGCCTGTAGCGCGCTGCTCACGCGTTGCACCTGCTCCGCCGACAACTTTTGGTACCAGCGGCGCTTGGCGTACATGGCCATCTCGACCAAGTCCCTCACTGAGAGCGGAAAGTCCCAGTCGATGTTCTCCTTCTGCGGGATGTAGCTCAGACGAAAGCGCTGTTGACCCACCGGAACCCCCTCCAACAAAACCTCGCCCCTGTCTGGAGCCAGCAATCCGGTCATGCACTTGAGGAGGGTGGTCTTGCCACTTCCATTCGGGCCCATGATTCCGATAATCTTGGCCTCGGGAAGAGAGATTGAAATGTCCGTTAAGGCCTTTGTGTTGCCGTAGAAAACCGAAAGATCTCGAATGTCTATGCAACGGCCTTCAATCTTCATTTCAGGGCGTTCACGATGGTATTGATGTTGTACTCCACCATTCCAACATACGTCGATTGTGGGGTTTCATCTGCACCGACATTGTCTGCGAACAACGACTCGCCCATGCGAACCTCATGCTCATAGGATGCACATCCATTGACCACCGCCTGCATCGTTCGGGTGGGAAGGGATTCTTCGACAAACACGGCGGGAATTTTCCGGTCCACAAGAAATTGAACCAAGGCTGAAACGTCCTGAACGCCAGCATCGACTTCCGGGGAAACACCCAAAAGGCCTTTGACTTCCACATCAAAGCTTCGGCCGAAATAAGAGAAGGCGTCATGCACCGTCACCAAGACGCGCTGATTTTCGGGGATCTTCGACAATTCACCCTTGGACCACTCCTTCAATTCGGAGAGGGTCTCGATGTACCCTGTTGCCCTCTGGGAAAACTGATCTTTTTCACTTGGCATGGCCATCGCCAGTCGTTGTGCGGCATGGCTCGTCGCAGCAGACCACAGGTCAATGTCAAACCAGAAGTGTGGGTCCACCTCATCTCCATGCTCTAGGGCAATTAAGGATGAATTGGTCAGGCCCTCACCGAGGGAAAAGACCACATTTCCTTCCTGCATCCCATAGTTTTTCAGGACCTCCTCCATTTTTGCCTCGAGTCCGATTCCACTGAACACCACGACATCTGCGTCCATGATGGCCGCGACATTCTTTGGGGTGGCCTTGTACGTGTGAGGATCGAGACCCGCCGGGATGATGTATTCGACCTCAGCCGACGACCCCACGATCTGATTCACCAAGTCGGCAACCATTCCGGTTGTACATATGATTGTCGGTTTTGTGCGTGTCTCAGGCTGTTGCAAGCACCCTGAGGTCAGAACCAAACAGAGAAAGGAAAGGCATAGAAGGGAAACACGTTGAAAAGACATGCTTGTGAAATTGTGCGGGCAAAGGTCTCCCTGATCCACGGATTCGAACATCACACCAACAGATGATTTTCTTTGATTCAAATGCCTGACTTTCATTGCGGAATTGAGGGCGTACCTGGTTAAAAAAACCCGGACCACTGGGGATCCGGGTTTGTCTGTGGGTCATACTGGACTCGAACCAGTGACCTCTGCCCTGTCAAGGCAGCGCTCTGAACCAGCTGAGCTAATGACCCTCTGCTGAATCGGACGGCGAATATACG
>Ga0160423_10005463_pt1 | contig 10362 bp, 7 predicted proteins | sample CRUFie14St8metaG_FD_108191 | JGI IMG/M metagenome (GOLD analysis project Ga0160423, IMG submission 108191) | Marine microbial communities from the Costa Rica Dome - CRUD Field 142mm St8 metaG | ecosystem: Environmental > Aquatic > Marine > Oceanic > Photic zone | place: Costa Rica: the Eastern... | reverse complement strand
TGGGTCACCAGCCTGTCGCCGATCACCGTGCCGTCGCCTGTGACCAGATTGACAACCCCCGGGGGCAGCATGGCGGCGATGCGTGAAATGGTCAGGGCAGGGGCCAGCGTCGCGAATTCGGACAGCTTGACGACAACGGTGTTGCCGGCAAGCAAGGCTTGCGGAAGTTTCGATCCCAGAATGGCGAGCGGCCAGTTCCATGGCACGATCAGCGTCGTTACACCGCGCGACTTGTGCGTAACCATGGTGTCGAACCGGGGGCCCTCGATCCTGTCAGTCTCCGAGACGCGTCCGGCAAAGCCTGCCACCTGCGCAAAACGGTCGACAAGGCGACCGATCTCGATATTTGTTTCGAACAGCGTCTTGCCATGCTCGCGGGTGAAGAGCCGTGCACGGCCAGTTGTTTCGGCTTCGTCGGCGTTCAGGCCTTCGGCAATTTTGCGCAGATGGCCCGCGCGTTCATCCACGGAAAGGCCGGCCCAGGCCGGAAGCGCCGCCTGTGCTGCCTCCATCGCCGCGTCGACATCGGACTCACTGGCAGCGGCAGCATGCCCGACCACATCAGACGGCCGCGCCGGATTCACAATTTCATAGGTAGCTTTGGCTGATGCGTGGCGGGGCTCGCCGCCGATAAACAGCTCTGTCGTGATCTGGTCCATAGCTCAGTCCTTGCTTTTCCGATCAGCCTGCCGCGAGAGCGAATGCGCCCATGCCGCCATCAATAACGATATCGATTCCGTTGATCCAGTTTGCCTGATCCGAGAGGAGGAAGGCGATCACCGAGGCGACCTCTTCAGGCTTGCCGGCACGCCCCACCCGTTCCAGGTTCTTTGCGACTCCGGGACCGAAGGCATTGATGAAATCATCCAGAATGCCGGTGCTGACAGCGGCCGGGCTGACGGTAACGAACCTGTGCTTGCCGATATGGTCCGGTACCTGCATCAGATGCCAGTAAATCACCGCCTGTTTCGACAGCCGGTAGGCTGTGGCGGCATCGATTTTGCCGGCATCGCAAAATGCCTGCATCTCGTCCTGTCCGCGCGAGAGAATGTCGTTCAGCATTGCCGTGTTGTCCTGCCAGCCAAGCCCGGCTCGCGACGCCACTGTGACGACGGCGGCGCCATCATTCAGCTTGTCCATGAATCCGCTGATAAACCGGACGGTGGAAATCGCATTAACCGTCAGGCAGGCGGCGGCATTGTCGTCACGCGGCGGAATGCCCGCGATGAAAGCGAGCCCGTCAAACGTGCCGTCTGCTTTGGCAACCGCCGTTTCGATGTCATCGCCGTTCATCAGATCAAGCGGGACATAGGTGACATCGGCTGTCGGTTCATGAAGGTCGAATACCACGAGTTCATGGCCTGCCGACTGAAGCAGGGAAATGGTTTCGGCGCCGATGCCGCTTGCGCCGCCAGTGATTGCCAGTCTCATCAATAGTCTCCCTCAATTCTGCACGGGCGCAAGGCCGCTCAGGCGGATTCTCGCCGACTTACGTTTCCGACCATCTGTTCCAAAGCCTTCGCGCCACAACGCCATTTGTAAATCAAAATTATTTGTATATTCATTCAATTATGAATAGTTTTGGGGCCAGGATATTTGACGTATATTTCAGAAACAAGGGGATAAGGATGGGGGAGAGCCATTCACTTGATCCGAGGTTGCTCTATCAGCTCCATATAATCCTCGATTCCGGTTCACTTTCGGCTGCAGCGGATTTTCTGTCGGTGTCGCAGCCAACATTGTCGAGAAATGTGAGCTTGCTGGAAGCGCATGTTGGCCGCCCGCTGATGGTGCGCGGCAGACACGGTGTTACTCCGACTGAAGCGGGAATCAGGCTTGCAGAACAGGGCCGGAAGATCGGCTCGGACCTGAAACAGGCAGACGAGATCCTGAATGCCCTGCAAAATGACAGCCCGCAGACGGTTCGTTTCGGCATGGGCCCTTTGATCGCCCAGGCATTGATGAACGAATTCGTCAGCCAGGAATTTGCGGATGAAAAAGCGCCTCCGCTCCATCTGGAAGTGGCGACGGCGCGTGATCTGGTCGCAAGGCTGATCCACGGACGGCTGGATTTCGCGGTGATGGTGACCCCGCCAGACATGAAGGTCGAGCATCTGAGCTGCATACCCATTGCCAGAGAGCATATCGGTCTGTTTGCAGGTCCAAAATTCCGGATCACTGGTGCTTTGCTCGAGGACCAGGCCGCATTGCGCGCCGCCCGATGGCTCGGCATTGACGCCGCCTATGCGGCCACGTCCTCGCACGACAACATGCTGAAGCGGATCGGTCTGCCAAACATCCCGCCAAGCATTCAGTTCAATATGGACGCGATCGCCTTGATTAGAGTCTTGTCAACCTCGGATGCTCTGGCATTCCTTCCTGCGAAGATCTCGCGGCTTATGTTCGACGATAGCGATGTCTCGGAAATACCGCTTGGCGACTATGTGGAGCCACGGCAGATCTCCATCTGGCATCAGGCGGATGCCAATCTCTATCCAACGCTCGAGGGTGTGATCCGAAGATGCAGGGCGTTTCTAAATTCCGCCTTTAGAACAGAGGCGCCGGTTGGTTCGGAATGACCGCCGGGTCTTTCGATGCCCGACCTCAAGGTTTTGTTGCCCGGCATATCCATTTACCCGGCATATCCATTTAAAGTTGAATGGATCCTCAAATTTTTTCTATTTACAAATGAAATGGCGGCATCAACGCTCATCCTGTTGAGGTGACTTCAATCGCAACGCGCCGCTATGGCGTCAAACGGGAGGGCAAATTGATCAAATCACTCAAGAGCGCAGTCGTCGCGCTGACTTTGGCCACAGCCGGGTCATCCGTCGCGGTCGCGCAGACAAACCTGACATTCCACACAGCAGGAAGCGGCACACCGGTTGCGCTGACGGCCACAGCGCTGGTTGAATACGCTGCTGAACGCGGCATTGCCAACATCCAGGTCTCGGAAGGCAAGGTTGCGACCAATTATCTGAAAGACCTTGCGGAGGGCAAGATCGACCTCGCAAACGGGCCGTTCATCCTGCCGTTCCTGATGTCGAAGGGGGCTGGCCCTTACGCAAAGATGGGTAAGGAAACCGGCGCTGAACTGTCAAAGAACATCCAGCTGCTTTACCCGCATACGCTGGCTGTCTTCACCATGTATGCCTACAACGCCAAGGGCATTTCCGGTTGGGATGACCTGAAGGGCCGGAAGATCCTGAATGGTCCGCCACGCGGCGCGGCGACAAGCAACTCGAGGGCGCTGGCCCAGTTCTTTGGCGGCGCAAAGCATGGCGAGGATTACGAGTCGGTCACGGTGAACTGGAACCAGGCATCGGCGGCCATTGTTGACGGCACAGCGGACGCCGCCGTTCTGACGGTGCATTTCCCGGGCCCGCGCGAGACCCGCAATTCCGCTGCCGGCTCGATGACCATGTGGTCGATGCCGAAGGCGAAATTTGAATCCGACCCTGCCAAAAAACTTCTGAACAAACCCGGATCGGTTGCCTATCTGGCACCTGTGTCCTTCATTCAGGAAAAGATGGGCAGCAACTGGACCATCAAGTCCGAGGACGGCACCTTCCGCGGCATGGCCGTGACCGGCGGTGATTTCGTCAACAAGTCTATGGATGCCGAACTGGCCTATCAACTGACGAAGGCGCACATCGAGAATGTTGATGCCATCAAAGCCATCGCGCCGTTCATGGAGACGCTGAACCACGGCGTGATTGACCCGAAGGTCGCGGGACTTTGCGGGCCAAATCCGGTGAAGTTCCACCCCGGTGCCGTTCGTGCCTGGGAAGAAGCTGGCCACAGTATTCCCGACTGCGCCAAGCCGTAAGGCAGATCGGAACTCCGAAGATGGCGGCGGGCGGTCCCAGGCCGGATTGCCCGTTCGCCTCTCCACAGCAGCAGGATTGCATCAGGGCGTGAGACAATGAAAAAGGGTGGCCAAAGCTCTGGCAACGCCGACAATGGCATGGGTGCCATTGGCTACTGGCTTGCCTTTATCTTTGTGTTTGCCGGTCTGCTGAATGTGACCCCGGCCATCCCCGGTTGGGACCAGCTGTTCAAGACCCTCGTCGGACATGATGATTTCAAGATCAGGCGGTTCCCGACGGAATGGCTCTATCCGCTTCTGTTTTTCGTGATGATGCTTGTCGTCACGCTGAAACATTCCATTTGGCGGAGCTGGCGGGACAGGCCGCCTGCATTGCGCCGGTTCGGACTGGCACTTGACGTGGCGTTGATCGTCGCCAGCGCGGCCATTTCCCTGACATATCTCATTGAACTGGAGGCAGTTTGCCTCCTGGACATTTTCACCGGTGACCGGGCGCGCCTTGTCGCCGAGGCGCTGCGCTCGGAGGTTGAATATTCCGAGATGATGGGCCTGCCGATCCCTGTCACCGCAGACGATCCGGCCTGCCTCAACACCACACAGAATTTTCTGCCACTGATCCTGTTCGGCGCGGTGGTGGTATTCCTTGCCTACAACGTAAAGGTCTGGGGCCTGCCGCTGGTGCTCGTTTCGATCGCCATCGCCGGCTACACCTTCCTGACGGTGATGAACTGGTACCTGTTCGGTGCCGAGGGACAGAACAAATATCTGATCACCATCCTCAGCAGTGAAGAGGTGCGCAGCCTGACATCGGGGCGTGAATTTGTCCGCGATGCCCTTGTCAACAACACGTCCGGCCTGCTTGGCAGGTTCATCAACATCCTGATGCTGCTGGTGTTCCCCTACATCATCCTTGGCGCGCTGTTTGGGCGGTGCGCTGGTGGGCAGGCGCTGATCAAGCTCGCCTTTTCACTGACACGCAACCTTCGCGGCGGGCCGGCGCATGCCGCCGTCGTGTCCTCGGCGATGTTCGGCACCATTACAGGCGGGCCGGTGGTCAACGTGCTGTCGACCGGGGTCCTGACCATCCCGATGATGCTGAAGCGCGGCTTTTCGAAGGTGTTTGCAGGCGGCGTCGAAGCCGCGGCCTCCTCCGGCGGGTCGATCATGCCGCCAATCATGGGAGTGGCGGCCTTCATCATGGCGTCGCTGACGGGCGTGCCTTATCGCGACATCATCATCGCCGCCGCCATTCCGGCGCTGTTTTATTTCTTCTGCCTGTTCTTGTCGATCATCTTTCAGGCCCGCAAGCAGAACATCCAGGCCATTGGCGAACTGACCGACGACATGCGGCTGAACCGCCAGGACCGGCTCCATCTGCTGCAGATTTTCGCGCCGGTGTTGCTTGTCCTTGTGCTGCTTCTGACGCCGAAGGACTCCATTGGCTGCAGCTGGTTTTCGGTCATGCTCGGCGCCGTCGTCGAGCGGAATGGCGAGGTTTGCACGATCACATCCCTGCCATGGATCATTCAGCTTCTACAGAACGCCGCTGGTGATGCCAGCGCCGCCGGCTGGTGGGCCGTCATGCTGCTGATGCTGCTGATGTTTATGGACAGGGAATTCAGGGCACATCCCCGCAAGATTCTTGACGGCCTGTCTCAGGCCGGCGTGCTGGTGTCGACACTCTATCTGATGTTCCTTGCCGTCACGGTCATTGATGTCTGCCTGAACTTCACCGGTCTCGCAAAATTCATTTCGGTTGATGTGCTGTCGATGCTGAAGGCATTTGATATATCCGCCAATTCAACTGGCTCGCAGCTTCTGGCGCTCGGACTGACCATGTTCCTTGCCGTCCTTCTCGGCATGGGGATGCCGGCCGTGCCGGCTTATATAAACGCCGCACTGCTGATGGGGCCGATGCTTGTCGGCCTTGGGCTGGCGACCTTCACGGCGCATATGTTCATCTTCTATTTCGCCGTTGCCTCGGCGATCACCCCGCCTGTCGCGCTGGCTGCCTTTGCGGCATCCTCGATCACGAATGCCGACCCGATGAAGACCGGCTTTTCAGCCGTGAAGTCAGGCATTGTGATGTTCACAATTCCCTTTGTCTTTGCCCTCTATCCGGAACTGCTTCTGATAGATCAGGCGGTGATCGACCCCGGGACGGGCGCTTTCTTTGATGGCTATGACGGGCAGACTGATGTTGCCTGGCTTGGTTTCCTGATGGCCCGCCTTGCGCTTGCGCTCTATCTGGTTTCAAGCGCGATGGCGGCCTATGACCAGCGTGGCCTCGGCAGGGCGCAGATTGCAATACGGGTCATTCTTGCGGTTCTGGTCATGGCAAAGCCGGTCGAAATCTACGCCGCCGCGGCGGTCGCAGGTATCGGCCTGATATTCGCCCATGGCTTTGTCAAAGGAAGGAAGGTCGCTGCCTGACACGGGAAAGCCAAAGACATGACAGAACGCCCCAGTTACATCCTCTTCATCACCGACCAGCAGCGCTATGACAATCTTGGCTGCAACGGTCACCCGGTCCTGCGCACGCCCAACATCGACGCCATCGCCGATGCGGGGGTGAATTATGACCGGTTCTATGTCGCCTCGCCGGTCTGCATGCCGAACAGGGCAAGCCTGATGACCTGCCGGATGCCGTCAAGTCACGGGGTCAGATCGCTGGGGATTCCGCTGTCGCATGACAATGTTACCTTTGTCGAATTGATGCGCGCAGCCGGATATGACACCGCCCTGATCGGCAAGAGCCACCTTCAGAATGTTACAGACTGGCCGGACAAGCTCGACCCGCCTGTCCAGCGCGAAGGGTTTGAAGCGCCGCCGGATCATCTTTCGGTGGCTGTGCGTTCCGACCTCGATAACGAGACATACCAATATGAACGCGAGGCCTTCTACAGCGATGAGACCGCGGAGGTGCCGCTTCCCTTCTACGGGTTTGACGATTACACCGCCGTGACAAGGCATGGCTTCAACACCGGCGGCAACCATGCCCGTCATGTCAGGGCCAGCGCGCCGGGCGCCTTTGCGCTGCGATCCCGTGAAAACCAGTTCCCGCATGATTACAGTTGCCCGCAGGCGATCCGTACCAAGGTTCCGGAAGAGCATTATTCAACAAGCTACATCGCCGACCGGACCTGTGAATTTCTGGAAACGCGACGCGGCAATCCAAAGCCGTTCTTCCTGATGGTGTCCTTTCCGGACCCGCACCACCCGTTCACGCCGCCCGGCAGATACTGGGACATGTACCAGCCCCACGACATGCCGGTGCCAGACGCCTATGACGCCCCTGACTGGGATGCGCCCGCCTATGTGAAAATTGCCGAGAGAAACCGCGCCGAAGATCCGTCGCTTGGCCAGAAGTCGGGTTACTCGGTGGCGGTCTCGGCACGCGAGGCGCAGGAAGCGCGGGCGCTGACCTGCGGGATGATCGCGATGATTGATGACGCTGTTGGCAGGATCCGCGCCGCGGCAACTGAGGCCGGCCTGAACGACAGCACCGTCCAGATCTATACCTCGGACCATGGAGACCATCTCGGCGAGCACCGTCTGCTGTTCAAGGGGGCCGAGCAGTATGACAGCCTTACTCATGTGCCGTTCATCTGGTCTGATCCGAAGGGGGCAAGCGGTGTGCGGTCATCTGATCTGGCGCAGACACATGATATTGGTGCCACCATACTTGAACATGCCGGGATCGAGGCGGCGATCGGCATGCAGGGCCAGCCCATGGCGGTTGCCGGCGGCGGGGGGCGCGACACTGCGCATATCCAGTATGAGACGCAGCGTACGCAGGAAGCATTCGGGGTACGCCCGCGTGTTCACAGCATTGTTCATGACCGGTGGCGGTTGTCGATTTATCTGGGGCCGTGCGGCAATGAGCTGTTTGACCTTGAAGACGACCCGGGCGAAATGACCAACCTCTGGGACAGTGCCGACCACATCTCAGTCCGGGCCATGCTGGTTGAAAAGCTCGCCGAAATGGAAATTGCCGCGGTCGACCGGGTGCCGCTTCCAACATCAGAAGCATGAAGGAGAAGAATGATGAGTGACGCCACCTATCAGGACAGACAGGAATTCGAAATGGGCCACTGGCCCGAGCTTCGCGAGACCTGGAACCAGATGATCCAGCTGGTGTTCCCGGAACGCGAGGTGTCGGGCGAGTTGAAGCAGCTTGTATTCACCGTAGCGAGCCTTGCCAGCGGATGCCGACATTGCCAGTCGCATGGTGCCTATCACCTTCACAAGATCGGCGTTCCGGACGAAAAGATTCAGGCGCTGTGGAGCTTTGAGACGTCCGATCTGTTTACCGATGCGGAACGCGCAGCCTTGCGCCTGGCGATGGCGGCCGGCGTCGCGCCCAATATGACCGAGCCAGAAAATTTCGTCGAAATGCGGCAGCATTTCACCAATATCCAGATTGTCGAGATCCTCGCCGTGATCGCTGTCGGCGGGTATCTGAACCGCTGGAACGATACCATTGCGACCGTCACGGATCAGGAATCCGTCGACTTTGCAGATCAGGTGCTGCGGCAGGTTGGCTGGGATCCGGGAAAACATGTCGGCGCGGCCGAGGAACAGCGCAAGGCGCATCCCATCACGCTTGGCTGGTCAAAGAAGTAACCCCGGGTCCAACCTTCGTGCCGAAAGGAGGCGTGCCATCATGCATCCCGAACTGAAACAGCATCCCGAATATTTCACCAAGCAGATCATCCCGCTTGCCGAGAACGTCTACATGGCGTTCGGCTTTGCGGCATCGAATGTTTATATGATCGTCGGGGACGACTCCGTCACCATTATCGATACGACCGAAACAACGGCAGCGGCTTCCAACATCCTTGCCGAGTTTCGCAAGATCACCGACAAGCCGGTGGCGAATATCATTCTCACACATTCGCATCGCGACCATGTATCGGGCGCCACCGTGTTCGCCGAGGACAACGCGCCAGAGGTGATCACCAGCACCAAGGGCTCGGAAGACCCGCTGATCGAGGAGATGCTGCATCCGCGCGCGAAACAAGCGATGCTGGCACGCACCAAGCGCCAGTTTGGCATCGGCCTGTCCTATCCGGATGAAATCATCGGCATTGGGGTCGGTCCGGGCGATCGCCCGCTTCAGGGCATGGGGGCCGGCATGATGCAGCCGACCCGCCTGATCGGTGAGGAACGAACAGCCGTCACCATGTCCGGTATCAGCCTTGAACTTGTCATGGCGCCCGGTGAAACGCCGGACCATATGGTCGTCTGGTACCCTGAGAAGAAAATCCTGTTTTCGGGTGACAATTTCTACCGGTCCTTTCCCAATCTCTATGCCATCCGCGGGACAGCCTATCGTGAATTCGACACCTGGGCCGACACGATGGATCTGCTCATGGCGTTTGAACCCGAGGTGCTTGGCCCGGGTCATACCAGGCCTGTCTTCGGAGCATCGGAGATCCGGTCCGTTCTCAGCGACTATCGCGACGCGATCCGTCATATCGTGACGGCAACGCGGGAGGGAATGGATCGCGGATTGACGATTGATGAGTTAGCGCACAGCGTCAAACTGCCTCCAGAACTTGCTGAAAAACCTCATCTTCGTGAATATTATGGGCGTGTTGATTTCGCTGTCAGGGCCTATTTTGTAGGCACCATGGGGTGGTTTGACGGCAACCCGACATCCTTGGGGGCGTTGGCGCCGGAGGAGGAGGCGGAACGCGTTATCCGGCTTGCCGGTGGCGTTGAGGCGGTCTGGGCCGAGATTGGCAAGGCACGGACGGACAACGACTTCCAATGGGCACTGCAACTGCTCGACCGGCTGATCCAGCTCAAAGCCGAGGCAGGCCGGGCGTGCCTCGCAAAGGCAGAAGTCCTGCGCGAGCATGCGGTCAGCCAGATCAACTGCCCGACACGTCACTACTATATCCAGTCCGCCAAGGAGCTGGAACAACAGGCAGGCGAACAAGGCGGGGACGTCTGAGCAACTGACCTGCAGGGGAGGCAGGAATGACCGGATATTTTCTTATGACATTTGCGGCGCTGGCCGCATTGGAACTGATCAAGGGATTAAGCGCCAATGGCACTCCACCTGTGCTTCAGCGTTTTTCCTGGCAGATGGATCTTGCCCACTTCATGTGGTCGAGCATCCTGTTTTTCAGGATTGCCTTTGTTGCCGCGCTCGTCTGGATGTTTGTCTCGATGCCGGAAGAGAGCCGCATGGCCGTGATACCGGGCGGTATTGTTTTTGGTGCGCTCTGGGGCTTTATCTATTGGCTGTTCAACAGATACTGGGTCGGCCGGTTCAAGTTTCTGCCGATCACCCAGAAAAGGTTCGAAAAGGCTGCCGGCAACGAAGTGGGTCTGGACGAGCAGGTTCTTGGCATCGACCATGGCGGCGAGCAAAAGGCTTTCCCGGTTAACATGCTCTACTACCACCATCAGATAGCTGACGAAGTCGGCGGAAAGGCTATCTGGCCGACTTATTGTGGCCTGTGCAACAGCGGGCGCATCAATGACCGTGAGGTTGATGGCAAGTCGCTTGAATTCACCCT
>Ga0160423_10005461_pt1 | contig 10364 bp, 10 predicted proteins | sample CRUFie14St8metaG_FD_108191 | JGI IMG/M metagenome (GOLD analysis project Ga0160423, IMG submission 108191) | Marine microbial communities from the Costa Rica Dome - CRUD Field 142mm St8 metaG | ecosystem: Environmental > Aquatic > Marine > Oceanic > Photic zone | place: Costa Rica: the Eastern... | reverse complement strand
TCTAAAAGTTTAAAAAAAATTTCTTTGCCTAGTTTTGTTTTAAGGTTAATTGCAATTTTTTTTTTATTACGATTAATTGTGTAAAAAACTGGCCAAAAATTGGTGGATTTTGTTGAAAAATCTCTCGCATAATCACCTGAATCAACATCTTCAATTTTTATTACCTCAGCACCAAATTCATTTAAATGGTGAGTACAAACAGGGCCAGGTAAAAGTCTTGTTAGATCAAGTACCCTAACATCATTTAAAAAATCATACATTTTTTTTATAAAAATTAGGAAATTTTTTTTGTATCATTTTAGAAGATTCAGACCATGAGTAACATGAGTTTAAAAGTTTAGGTCGATTTAAATCGTTTGAGTTAAGGTTTAACTTATCACGATCTAGATAAAGAGCTTGAAAAGCTGTTGTTGCAATTGAGCGCATCATTTCGACTAAATGAGTGCAGCCGACTTTTCCTCCAATTAAATTCTTAACGTTTTGGGTAAAACCTGTTTTTATTTGTAATCCAATCAATTTTTTAAAATCTTTGTTAACATCACCGCAATTTAAATAAGGAGTTTTTTTGGAAATTGATTCTGCGTCTACAATAACAAAATTTATATCAATTTTTATCCTTATAACCATTTCATGAATTGGTTCATTGGGTTCAATTTTATTTCGATCAAAACTTGAAGTTTGAAAAGGTTTTGTATCAGTTAGAAGACCCTCAATTTCATAAAGATTATCAGATAATCTGTATCCTCTGCAACTGATATTCCTAGTATGAATTAATTTTTTTTCATTTTTCATTAAATTTTTCTTTTCTAACTAATATTTTTTTTTTGATAATAACTCTATCCTTATCACTTAAGAATTGCCAGTTCTCTATCTCATCAATATAACGGTAACAGCCTAAACAAATTTTTTTATCAGGGTCTAATATGCATATATTTTTGCAAGGTGAATCAACCATAATTAGAACTTAATAAAGCCTTACTTACTTTTGAATTATTTTTTAATCCCATCTCTTCCGTAATATATTTTGATGTCTTTAGAAGGGCATCCAGATCTATACCTGTAGAATACCCAAGATCCTCAAGCATATATACTACGTCTTCTGTAGCGACATTACCCGTAGCACCACGAGCATAAGGACATCCACCTAAACCCGAAACTGATGAATCAAATGTTGTAATACCAAATTCTAATGCCTTCAAAATATTTGCTAAGGCCTGTCCATATGTATCGTGAAAGTGGCAAGCTAAATATTTTTGATTTATTTTTTTTACCAAAAAACTTAATAATTCCTCTGTTTGTCTTGGTGTGCCAATTCCTAAGGTGTCGCCTAGAGAAATCTCGTAACAACCAATTTCTAATAATTTATCTACCACCTTATAAACATTATCAGGTTTAACAAACCCATCAACTGGACATTTATATATACAAGAAATATAACCTCTAACTTTAGCATTGTCTATTTGTGATTCAGAAATGATTACTTTAAATCTTTCAATCGATTCATCAATACTACAATTTATATTTTTTTCTGAAAAACCTTCTGTTGCAGAGGTGAAAACAGCCACTTCATTTACCTTTAATTCTCTAGCTTGCAAATACCCTTTAATATTTGGTACAAGAACACTAAGATTAATATTTTCTTTTTTTTCTATACCCTCATATACGATTTTAGAGTCAGCCATTTGAGGAACCCATTTTGGAGAAACAAAACTGCCGACCTCAATATCCTTTAAACCCGTAGATTGTAAAAGGTTTATTAAATGAATTTTTTTTTCTGAGGATATAATTTCTTTAATGCTCTGAAGTCCATCTCTTGGACCCATTTCAAAAATTTTGATTTTATTCATTTTTTTAATTCCAGCAATATATCTTTTTCAGCCACCAAATCACCAATCTTGCAATTTATAATATTAACAACACCGGAACTTTCAGACGAAATAGTATGTTCCATTTTCATAGCGCTGAGTTTAATTAATTCAGAGCCATGTTTCACTTCTTGACCCTCCTTTACCATTATGTTTGTAATTAGCCCAGGCATAGGGCTATAAATAATGTTAGAGTCTTTCTTAACTTGGATTAAGTTTTCTGTGCTTGTGGGTATGTTATAACTTAAACCTAGATAATGAATTGCTAGATTTTTTTCGGACTCTAAAAAATCAAATTCTAATTCTTTGTTGTTTAAAAGTAATTTAGGATTATCATTTGTTTCATCTATACAATAAGTTTTTTTTATTTTCCCATAAATTACTTCAAAATTTAATAAGCCATACTTAACTTTAAATTCATAGGGCTGATTGAAAACAGATATATTGAAGGTTTCTTGGAAATTGACATTTTTTTGCCATGATAAATTTTTCAAATCTGAATTTCTGATTCTGGAAAAAATATAAATAGCAAAAATGTCGATATTTAATTCTTTTAAATCAAAAATTATATTATTTAAGTTTTCATCTAAAAATTTAGTTGTAATAACTTTTTTATTTGATACAAAATATTCATCTATTCCCAGAATCTTTATCAAAAGATTAATATTTGTTTCTAATCCTGATATAAAAATATTTTTGAGTTGTTTTTTTAGAAGATTAACTGAATCAAGGCGAGTATCTCCATAAGCAGTAACTTTTGCAATCATTGGGTCAAATGATGGGCCTACAAAAGTTTTATCTTTAACGCCTAAATCAATCCTACAATTTTCAAATTTATTTATTTTGAATCGGTCAAGAATACCAATTGATGGAAGATAATTTTTTAAAGGGTCTTCGCAGTATATTCTTGCTTCAATTGCATGTCCTTTTGTGTAAATTTCAGTTTGTGTGACAGGTAGTTTTTGACCCTCCGCAATCTTGATTTGCAATTCAACAATATCAACACCTGTGGTCATTTCAGTAACAGAATGTTCAACCTGTAACCGAGTATTCATCTCCATAAAATAAAAATTGTTTTTTTTATCAACTATGTATTCAAGTGTTCCAGCTCCAAAATACTTAATTTTTCTTGCAATCAATATGGAAGCTAGATTCATTTTGTTTCTAAGCGTTTCATCTACATGAACTGACGGTGCTTCTTCAATGATTTTTTGGTATCTTCGTTGAATAGAGCAATCTCTTTCGTTTAGAGAAATATAATTGCCATGCTTATCACCAATGATTTGTATTTCAATATGTCTTGGTGAATCAATATATTTTTCGACCATGATCTCATCATTCCCAAAGCTCATCTTTGATTCATTTTTGACTTCATAAAATGCTTTTTCTAGTTGCGATTTTTTTTCTATAACGCGCATCCCCTTACCTCCGCCCCCATGGGAAGCTTTCAAAAGCAAAGGATAACCAATTTTATTTGCTTTTTCTTTTATAAATTCTATGTCTTGGTTTTTTCCAAAGTAACCAGGAATAAGGGGGATATTAATTTTTTCAATTGTATTCTTTGCACTTGTCTTTGAACCCATCAATCGAATGGCATGAGCCGATGGCCCGATAAATATTATTTTTTCTTTTTCACATCTAGATGCAAAATCTGCATTTTCAGAGAGAAATCCGTAACCTGGATGAATTGCTGTTATTTTATTTTTTTTTGCAATTGTAATTATCTGATCTATATCAAGATATGGACTTGATGATTTCTTTTGTGACTTTATAAGATAACAGTTACCGATTATATTTGTGTGAATTGATTTTTTATCTGCATGAGAATAAATACCATAAGATTTAATACCTAATTTTTTTAAAGTTTTGTCAATCCTAACAGCGATTTCACCTCTGTTGGCGATAAGTACAGATTTAATTTTGTTCATCAGTTTTCATACTTTTAATTGAACCTAACATGATCAAATATACAATTATAGAAAAAAAAGCTGTCGCTAGCGTTAAGTGAATTAGTACGCTTCTTAAACCAGAGTGCGATTTTGAGCATTGTATGTAGTTTTCGATTATATCTTTTTCAACAAGCATTTTATTAGAATCATAGTCGGTAATATATGTATCCAAGTTTTCTTTACAAATGCTTTCAGTATTTTTCCAAACAAGAACCCCTCCTATAGCACTTAATAAGAAAAAAGCTAATCCCAAGTAACAGAAAAAAATTACTATTTTTTTTTCATTCACTATTATCTATCCAATTCGGCTTTGACTTATTTAAAAAAGAATTAATTCCCTCTTGGCCTTCTTTTGAAATCCTTACTTTAGCAATCCTGGCTGCTGTATCGTCAATATGTGCATGGGTAAATAAGGAGTAAGAAAAATCATTTATTAATTTTTTTGTTTTACTCATTGCCATTGGAGCATTATTAACAATACTGGTTAATATTTCATCAATTTTTTCATCCAACTTGTCAGGAATACAAATCTCATGCAACATTCCTAAACGGTATGCTTCTGCTGCAGAAAACTTTTCCGCAGTAATCATATACCTCGATGATGCTCTGGGTGACAGAGACCTGATAACATAGGGACTAATAGTCGATGGAATTAAGCCAATTTTTACTTCTGAAAGACAAAATTCTGCCTCAATATTTGCAACTGCAATATCACATGCGCACAAAAGGCCCATGCCTCCAGCAAAAGCATGGCCATGTACTCTTGCAACAGTAGGTTTTTTTGAGGCATATATTTTATTGAGCATTTTTGCAAGGTTAAGTGCATCATCATAATTTTCTTGTTCAGAATAATTTACCATTTTTTTCATCCAATTAAGATCTGCGCCTGCGCAAAAAACTTTTCCTCTGCCAGCAAAAACAATAACTTTAGTCCCTTGGTCCGAGTTTAGGTGGTCTAAAGCATGCATAATCTCATTAATCATCACATCATTAAACGCATTCCTAACCTCATCCCTATTTAGCCAAATAATTCCAATTGAATTAATTTTTTCTAGTTCGATAAATTCAAATTTTTGCATATCTTAATTAATTCCTTTTAGCTATTTCCTCTAACATTATTTCTGTTGCACCACCTCCTATTGATAATATTCTTACATCTCTGTAAATTCTTTCAATTGGCGTATTAGTCATATATCCTAAGCCTCCATGAAATTGAACACAGTCATTTAATAGTTCAAATGAAATTTCTCCAGAAAGAGCTTTTAACATAGATACTTCTGATACACACTTTTGCCCTTTATCAATTTTTAATACCGTTTCATATAAAAAAGCTCTTAGTGAATGAAGTTTTGCAATATGCTTTGCCATTTTTTGTCTTATTGATGAATTACTCCACAATGTATTTCCAAATGTTTTTCTTAATTTCAGCCAATCTAAAGTAATTTCAATTGCTATTTGACACTGACCTATAGCCATTGAAGTAAGAGCAATTCTTTCTATTTGGAAGTTTTCCATAATGCTATAAAATCCATGATTTTCATCACCAAGCATATTTTCAGATGGTACGAAACAATCACTAAATGAAAGTTCTGCTGTGTCCGAACTTCTCCAACCATGTTTATCTAATGAACTGGTGACATTAAATCCAGGTGTATTTTTTGGCACTAAGAAAATTGATAAACCTCTATGTTTTGAATCAGCATCACCAGTTTTTACAGCTACAAAATACAAGTCTGCTCTCACACCGTTTGTGATATAAATTTTAGTTCCATTGATAACAAATCCATTATTAACTTTTTGTGCTTTTGTTTGAATTGCAGCAACATCAGATCCCATATTTGGTTCACTAATTGCAACTGCAGTTAAACAATCACCTGATACAATTCCTGGCATGTATTTTTCAATTTGAGATGGATTTCCTGCATGCATTAAGTGAGGTGAAGCCATATCAGTGTGAACCAAAGCCCCTATAGTAAAACCTGCAAAAGTATTTCTTGACAAAGCTTCCTGAAAAACAACAGATGTCATTAAATCTAATTCTAGGCCTCCATATTTTTTTGGATATCTTATGCCAAGATAACCAAGTTGGCCTAATTTTTTTATTATTCCATTTGGGACACAACCATCAGTTTCCCATTGCAGTCCATTGGGCTCAACTTCTTTATCATTGAATTTTTTTATCTGCTCAATAATCTGAAAATGAAGATCGTTAAAAAAAATGTGAGAATATTTATTCACATCCTGAAGACTCCATAATCTGTTTTATAATCTTTGCGTTTATACACTGCAGATAATGCAATTGATAATACCTTTCTAGTATCTGAAGGCTTTATAACGCCATCATCCCATATTCTAGCTGATGAATAAAAGGGGTGACCTTGAGTTTCAAATTGATCTAAAAGAGGTGCTTTAATTTTACTTTCTTCTTTTGCATTCCATTTTTTTTTCTGTTTTTTATATTGAGCTTTTTTTAGAGTAACTAGAACACTTGCTGCTTGTTCAGAACCCATAACAGAAATTCTTGAATTAGGCCAAGTCCATAGAAACCTTGGTGAGTACGCTCGTCCACACATTCCATAATTTCCAGCACCATAACTACCACCAATAATTATAGTTAATTTAGGTACGGACGAACAGGCAACCGCATTAACCATTTTTGCACCATCTTTTGCAATTCCACCAGCTTCGTATTTTTTTCCAACCATAAATCCAGTGATATTTTGCAAAAATATCAAGGGGATTCCTCGTTGATTGCATAATTGAATAAAATGAGTGCCTTTGAGAGCTGACTCTGAAAAAAGTACTCCATTGTTTGCAATAATACCAACTGGAACGCCATTAATTTTTGAAAAACATGTGACTAATGTTTTACCATAAAGCTCCTTAAATTCTCTAAAGGCACTTTTATCGACGATTCTAGCAATGACTTCTCTAACATCATAGGGTTGCCTGGTATCAACAGGTATAATGCCATTTATTTCATCAGGATCATAAAATGGAACATTGTCTTCAGCATGATAATTTTTTGAATAACCCTTAGAGTCAATTGTTTTGAATATAGCTCGGACCTTATTTATTGCATCAAGATCATTATTGGCCAAATGGTCAACCAATCCAGATACTTTAGTGTGAACATCTCCTCCACCCAAACTTTCAGCATCAACAACTTCACCAGTAGCTGCTTTTACTAAGGGTGGTCCAGCAAGAAAAATTGTTCCCTGATTTGCAACGATAATAGATTCATCAGCCATTGCGGGGATATAAGCTCCACCAGCTGTACAAGATCCCATCACACAAGCAATTTGTGGAATACCTTTAGAAGACATTCTTGATTGATTAAAGAAAATTCTTCCAAAATGATCTTTATCAGGAAAAACTTCATCTTGGTTAGGCAAATTTGCTCCACCAGAATCAACTAAATAAACACATGGCAAATGATTTTCTTCTGCAATCTCCTGTGCTCTAAGATGTTTTTTTACGGTAATAGGAAAATAAGTTCCACCCTTAACTGTTGCGTCATTAGCAATTATTACAGCTTGTTTACCATCAATTTTACCTATCCCTGTAACTATTCCAGCAGATGGGCATGCATCATCATACATGTTAAAAGCAGCTAATTGAGAAAATTCCAAAAATTCACTTCCAGGATCAATTAGCTTGGCTATTCTATCTCGAACTAAAAGCTTTCCCCTATCAAGATGTTTTTTTATTGCACTTTCTGAACTACTTTTTTGAACAGAGGCAACTGTTTTTTCTAATTCTATATTTAGACCGGTAAAGTGATCGTAATTAGCAGAATAGTCAACAGAATGGTAATCAACCTTAGTTTTAAATGTCTCCATTTCCTAACAAAGTTCGATCGCCATAGCAACAGCTTCGCCACCACCAATGCACAAGCTTGCAATACCTTTTTTAAAATTATTTTTCTTTAAAGCGCCGATTAACGTTGTCACTATTCTTGATCCAGAGGCCCCTACAGGATGGCCTAATGCACATGCGCCTCCATGAACATTTAACTTTTCATGCGAAATACCTATCTCTTTCATAGCAGACATAGCCACCACTGAGAACGCTTCGTTTACCTCAAATAAATCAACCTCGTCAACTGTCCAATTGGTCTTTTCTAATAATTTACCAATCGCCCCGACAGGTGCGGTTGTGAACCATTTTGGTTCTTGGGAATGAGTAGTATGTGCGATTATTTTTGCAAGAGGACTCAAACCTTTGCTCTCAATAAAAGCTTTGCTTGCAACAGCAACACTTGATGCTCCGTCAGATATTGAACTAGAATTTGCAGCAGTAACTGTACCGTCTTTGACAAAGGCTGGCTTTAATGAGCTTATCTTATCCAGATTTGACTTGAAGGGTTGTTCATCCTTGGAAACAATTATTGATCCCTTTCTATTTTTGACCTCAACTGGAACAATCTCCCAGTCGAAAGTACCATTGTTATTTGCATCCATTGCTCTTTTTAAAGATGTTTTTGAAAAATTATCTTGTTCTTCTCTAGTAAATGAATACTTTGTAGCACAATCTTCTGCAAAATGCCCCATTAATTTACCCCGGTCATAAGCATCTTCTAATCCATCGTAAAACATGTGATCGATTAAGTTATGATTACCCATCCTTAAACCACTTCTTGCTTTTTCAATTAGATAAGGAGCATTCGACATGGATTCTAGACCACCTGAAATAACTAGGTTATTCGTCCCAGCTTTAATAGAATCATGAGCTGTCATTATTGCTTTGAGTCCCGAGCCACACATTTTATTCACAGTTGTGCAACCAACAGATGAAGGTAAACCAGCACCTAGAGCTGCTTGTCTAGCAGGGGCTTGACCAAGTCCAGCGGGAAGTACACAACCCATATATACTTCATCCACATCATTAACATCAATTTGGCCCCTCTCTATGATTGCTTTAATTGAAATAGAACCTAAATCCGTAGCTTTTACTGAACTAAGTGAACCTTGAAATGAACCAATTGGTGTTCTATTTGCATCCACTATAAAAACATCATCACTCATTAACTAATCCTTTTAATCTAAAATTATTCAAGTATTTCTCTACCAATCAACCACCTACGAATCTCAGAAGTCCCGGCTCCGATTTCATACAATTTTGCATCTCGCCAAAATCTTGAAACAGGGTAATCATTAGTATATCCATTTCCACCAAGCGCTTGAATTGCCTCACCAGCTAACCAAGTTGCCTTTTCAGCAGCATACAAAATAGCTCCAGCAGCTTCTTTGCGAGTGGTAAATCCATTATCACAAGCCCTACCTACTGAATAGACGTATGACTTACAAGCATTCATAGTTGTATACATATCAGCTATCTTTCCTTGAATTAACTGAAAATCTGCCAACCTTTTTTTAAATTGCATCCTCTCTTTTACATAAGGCACTACAATATCCATACATCCTTGCATTATCCCTAAAGAACCACCTGCTAAGACAGCTCTCTCATAGTCAAGTCCACTCATTAAAACATGAACACCTTTATCAAGTTTTCCAAGAATATTATTTTCAGGTACAAAACAATTATCAAAAATTAATTCTGCGGTATCAGAACCACGCATACCGACTTTATCAATTTTTTTCCCTATGCTAAATCCTTCAAATTCATTTTCAATAATAAATGCAGTAATTCCTTTTGAATTCAAATCTGGAGAAGTCTTTGCGTAAACAACTAAAATGTTTGCAGTGGGTGCGTTGGTAATCCACATTTTGTGACCATTTAACACAAAACCACCATTAGCTCTTTCAGCTTTAAGTTGCATGCCAACAACATCAGAGCCAGCATTTGTTTCACTCATAGCCAGTGACCCGACATGTTCCCCAGTAATTAATTTTGGTAAATATTTTTCTTTTTGTTCTGCATTGCCGTTTCTGAATATTTGGTTAACACATAAATTTGAATGTGCTCCATAAGATAAACCCACAGATGGGGAAAATCTAGAAATTTCCTGCATTGCAATTATATGCGCCAAATAGCCTAAATTTGAACCCCCATACTTTTCATCTACAGTTATACCAAGTAATCCTAAATCACCAAGTTTTCTCCATAACTGATTAGGAAATGTATTTTTTTGATCTAATTCTGATGCTATGGGATATATTTCCTTGGTTGAAAAATTAAAAACGCTTTCTTTTAACATTTCCAATTCATCGCCAAAATCAAAAAGAAAATCAGAGGAGTTTTTTAAAGATTCAGATAAGTCCATAATTAATAACCAAAATAAAACATTAATTATACCAGTTGTTTAGTTTAAAATGATGCTTAAATTTAATTAAAGGAGTCTACATTGAAGAGTGTTGTTGAATATCCATTTGCAGACATGCCTAATCCTGGAGAGATTTTAAAAATTAATGATGAAATTTTTTGGATTAGAATGCCACTCCCCTTCGCACTAGATCATATCAACTTATGGTTGATAAAAAATCATGACGGATATGCTTTTATTGATTCAGGATTTAACAATTTTGAAACAAAGGAAAATTGGAATAGTATTTTTAACAAAATAACTAATTTTAATAGACTCATCATT
>Ga0160423_10005460_pt1 | contig 10364 bp, 10 predicted proteins | sample CRUFie14St8metaG_FD_108191 | JGI IMG/M metagenome (GOLD analysis project Ga0160423, IMG submission 108191) | Marine microbial communities from the Costa Rica Dome - CRUD Field 142mm St8 metaG | ecosystem: Environmental > Aquatic > Marine > Oceanic > Photic zone | place: Costa Rica: the Eastern... | reverse complement strand
GTGCAGTAGTACAGTATTTCTCTGGTAAAGTTTTCTGGGCCTAATGTTTGAACATCCTCGTTCAACGTGTCACTGGATCCCCAATAGTCTCTCCAGTCACTTTCTTTTGTTGATCGTCTCTTGTTCTTTTTGCCTTTAAGGGGTTTTTTAGTTACTTTAAATTGTGCTAATTTTTTGCCAATATATTTCTTGTCGTTTGTAAGATTGGTAATAAGGTATACGAAACCTACGTATTCCTTTGGTATTTCATCTACTATTTTGCCTTGATAAGTCCATTGCATATTATTTGTTTAGCAACTACTATATATGCCAGTTCACTCATTTGTCAACCGAAATATATGTATTTTTTAAGATTTCCCAAGTTTGCTTGTATCCGTTATCAATTTGATGATAATATGTACTAGCTTGGGCGGCTGTATAATCATTACCGCCTGGGTGACAGTTGTCTCCAAAAAATATAGTTGTACCTTCTTGTTCTACTAAGACTTGACTCTTGTCACAGCCTATTGGAAAAATATCTATACTGGTTTCTCCAGCCACTTGTGCAATGCTATCTTTGAATTCTTGATTAAAATACATTGCAACTGTTTCTCTGCTTTTGTTGATTTCTTCCCATTTAGAATATCTTTTACGCTGATCCCAATCTGCATTTCTTCCCACAATACTAAAGTTAGCGGTACCTGTGCGTTGTTCTATATGATTACCGGTCATTTCACTGTAGTTTATTTTTTGTAAGTGTTCTTGCAAAAATGTATATTGTGCATCTGATAGTGTCCAATCATTCTTTTTGACTTCTTTATTGCCTTCAAACACATGATTTCCGCTACAATGATATACCCTGTCAAAAGCATTTGTGAGCTCTAAACCGATCTGTTCCACTGTTTTTGGTCTATCACTACCAGTTACAATAATGCATTTATTGTGCTTTATAAACTCATGTAAAAAGGATTCAAATTCTTTGTCAATAGGCTTACGTGCATCAGTAAGTGTGCCATCAACATCAAAAAGGAATGTCATCGTTGAATTCTTCATCTTTTTTCATCTCCTTAGGATACCATTTGTATAACATATCAATAGGCATAGAATATTGTAATTTTATCTTATTTGTACTAGTATTTCCAAACGTTAGATCGCTTAAATCGACAGTAGTGCCATAGGTTGTATTAGAAACAAGAGGTGCTTCGTTGGCTAGCCAATCTTGAAAATCATCATTACCTTTGTAACCTTTGTTGTTGAAACTATCTACACTTACAATATAATCATCATCATAATCATTCATGTTCTTTTCCAAAAAGTTTATAGAATATATCAATTGGCAAAATTTTGCTAGTCAACAATTCTTGTGGATGATAACCATACAACTTTTCACCTGGAGTGAGTTTTCTTCTAGTGTTGTGAGGTTGGCCCATGTCTCTTTCATATACAGTCTTACCACCATCAGGTGATTCGAATATCTTTTTGTTTCCTTGATATGACCATTTACTTGGCATCGACAAACTCCGTATCTGTACTGAACGTTGTAAAGCCACCTTCTTTGATTACTTGTAGTATTGTGTTTACACGACCTACAAGTTCGTCTCTGTGTGAGATAAGAAATATATTTTTGTTGCGTTCACGTTCAATCTTTTTAAGTACACCCAATGCCGCATCAACACCATTGGTGTCCATACCACTATCAATAAGTTCGTCAATAGCTAAAAAGTTTATAGGTGTATTCATACTTTCAAAAACATCTCTAAATGCCCAACTAAGTCCTAGTATCAGTCTATTACGTTCACCTCTGCTTAGATTATCAAAGTCTAAATCTCTGCCTAGTTCTGTTATTTCAACTGTAAGATCAGGTTGAAATGCAACCTCATGTGGCAAACCTAGTTTGGTCAAATAGTAAGCTAGTCTACTGTTTAAGTATTGTAAGTTCTGTTCAATTATACGTTTTCTAATAAAACTGTCTTTGTTTGTCAACAGTTTGTACAAAAAATCTTGATGATCTTTCATTATATTCAAACTGTTTACTTCGTCCCAGCTTATATTTTGCATGCCAGTTTCTTTTAGTGTGTTTATTTGTTCTTGATATGTGTCATTATCATTCATTATGCGATTGGATTCTGATTTTAAATTACTCAGTGTATTTTGATGTTCTAATGCTTCTTGTAGTGTATTATAGTGTGTGACAGGTTGATGACCTAGCTCGCCTAATTCTTCTAGTACTTGTTCCCATTCACTCCACTTTTTATCATTGTCTAGCATGTGGCTACGAGCTTCACCTAGTTGATCTTCTTTGCTTAATAATATTTGTTCTTGTTTATCGTCATGTATTTGTTGACCACATGCATGGCATTTGTGTTTTTTAAGTAATTCAATTTCTGATTCTAAATTAGTAACCATGCGATCATGTTTGGCATTATCTTGTTTGATATTAGACAGCCATTGTTCAGCTTGATCTCGTAAATTTTTCTTTTCGAGGTAGTCGTTTAGCAGTGCATGATTATTGAGCTCTGTTTGAATATCTATTTTTTCCAATGTATTGATTTGTTGCTCAACAGCCTCAATGTCGGACGTTTGTTTGTCACGCCAAATTTTTTGTCTGCGTTCCAAATCACCAATACTTTTCTCAATCCTGGAATTTGCTTCTTCAACTGCTTTAATTCTAAACTCTTCTTCTTTGATGGCATCTCTGGTCAACCTTTGTTGTTCTTTAAGAACCTCTGCTTTTTCACTAAGCATTGTAATACCTAGTAGTTGCTCAATAATCGCTCTCTGATCATTTTGACGCATACTGAGAAAAGGCTCTGTGTACGTGTTTAGTGCCACAATGTGTTTGAACATGTCATGACTCATACCAAACAGTTTTTCTATTTGTGCTTGAGTTTGACGATTTTCACCTTGTGCTTCGTCTTCGTCAACATTTTGTTCGTTGACATAGTATTTAAGCACATTAGGTTTTCTGCCTCTTTCAATTCTATATTTTGTACCTTCTACAGCAAAATCCAATGTAACCATCATCTGTTTACTATTGGTTTTGTTTACAAGATTATCTTTGCGTATATTTGTTAGTGCATTGCCATATATTGCATAACTTAATGCATTGATAATAGTAGTCTTGCCTGTACCATTACGACTACCATCTCCGCCAAGATCTAAATTGTTTCCCAATACCAGTGTGAGTCCATTGTCTGTAAAACGAACAGATTGTGTTACGTTACCAACACTCATAAAGTTTTTTACAGTGATATTTTTAAGTGTAATCATAGGGAATTATAAATGTCTACTAGGATTTTTTTGTCTATCATTTCGCTGTCCACAGCGTTTAAACTATTATACACGATCTGGTCAACATTTTCAACCTCTATATCGTCTACAACTTTCCAATCCTGAGCATGCTCTTCCTTTTTACTAGGTATTAACGCTATTTCTCTAACGTTGTACTGTTGACTAAAAGTTTCTTTAATAAAACTTGCTTCTTCATAACTAATTGCAATGTCTAGTGTTGCTCTGCAATAAGTGTATTCATTTAAAATAACATCTGGTTCATCTATTAATCTGCTTAGTGGAACAGTTCTGTAGCGTGGTCCGTTAAAATTAATATACTCGGGCTCTTCTCCCCATGCTAGTTTCATCATACCTCTATCGTCATCCCATGTATCTGCATAGTTGTGACCAAAAGGTGAACCTAAATAGTGTACGTTGCCTTTGTTTTGTCTTTTGTGAAAGTGTCCAGTAAACACATATTCTGGACCTGTCAAATGTTCTGCATTAATGCCACCATGATCTGGCATTTCTATCATTGCATTCATTTTAAAGTAAGGTAATTCAAAATGTCCAAACATATAACGACATTTAGTTTTTTGTAAACTTTTCCATTCGTCTTCTACTAGCCAAGGTATAAGTGCTACATCATCTTGTACAAGTGCATCTTCAACTAGTGTTACATTTTCAAATAGCCCTGCATAAGGTAAACTGTTTAAATCACGTTTTTCTCTATAATAGAGATCGTGATTGCCCATAATCATGTATACACGTTCAAATGCACGGCTAAGTTTGCCTACATTTTCAACACTGTGATTTAGTGTACTAACGTTTACACTGGCTCTATGATGATGCCAGTCTCCTAAGAATATACAAGTTTCACAGTCTTGACTTTGTTCAATAAACCAATCAACAAAACTTGCACAATCACGATTATGCTGTTTGCTGTTGTTTTTATTTCCAAAGTGTATGTCTGTAAAACAAGCGGCTTTACTGAAGAATGTCATGGGTCTCCGTTCAACGAATTTATACTTTACTCATAATAACTGAAAATCTACTTGTTGTCAACCTATACGTTGAACCCGTGTTCTTTGCGTTCTTTGTCAGCGGCTTCATCCCATTTTGCACGTTCTGCCATTTCATGTTCAATTTGCCTACTATAACTTGGCATTTGTCCATTTTGTTGTAACAAATCATCTCTGATGTTTTGATTACGTTTTTCTAGGTTTAGTACTCTTGTAAAACTATTGGTAACCGCGGCTGTGTAGTATGCAAATGGATTTTGACTTTTAAGTTCATTAAATTGTAATCCTATTTGACTTAACTGTAACAGTGCATGACTACGCATTTCATCCACATAAGTGTATCCACGCCAGTTGCTACGCATACTGTATCTTTCACAAAGTTTAATGAACATTTTTGCTAGGTTATTACTGATGTTTCCATGTGTTGTGCTAAATTTGCCATTATCAAAACCACCTTCCCAATGACTTCTTACAACTTCTTTTAGTTCGTCATCTACATAAGCATAGTGTTTGAATGGTGGAAAATTGCATTTTGCATGATGATCAGCAGTTGTTTTAGGTTTACTTTTTCTGCCAGGCTCCAATGGTACATGTTCAAAAGTCATTACTCTAAAGATTAATGATTTTTCATCTATTGTATTTGGATCTACCTTGTACGTAATTTGTTTAGGCTTTTGACTGCTTTTGCCGTTGCTATCATACCATTCCCAATATGCTTGTTCGTATGCTATTACACTTAGTTGAGCGGCTCTTGATTCTTTGCCTTGTTGAATTATTTCTGCGTTATTAATATCTTTTATATCTTCTACAATAACATCAAAACGACTGTATTCATCATCTATGGTACTACAAAAACTTAATTTGCTTTTGTGTATTTCTTTAAGCATGTCTTTGTTGTTTAAATATTTTTGCCTTTTCATGTTTTTTCCTTAATTTGTTATAGTATATGCTAATTGATACTAGTTGTCAATAACTACCCACATATTTTTGCTATAAATACTATTATAGGAGAACTTAATGAGATATGCACAACTGACAGAAGATGTGGCTACAGATATTGCTGTTTTTTATGGTGGTAGATTTCAGCCTATGCACAAAGGTCATCATAAAGTTTATATGGATTTGGTGGAACAGTTTGGTTCCTCTAACGTATTTATCGCTACTACAATTGCTAAAAATGCTACACCAGAAAAAGATCCTTTTAGCTATGAAGAAAAAACAAACATAATGACCCAAATGTTTGGCATACCACAAAAACAAATTGTAAGGACCAGTCCTTACAGACCAGATGTAAGTTTAACAGGAAAAGATCCTAGTAATACAGCGATTGTTTTAGTTTTCAGTGCAAAAGATGCAGGTCGTCTCAAGGGCGGTAGTTATCTCAGAGATTACAAACCAGGTGCAGAAATGGTGCCTGGAGATCAAGCAGGTTATATACTAGAAGTTCCAATTCAAGAAGGTGGAATGAGTGCAACAGACTTTAGAACAGTAATGAAAAATGATAGCTTGAATGACAATCAAAAAAGAATGACATTCAGAGAATTTTTTGGTAGTATCAATGAAGATATTTTTAACTTTATTAAGGATAAATTAAATGTCGGTGCTAGCTAGAAACAAAACAAGATTAATGTTACCTAGAGGTGCAGTTGGATATTATACCAGTGATCTATTGGCTCCGTTGCTCACTGCTAGTGGCGGCGGTATGGGAGTTGTGTTTCCTTTTCAACCAGACATAACTTACCAACAAAGTGCAAATTATAGTTCATATGATTTATCACATACCAATTATACGTACAACGCCTATAGAAACACAAGTAGTCCATCTATACAGCTAACAGCTCAATTTGCTAGTGCTACACAAGAAGAAGGTGCATACACTCTAGCCGCTTTACATTTTTTTAGAAGTGTTAATAAAATGTGGTCAGGAATGGGAGATAGAGGCGGTGTTCCAACTGCTGGTACACCACCGCCAATTTTGAGATTTAGTAGTTTTGGCGAACAAGTATTTGGTGCACCACAAGAAATGTCATCACCGTCTGGCATGAGAGTTGTTCTAACTAACTTTGCAACAACGTTTGACAGCAACGTAGATTTAAAATTGATCAACGGACAACAATTGCCAGTTGTAATGACATTTGCTTTGGACTTACTAGTACAAATTACACCTGATAGACAAAAGAACAATTACAGTACAACAAACTTTGTAAATGGTAGAGCATATTCAGAAGGATTTATTTAATGGCAACGCCTAAATACAAAAGCACCAGTAATTATGCAAACACTATTTTAAATACTAAATTTTTAGAATTATATAGTCCTACAATTACCAGTGATACACTAAACCCTAATAGAAGAAAAATAGTTATCCAACCAAAATACAATAGACGTCCTGATCTATTAGCATTTGACTTATATGGAAATGCAAGGTTGTGGTGGGTATTTGTGCATTACAATAGAAATATTATAAAAGATCCTATAATGGATTTTAACAGCGGAAAAACAATAGAAGTGCCAAACAAGTTTAGTCCATCAGGGGTCAACTAATGGCTACCCAACCTCCACTTAATGTTAGAAACAATAATCCTGGAAATATACGTGAAGTAGGTATTTCTTGGGAAGGTAAAACTGGTAGCAATCAAGGATTTACAACTTTCTCTAGTCCTGAAATGGGACTAAGGGCAATGGCTAAACAAATTTACGCAAATGAAAATAGAGGAAAAAATACTGTTGCCAGTATGGTCAGTACTTGGGCTCCTCCAAATGAAAATCCAACTAATTCATACATTAGTAATGTAGCCGCTAGATTAGGAGTTGATCCCAACACACCTTTGCAATTTCAAGGTAATCCCAATCTTACAGCCGCTTTAATGCAAGCAATTATTCAGCAAGAAGGCGGGACAGCATCAAGTAATTATTTCAATGATAAAATTTTTGCAGGTATTCAATTGGCAAATGGGGAAATAGATCCCAATGATATTCCAAAAGTTGAGCCTGATCCTGGGCCAGGACTACCGGAAGGTGATCCAGCAATATTTGATCCAGAGTTTGAAGATGACCTTACACCTGATATAAATCCTAGTGGCAACAAAGTTCCTTTTTATGAAGATAATATTTTAAACAAATATCCTAACTATATGTACAGTTGGAAAATACATGTTGTGCATCCTGCTGAAGCAGATAGGTTTGAGGAAAATATACAAAAACAAAGAGCGGTAACAATAGCAGATCAAGGTGTTGAAACTGAAATAAACATTGAAAGTATAGAGCAAAGAATGGTCTTGGCATTTCAAAAAACTGATAGAAATTCAATTGCAAATGAATTTCAAATTAGAATGTCAGAACCAGGCGGAATGACAATGTTTAACAGAATTCTTTTTGCATCCAAACGATTAGGCATTGAAAATCATTTAAAAGCAACCTATTTACTAGAACTTAATTTTGTAGGATATGAAGACGATGGCAGGGCTGTAAGCAATATTATAGGGCCTTATTTTTACAGTTGTACTCTAACAAATCTTGATGTACAGCACAGAGATGGAGCAACTGGTTATGTTGCTAGTTTTATAGAAACTAGTCAAGATGCTTATTCTAAAGTCAGTTTGCATCTTAAACAAGATATCAATTTCGAAGCCAGTACATTTGGAGAATTTTTAAAAACATTTCAAGAGAAGATTCAAGAACAAGAAAATAATAGATTGTCTTTTTCTATGAATCAAGCATATCCTACAGTTTACATACTAGAGTTAGAAGACGAAGTTTCTGAATGGGGAAGTTGGGAATTTGGTGCAGTAGAAGGAAAAGATGATTTTACAAGAGGTATAAGCGTAAGTGGAAACGGTAAATTAAAATTCAGTTTTCCAGCTGGTACAAGTATTGTAGCAGGTGTAGCTACTGCATTATATCAAACCAAAAACTTTCAAAAATTACCAATTTTTGAAGGTGGATTTGCAAAAGAAAATCCTGAGGAAGGAGAAGCAAGACCTGAGAAACTAGCACAGCTTACCAGCTGGATGAAATTAGATACTAGTGTGACATTTGACAGATATGATTTTTTGATGAAACATTATCAAAAATTTATAACATACAGAGTTGGTCAATATATAACTCCTGAAGTTGCACATGATCCTGCGAGTCATTTAGAATTATATCAAGATGATGTATTACAAAAAAAGAGATTGCAGAATATTGTCAAAAATGGTTTGATAAGAAAAAAGTTTGATTATCTTTTTACGGGATTGAACACTGAAGTTTTAGATTTAGATATTAATCTAAGCAACACTTACTATCAATTACAAGCACTTAATCATGGTGCAATAGACTTTTCTGATAATCTTTTTAGTGGATTGAGCCAGGCTCAAAATGAAGTAGCAGACTTCATCAGTACAATAAATGACCTACAGAAAAAATTACAAAATCTTAAACAAAATAGAGCTGAACTTGAGAAGAAAATAAAAAATTTAAGTGATATGGCTTATCTTGACCAAACTGGTGCTATTAGGCAAGAAATACAAGCTAACAGAGAAGCAATAAGCATGATAGATCGTGCAGAGATCAATATCACTCAACAAATTGCTAGGACGAGAGAAGAACGAGCTAAACAGGCAGAACAGTTTCAAACAAGACAATCAAGACAAAGTAGACTGCCAAAAATAGCAAGAAGATATATTACACAAAGTGATGTAGTCAGCACAAATAGTGCTAATATGGCTCATAAAAAAGGACAAGATTTTCCTCTTACATTCATACCAAATCAAGTAAACAGTAAAGCAGTGCAAGGACCTGACAAAGGTAAAGGAAGTAGTGGTTCAGTAATGTTGGGTGCAGTTGAAATTAATCTCAACAGTATGGCTGATCTTGCTACAATGATAATAACAGTTAGGGGTGATCCTTATTGGCTTGGAAGACCAAAAAGTGCTTATGCCAAAAGAAATGAAAACGGAGCTAATTACACAAGAGGTGGTTGTAATTTCTTCATAGATATGAACTTCCCCACATATCCAGATGATGACACAGGACTCATGAATATACCTGAGAAAGATTTTAGTATTACAGGTTTATATAGAGTCACACAAGTACAAGCAATGTATAGTGATGGACAATTTACTATGATGTTGGACAGCTTTAGAGATATTAATACAAATGTTGGTTTGGTACTAGAAGAACTGACAAGCGGACTAATAGATTTAGGTGATGCTAAAAATCTTCCTGACAGATATAAAAAAGAAGAGCAAGGAGATGGCTCCAGTGAAGGATCAGAAACCATAAACAACACTGGACCTAATAGTGGAGAGTTTGCTACAGGAACAGGCACAGGAAACGTCACTCAAAGTCAAAGTGGCATTAGAGACGGAGCAATTGATGCAGATATTTTAAACATACTGCAAACAGCAGGCGTAAACGCTGGAGTAGATGTTGTAGTGACAAGTGGTAGTCAACCTGCAACTGGTGTTGATGGTGTTGATAGAACAGGCAGTCACAGGCATGATAATGGTCGTGCCGCTGATGTTGCAATTTACAGTGGTGGAGTAAGATTAGATACAACCAATCCTAATCACTTACCCATTATACAAAACTTTATTAACGAAGCTAGAAAAGCAGGTGCAACAGGAATAGGTGCTGGAAACGGATATATGGGTAACAATACATTTCACATAGATCGTGCATATCCGGAACGAGGATATGTGCAATATTGGGGAGGTCAATTAGACAACGGTACATTTAGATCAAGAAACGCACCACAATGGTTAAAAGAAATAGCACAAGGAATAGCATGATATGAGATACACAGGAAAAGATTCAGAAAGCATTGGTGTACCTACTAGGTACTTTGAAGGTAGCAATGGTGCATTAAGAACGCTGTCAGGAGTTTATCTTGGCAAGGTTGTTGACATGAAAGATGATACTTATCAATCGCATATATATGTTGAATTGGTCGGTCATCAGGTTTTATCTAACAAAGATTCAGATCAGGCAAGAAAAGAATATCACAAAGTCAGAAGAGTCATGTCATTTGGTGGAGCTATACAGACAACTGATTATAGTAACAACTACGGAATGATGGCTCATCCACCTACACCAGGAACTGAAGTACTG
>Ga0160423_10005458_pt1 | contig 10366 bp, 7 predicted proteins | sample CRUFie14St8metaG_FD_108191 | JGI IMG/M metagenome (GOLD analysis project Ga0160423, IMG submission 108191) | Marine microbial communities from the Costa Rica Dome - CRUD Field 142mm St8 metaG | ecosystem: Environmental > Aquatic > Marine > Oceanic > Photic zone | place: Costa Rica: the Eastern... | reverse complement strand
ACGTAAAGCAGTGCGCCTGCAGTGGCGAAAGGCGGAATCATGCTGGCTAAAGGCGCAAAAAAGATCATCGCTAAAAACAGCACGCCCACCGCACAGGCTGTGAGACCGGTTTTGCCTCCTGCAACGACCCCTGCCGCACTCTCCACGTAGGAGGTGACGGGGGCGCAGCCAACCAGCGCGCCGACCACACTGCTGGCACTGTCGGCCTTAAGCGCGCGATCAAGATTCTCAATCGTGCCATCTGCTTTGGTGAGCCCCGTCTGAGTTGCCACTCCTACTAGCGTGCCTGCGGTATCGAACAGATTCACGAACAGGAGGGAGGCGATTGCACTCATCATTGCGACATCCAGTGCGGCGGCTATATCCAGCTTGCCCAAAACGGGGGCGATAGGAGGTGGTGCCGACACCACGCCCTGATACTGGACGACACCGACTCCCAAACCGACGGCAGTGACCGCCAAGATGCCGAGTAGGATCGCACCGGGAAAGCGTCGCGTAGCCAACCCAGTGATGATTAGAAAACCCAGCGCGGCCAGAAGTGTTTCGGTAATCTGGAAATTGCCGAGCGAAAGCAGGGTGGCCGGGTGATCAACAATCAGTCCGCCATTGCGGAGCCCAATCATGCCCACAAAGAGCCCGATGCCCGCGCCCATCGCGATGCGCAGGTTCCAAGGGATACTTATGAGCATCCACTCCCTCAGTCGGGTCACAGTTAGGATCACAAATAGGATCCCCGCAATAAACACAGCACCCAGTGCGGTCTCCCACGGATAACCCATATCCCCGACGATGGTGTAGGTGAAAAACGCATTGAGTCCCATACCCGGCGCAAGACCCACTGGCCAGTTGGCGTATAGCCCCATGAAGAAACAGGCCAGTGCTGCGGCGATGCAAGTGGCGACAAACGCTGCACCCTGATCCATGCCGGCCGAGGCCATCATTTGCGGATTCACAAAGGCAATGTAGGCCATGGCCATAAAGGTAGTGAGGCCTGCGCCCAGCTCGATGCCAACGGTGGTATTTGATTGAGAGAGTTTGAAGAACCGTTCCACGACGTGCCCCTTTATCGAATCATCCTTGGGTCGGCCCCAGCTCCTGAAGCCGCTATGGAGTGTACCCGCAGGCTGCGGCGATTGCTGTTGTGATGTTCGACTGGGAGGTCAAAGGCCTCGCATCAGTAGAGGTGGTTGCTCGCCGAATGTGGTAGCAGGACCAGCTAGCCTTCGACTTGCCAGCGCTGGCCGCGAGCTGAAGTTCATGCCGTCACTCATGTCGCCCCGGAGGTTCGGTCCAGGGCTAGATGAGCCCGGGAAATCAGTGCTCAGAAATCGATGCCTACTCGAGCCATCAACTGACGCGGCGGGATAAACTGATCACCGGTGGCGCCCACGCCAAATACGTCAGTGAAGCGCGCATTGATGCCGTCCTCATCCGTCAGGTTCTTGCCGATCAGCTCGATCCGCCAGTTGGCGTTGGTCGGCGAGAAGCGCAACATCACATCCAAGGTGTCGTAGCTGTCGACCTCATCGGTGACGGGGTTATTGAAGATGCGGTGTCTGAAGTCACCACGGTGGGTGTAGCTGACGGTGCCCTCGAAATCACCCCAGCTCCCGATGGCATTGCTATAGGTGAGCGCAAGATTTGCGGTAAAGCCGGGTGTCTTGGCCAGCTCGTTACCTCTGACATTGGCAATCTGGCCTGCCCGGGCAATCTCTACCTCAGGGCTGAATAGGCTGATGCCCTGAGCGAGCAGTGCGTTTGTCGCGGCCTCGGACTTGACGTTATCCAGCGCCAGATGGCTTGATGTGATTTCGGTATCCAGCCAGGCGAGGCGGGCATCGAATATCAGCGAGCCTGTGACAAACGCGCCTAGCTCTAGCTCAGCGCCCATGATTTCCGATTCAGGGATGTTGCCCACGCCGCCCTGGAACACCTCCGGGTCAGTGGCTTGATACTGGAGGTTGTCGTAAGTGTAAAAGAACGCCGCACCGTTGAGTCGAACCCTGCCGTCGACGAGATCGGTTTTGACACCGACCTCAAAGGCATCAATCGTTTCTTCCTCAAAAACGGGCAACACCACGATCGGTGACACCACGTCTTCACGGCCGAAAGTCAGATTAGAGCCACCGGGCTTGAAGCCTCGTGTGTAGGAGGCATAGGCCATGGTGGCGTCACCGAGATCGACTTCCAGAGCCAGTCTACCGGTCACTTTCTCACTCTCGATCTCGAGAATCTCCGTGCCCTCGCGGCCGTAGAAGTTGGTGACAGCGCTGTAAACCTCATCCTCAGTATACCGCAGGCCGGCGATCATGCGAATGCTATCCGTAAATGACCATGTGCCCTGACCATAAACCGATATCGACTCGCGTTCCGGTTTTGAATCCGAGATAAAGCCCACGTCGCCCCCATAGGCATATATGTCGTCAAGAGTGAAGTCGTCAAAGACGCCATCAAAGCCGAAGTCGAGCCGCTCAAGAATGCTGATGTCGACCTCAGTGTCGAGGTAGAAAACACCTGCCACCCAATCGAGGCGACCAAAAGCCGGCTCGTTCGAGATCAGGTTGAATTCCTGAGTCGTCGTTTTCTGTTCGTTGGTTTCAGGATCGAAATAGCTCTGCAGCAGAAAGAAGGGCGGCAACGTGCGGTAGTCGTGACGATCGTTGTCGCGCTGAATCGCAATGTCATCGTTTTGGTAACTTGTCAGAGATTTCAGCGTCACCCCGCCGAGGTCCCATTCCAGTGTCATGCTGTATAGCTGAGATTCCAGCTCGTAACTCGATAGTGAATCCTGCGCCAGTTTGCGCGCGCCCGGTGTCGGGTCATAAATCCCTTTCTGCGCCTGACCATTGACTTCTTCATCAAATAGCTGCGCGGTAAAGGTTGCCGAAAACGTGTCGCTGGGCTGGATCAGTAGCTTGGCGCGAGCAGAGGTGCTGTCAGCGTCGTCGAGATCCTGACCGTTGCCGACGTTATCGGTGAAGCCGTCGTGCTTGTGGCTCATAACAGACACTCGCGCCGCCACTGATTCACTGAAGGGGATATTCATCGCAGCGCGGGCCTTCACCAGGCTGTATTCACCCAGGGTCAGGTCAGCGGTACCCGAGAACTCATCGAAGGTGGGCGCTTTGGTGATCACGTTGATGCCGCCGCCGGTGGAGTTCTGACCGAACAGCGTGCCTTGAGGTCCTCTCAGTACCTCAATACGTTCCAGGTCCAAGAAATCGGTTTGTAGAGCAAAAGGGGAGGCGACATATACGCCATCGAGGTGGTAAGACACCGATGGATTAGCAATTGCGTTCTGGTTCGCCTCGTTGCCGATCCCACGAATTGTGATCACGGTCTTGAAGCCCTCGTTTTTGGCCACATTGACCCCAGGAGCAATCGCGCTTAGGTCAACAAAGGAGTTCAGCTGCCGATTTTCCACTTCCTCCGCGCTGAGTGCGGTGACGGCTTGAGACAGGTTTTGCAGGCTCTCGGTTCGCTTCTCCGCGGTGACTAACACTTCTTCAAACACAGGCGCTTCTTGCGCCCAACTTCCTCCGCATACGGCAATAACAAGCGGGCTGGCCACCGCGGTCAGCAAACGACGATTCTTCACCTCAGGCTCCTTGATGATTGACTGGTTCCACCAACTAATAAGACGCAATCTGCATGCCAGTTCCGGGAATACAGCTAGCGCGCAAAGCGATACATTGCTTATGCCTACGGGGTCTGAACAGCCACCGACGAATCTCCCTGTTTTTGCACTAATTCAGTGCCAGGGACGGACCAAATCGGGGCGATGTTTTTGCTCAGTTCGCATCGCGACTTTACCGGAAGCCGGGGCGGTTTGCCTCCCTATATTAGACTGCGACAGCTTGATCTTTTGAATGACCAGTTAAGTAACACTGCTAAGACTATGGTTTTCTTTGGATAGAGAGATTCAAACTTTTTTTAAAAATTTTTGAAAAGAGGGTTGACGAATTTACCCATATTGGTAATATTACCCATGCCGGCGGCGACCGACGAGTGACCAACTGCAGACGGAAGCGAGGGGGAAGCCGTAGGAAGAGTGCTCAGGTAGAAAAGCGTAGCGAAGGGCCGGCACAAACGCAGTTCGCTACCCACCGAGGGTGAAGGGATACCATCCGAGGGGCCAGATGAAATCCCGGTCTGGACGCCTGAGAGGCTCGAACAAAAAAACGGAGGGCAACCTCTGTTTTTTTTTGCGCGTTATTTTTGGCCGCCTAATTGAGCGCTCACCCGCGGGGACGCGGCACTGGTTGTCGTCGAAATGCCCAGCACCTCTCTTTCTGCAAACCGCTCACCGCACTTTTTTAGGAAACGCTTACAACAGTTGACCGGTTAGCTGGATAGGTCTGTTTTCCGGGCAGTTCAGCCCATGGAATGCCCCAGCTCAGCCACGAAATCCTGTTGGAGGGTCCTGGCGCACATCAAGAAGCACACCGAAGCGAGCAGAAAGATGCTGGCAGTGACCGCCATCGCAAATTTGAGCCCCGCAGAGTTGGCGCTCCGGCACAGCGTGTCATTAGCCATGGAGCGCACTGTATCCGCTGCTTTGCAGGCTTCAGGTGACAAAAACGTACCGGGGTCGAGAGAGAGGAGTTCGCGTTGCATGAAAAAGTCACTCATGAATCCCACAAAATAAGGGCCAATGCCGTTGCCGATCAGTGACACCAGTATGAGCAGCACCGCAATAGCGGTCGCTCTGGCGCGGTTACTGACCACGCCCTGACCAATGTTGTATTGCGCACCGAGGTAGCTGTAATGAAACACGGCGCCGATACCCCACAAGACAAACACAATGGTCAGATCGTCTGAGAAAAAAGCGGCCGCGTAGGCGGGCACCGCCAAAGCAATGCCCAGTGCCGGAACCCAAGCCATCGCTGTCGGAGAGCGCTCGGTGAGGCGCTCGGTAATGTACCCGCCGAGGAATGTCCCCATTGCCGCGAGTAACGCGAGGGGTGCACCAAATTGCAGTGCGGCGTCGCGCACACTCAGGCCATGTTCGCGTTGCAGAAACGGTGCTTGAAATGAGATCAATCCGTAGCCGACAAAAGCGACCAGCGATGCGGCGATCGCCATCCACCAAAACGAAGGTTTACGGCGCAGCTCGGCAAAGGTCTCTGACCAGTCGGGTGCGCGGTCTGCGCTTTGACTGGGGGGATCGGAATAGCCCCGCGGCGGTTCTTTGATACTGGTCCAGACCAGCCACGCGACCAGCACGCCGGGCAGGCCGACTGCGACAAAGGCAATCCGCCACCCTTCAATATTTGCCCAGTCCAGGCCACCAAAAAGCCAGCCGAGGCCAATCCCACTTAGCCAGTTGCCTACATCCACGCCCTGCATTTGCGCGATCGGGCCGCCAAAAAGGTTGGCCAGCACGCTGCCGAGAGTGACCCCCATTGAGTAAACACCCAGTGCTGTGGCGCGTTTTCGAGCAATGAAGTAGTCGCCGATCAACGAGTTGGCGGGCGGTGTGCAGCCGGCCTCACCGATGGCGACGCCGATCCTGAATAGTAGGAGCGTGAAGAACCCTACGGCGACCCCACATAGCGCCGTCATGATCGACCACAGCACGATGCACAGGCTGATGATATGAACCCTGTTGGAGCGATCTGCCCAGAGCGCAATGGGCAGGCCCATCACCGCATAAAAAATGGCGAAGGGTGGCCCGTAGAGCAGCCCCCACTGGGCGTCTGTGAGCTGGAATGACTCGATGATGGGCTGGGCGACGACTGCGATTAACGTGCGGTCGATAAAATTCAGCGTGTAGACCAGCATCAGCAGGACCAACACCCAGTGGCGATAGGAAGTTGAGCCGTACCCGGTCAAATGGCCGTTGGCGGCGTCACTCGCGGTGGTTTGCATAAAACAATTCCTGCTGGGGGCGGTGAGTGTAACAATCAGAGCGGATTGGGGTGGCCGCAATTAGAGGTCTATCAAAATCTCCTGCCCCTTGGCGAAACGCACAAAGGGCGCGGTCTGCTTGAGCTGCTCTGCCGGACTTAACTGGATACGCCGTTCGACCAGATCAATAGCCCACCTTGTTACCGCGGGCAGATCCAGTTGTCGCGCCTCATTTAGTGTCAGCCAATGGAGCTCATTGAGTTCTCCGCTGGCGTCGGTGATCTGCTCCGGGTTGTTGAAAATGAACTGGTCGTGAATCATGAAGAAGCGGGTATCGAAACGCCGGGTGCGATAGGTGGGTGTGATCGCCCTGGCGATAAAATCCATATGCTCCAACGGAGGCTCTGCACCCTGCGCGAGATAGTCTCGCCAAACCGGGTGAGTAGTACTCACCGATTGAGAGGCGGGCTGGCCCACGATCAAGCCGGTTTCCTCAAAGGTTTCTCTGATCGCCGCCAGGGCGAGGCCGCGTAGTTTGCGATCGTTAACCGTTTTTCTGGTGGCCTTGCGCAATCGCTCCATGACGGGTTGGCTCAGCTCGCCTGTTACTTGCAGCCGCTGGTCGATCAGATCCATCCGGCCACCGGGGAAGACAAATTTATTTGGCATAAAGCGGTGGGTGGCCGCGCGCTTACCCATCAGTAAAGTGGGCTTCGGCCCGGCTCGCACCACGATCAGCGTGGCCGCTTCTTTGGGCCGTGCCAGTTGGGCAGTGCCATCCCTGTATTCACCCGGGCCGGTGGGTGTTCTGCCATACTGCTGCCGCTTCATAAGAGATCCTGAAAATGTGGTGCGACCATGCTACCGGCTTTATAGCGCGCGCCGGAGCATGAGCCTCATAAAAAAGCCCCGCTTCAAGCGGGGCTTTCTGTTTGCTGGGCAGAAGTTGCCCGCGACTAGTCTGACAATGCCAGCGTTGCCGCCTCCTGCTCACAGGCGTCTGCGTCGGGGGCTGATGCTGAGGCTGAGCTCAGCTCAGCTCGCGCAGCGGCCATAGTGACTTGAAACAGTTCGTTGTTCTGCAGTCTTGCGAAAGCCGCCGCGCCAACTGCCATACCGACCTCGGTGTCACTCATCCAGTGCACGTTGCACACCATGCGGCTTCGCGCGTAGTCACGGCCTCTCGCTAACAGTGCCTCTGCTCTTTTGGGCGCCAGCTGCGACAGGATGAGTGCCCAGCCCCAGCCGATGGCGCTATGACCACTGGGATAAGACCCATCGGTTTGCAGCAGCTCTCGATCGTCCGGCGTGCAGATCGCGTCTCCATTGATGAGAAAGGGCCGGGGTCGCTGGTGCGCTTTTTTGGCGGGGTAGGTCGCCAAGCCTAGATCAGTCAAAGAGCGCTGCAAGAGTCTATAAAGGGCGGGCGTTCGGGCCTCGCTGACGGTGGTTCCCAGTGCGCATGCGAAAATCGACGTCGCGGCGGGAAAGTGCAGGTTGGCGTCGATCGTGGCCTGATCCCAGCGAGCAGAGCCTTTGAGGCTGCGCAGTGCTTCACTTGCGGCATCGTCGGCTTGTTGCTTTGCCGAGCCTTCTGCTGGCGGTGGCGGCACAAACGCAGCACTGCTAATCGGCGGTTCTCCATGAAGGTAGCCCTCCATCAGACCGTGGCCGAGCTCGGGAACCGGCCCAAGAATATCCAGTGATGGCGACTGTGGTTGGCACGCCGCGAGCGTGCCCAGCACCAAGGAGATGGGAAATAGCTTTTTCATTTTTTACCCCCCCGTTGAGATATGTGGCGCAAGAGTGTGCATGTATCAGTATCGCTGGGACTTTAGCTCACTGCGAGGCGCGGCTTCAGCTCATTTGGTGACATCTGGCGAGGGGCTCACCAGTACCCTCATGATGTCATCGAAGTGGTGGGTGAACACCCCGGGCTCAGGTTTTGCGGCCAACAGAAGCAGGCATTGGCCGACGCTTGCAGCCTGCACGCTTCGGTAACGACGCCATTTACTGCGCATCAGTAGATCGGTGGCGGGAGCGACTCGTTGCAACAGTGCTTCTATCGGCCGGCGCTGGTTTCTGTCTCCGAGCAGCAGCCCCGGCCGAATGATGTCGAGCCGCCTGAAACCCAACTTTCCCAATCTTTGCTCCGCCTCGCCTTTGACGCGGGAATAAAAAACCGAGGCGTCAGGGTTAGCCCCCACTGCAGTGACCACCAAAAAGTGTTGGACGCCCGCTGCTTTTGCTGCTGTTGCAAAAGACACGACAGCGTCTGCGTCGATCGCGCGAAAGGCCTCTTGTGAGCCTGCCTGCCGGAAGGTGGTGCCCAGCGTGCATATGGCGGCGTCTGCAGATGGAAGCCGGGGTAAGTCGTCAAAGCTCGATACGATCTCGCTTGAAGCCATGCCGGTAGGGCGTCTGCCAACGGTGGTGATCTCGTGACCCTCGCTGAGACCAAGTCTCAGTAGCGCCCCCCCGATCAGGCCTGTGCCGCCGGCAAGTAGCAGTCTCATGCCGGTTCTAGCGAGATAGGTGAGGCCGTTTTCACAACAGCGGATAGACCTTGTAGAGAGTTCATGGCGAGGCGGCCACTGATTGCTGCAATTGGCGAGCTGCTCGCCACTCCCACGTGCTGACATCGACGTCCACAACGAAGACGCCAAAATCTTCTTGCCACCGCGCTGGAGCAGAAAGCACGGATTCGCCTCTGAGCCAGGTTTGGCCATCGCGATCAGCGACGCTAATTAGGGATTTTGTCTCTCCTTTTTCAACAGTCCATGTCACCTGTGTCACCCCGTTGGCATACCATGCAGTGGTAGACGCGCACCGCAAGCTCCGTGTCCTGCTCTAGGGCATGTGCCTGCAAGGACTCTGACAGGATTCGTCGTAGACGCACCAATTGCCGACTATCTGTCCTATCGGCTTCGTCATAGCGCCATTGCGTTAGTGCGGCGGAGGTCAGATATCGCCAATCTGTGAAATCGGTGCCGTAAGTGAGCGTGCTGTCCAATGTGATTTGTTCCGTTTCCGGCGTTGTGTTTTCGGGCAAGCCCCCAAGCGACATGATGCCCAGCACAAATACGACGGCAACGGTGCCCAGAATCATCACAGTCATCAATGCAGCGAAAAGTTTATTCATGGAGACCCGCCGATGAACGGCTTTTGCCTTTGATCATTGCGCTCCAGTCGCGAAAGGGGCCCGAAACGTTCTGCCAAAAGGATCTGTATTGAGCTTGGCTGGCTGGACCCAACCCCCACGGCGTGTACTCGTCTTTTGCAGGAATATAGAGGGTGCCGAACGCTCGATCCCAAATACTGGTAACCGCTGCCAGGTTTGTGTCCCAATGATGCTCAAGGTAACTATGGTGAGTGTGATGCATCACGGGGCTGTGCAGCCATTTCGAGAGCCAATGTGGGTAGTGAAAAGCCACGTGATAATGACGAAAGGAGCCATTGAAGCCGAATAGCAGCGCAAAAAAGCCAATGTTGAACAGCGTGGCTTGCGCAATACTGTCACTGAATAGCCAGCCAAACAGGCCAGCGGCGATGCCGAAGGACAGCGCGGCGCCGATTGCGTAAATGGGTCCCTCTAGAAAATGCTCCCGGTAGCGAGTAAGGGGTGTGAGCACTTCTGCAGAATGGTGAACTTTGTGAATGGCCCAGAGCGCCGGGATTTTGTGCTCCGCGTAATGAATGAGAAAAAACAGCAAATCGTATAGCAGCAGAGTGACCAGACTGTAGAGCAACATCCAGCCATAGTGGCTGTCTAGGTCGGGCCCGCTGCCCAGCAGCGCATTGAGTGTGTCCATGACTAGCGCCTCAGTACCCGGCGCTATGCCGACGAGCAGCGTGGTCACCCACAGCGGGCGCAGTAACCGCTCAAAGACGTAGAGTCCGACGTCGACGCGCGCTGAGACATGTGTGTAGATCTCCACAGGTAACAGGAACTGCCTCAGCGGCAACTTTCGCACCCGGCCGTCCGCGCCCTTTGCACCAAGACCATTGCGTAAGAGCCAAATGGTAGTGGCAAGGCCAGCAGTCAGTAGCAGGATGGGCCATGTCAGATCTCGGGGCACGTGCGGCGCTATCACGGCAAGTGCGTCGGAAATAAGTTGGTTGAGTGGTCCGGCTGTACTGTCCATCGAGTGAGTATACGATCATTATGCGCTGGCCATGGCGGCTTTACCTTCCTCTCAAGGCCTCGGTCCGAGCGGATGTTGTTCCGCGCGGGCTCGTGTCAGAATGTGCTGGTATCGCTATCAGGTGCTTTATTGATGGAGCCTTTACACGGAACGGTCGCGAGCCTCTTCCTTGGTGATTCGGGAACACTAAGTAAAACCGCGCAGAGTTCGCTCAAATTCGCCTTTGACGGGATAGTGGGTGACCGGCACCGGGGTCTCACCCGAAAAGCCTGGGAGCAAACCGATAAACAACCAGGTGGCACCGAGCGGCGCAATGAGCGGCAGTGGTCAGCGGTGGCACAGGAAGACCTTGATAAGGTGTCCCAAGCATT
>Ga0160423_10005457_pt1 | contig 10366 bp, 12 predicted proteins | sample CRUFie14St8metaG_FD_108191 | JGI IMG/M metagenome (GOLD analysis project Ga0160423, IMG submission 108191) | Marine microbial communities from the Costa Rica Dome - CRUD Field 142mm St8 metaG | ecosystem: Environmental > Aquatic > Marine > Oceanic > Photic zone | place: Costa Rica: the Eastern... | reverse complement strand
TAGGAGTTCCAACTGAGGAAAAATAATTTTTTTTAAAGCACCAACTGATAATGTTACATTAAAACTTGCTGTGCAGGCAAAAACCATTTGTAATTTTTAGTAATACCTTTATGTCTAAGGAATTATGTAAAATCTGATATTAATAAAAGCAAATTGACTTTTTTGGAGTTTTTAGACATGATTTTAATATGTTTTTTTAAAAAATTTCATGATTTTTAACTTATTTCAAACTTAAAAATTAAAAATATATCTCTAGTAATTAAAAAAAATAAAAAACTTTGTATAGAAATATTTGTATTTTATTAGACAATTAATATACATTTGTGACGAACTAAAATTTATTAATTATGTTTTTAGAAACAACAACAGCTATGACTGCTGAATTTACTAAAATGGTACCTAATGATTACGTTGGATTTACGTTTTTCATTGGTTACATGGCTATGGCTGCTGCTTCAGTATTTTTCTTCTTTGAAAGAAGTAGTGTTGATCCAAAATGGAGAATGTCACTACTAGTTTCAGGATTAATTACAGGTATTGCAGCTGTACATTACGCATACATGCGTGACTATTGGGGTGATTCATTTGATCCTGCGACAATGGAAGGTGATAGTCCAACATTCTTTAGATACGTTGATTGGACCCTAACAGTTCCGTTAATGTGTGTAGAATTTTATTTATTAACTAAAGTCGCTGGTGCGAAAAGATCACTACTATGGAAACTGATTTTTGCATCAACTTGGATGCTTGTATGTGGATACATTGGTGAAGCATTTAATACTGACGCTGGTTCTACTAGCCACTCTGTAACATGGGGTGTTTTATCAACATTAGGTTACTTATACATCCTACATTCAGTTTGGATGGGTGAGGTTGCTAAGTTGGCAGACTCAAGTGGATCAGACGTAGTCAAAAGAGGTGTTCGAGCGCTTGCATGGTTTGTATTAGTAGGATGGGCAATCTATCCTATCGGTTACATGTGTATGGATGGCGGTTGGTTAAACACTGCTCTTGGATGGTCTTCACAAAATGTAGACGTATGGTATAACTTAGCAGATGCAATTAACAAAATTGGATTTGGTTTAGTTGTATACAATATTGCTATCGGAGAGTCTAAAAAATAAGATTTTGCTAAACTATATTAAAATACAAGCTAATATTAATTAGCTTGTATTTTTTTTATTATGAACTCAATAACTTTCATATTTTTAATCTGTTTGTATGCCCTGTTTAATATTTATGAGGCAATTGGTGGAATAAAAATCGAAAATCAAATTATTTATTGCTCAATGTTAATAATTGCCTTTGGCATACCACATGGAGCATTAGATCACATATTATTTTTTAAAAAAAGAAATACCTCACAAATAAAATTTTATAGCATTTATCTAGGCTTAGTACTATTTTTCATCATTTTATGGTTTATTTTTCCATTACTAAGTTTAACACTTTTCCTAATTATATCCGCTTTTCATTTTGGAGAATCACAATTTGAAGATATTGAAATAAAAAAATATATACATTCATTATTATTATACCTAACCTGGGGACTTTCTCTTTTAATAAATCTCATATTTTATAATGTTAAAGAACTTAACGAATTCACCACTTTTTTTGAAGATACAGAATCGTTTTATTATTTATATAATCATAAGTTTATAACATATGGTTTTATTTTATTTAATGTCATAACTGTATGTATGCTTTTGAATTTAATACACAAGAAAATTATAAACTGGAACAGGCTCTTATCTGAGTTATTCTTATTCGGATTAATACACTTGACATTTTATCTTTTTCCATTTATTATTGGATTTACTTTGTATTTTGTGATATTACATTCAATCAAGGTTATGAAATATGAATATTCTTTTTTAAAAAAAGAATCAATAAATTTTAATTGGGTTAATTTTTTAAAGTTAGTAACTCCATATACGTTACTAAGTTTGTTTTTTACTGGAATATTTTTTGTTCTCTCATACAATGATATAATCCCTATATCTATTCCATTATTATCTATAATAATTATTTCAGCCATTACATTGCCGCATGCAATTGTTATGCATATATTTTACAATGAAAAATAAAGATATAATGAGTTTTATGAATGTTAACTGAAAATAAACATCATTTTTAACAAAAAATATATTAAATAAATTATTAATAGTTTTAAAACACAGACATGGAAATAGTGATGATTAAAAAGCTTGGTTGTGGACCATGCAAAATGTATGAACCAAGAATAAATGACGTCGCAAAAATAAATAATTTGGAATTTCGAACGATTCAAGCAGAGGATATGCCTGAAGATCTTCGTCCAAAATACTTTCCTTATTTCTATCTACGAAAGGATAATGACGTTTTAGAGGGCTGGGCTGGAACAAATGAAAGAAAACTTAAATCGGTATTAAATAGACATTTAAAAGATTTAAAATTATAACTGAATAGGGTATAAATTATCTGTTTCATATTTTTATGAAAAAAGAAATAGACATCTTAAGTTTTAAAGAAGCTTTAATTTTCTTAAAAAATGATGTAATCCTTGGTCCATATGTTAAATCACTTACAGCGCCAAGCTATTCTATTGATACAGATTATTTTTCGTCATTATGTAAATACATCATTTTTCAGCAATTAAGTATTCAGTCAGCATCTAAAACTCATTCTAGATTCTTATTGTTGTTTGATAAACTAAATCCATTTGATTTATTAAAAACAAATGAAGATATTTTAAAGAAGACAGGCTTGAGCTATAGAAAAATTGAATATTTAAAAGAAATTAGTAATGCCTTTATTAAAAATGATAATTTTAAAACATTAACTACAAAAACAAATAAACAAATTATTTTAACCCTAAGTAAAATTAAGGGTGTAGGAAGTTGGACTGCTGAAATGTTTCTGATTTTCACGATGCAAAGATTGGATGTTTTTTCAGTTAAAGATATTGGATTATTAAAGGGATTAAAAATTGTTTTTAATCTTGAAGAAAGACCTTCCTTTGAAGATGCTGAATTATTGAGTAAAAGATGGATGCCCTATAGAACCATTGCATCACTATATCTCTGGAAGATTGTTGAAGGTGGAGATTTTGATTGGTAATATTTGTAAGTTGCGAATCCAAAAACCAAAGAAATTAAAATTAATTTATTGAGTAATAAAATTTGAAATGGACAAAAATATTTTTGGAGAACCATTAAAATCATGTTGTAACGATCCACAAACAGGTTACTTTAGAGATGGTTATTGTAGAACTGATAAATCTGATTACGGGAGCCACACTGTTTGTGTCGAAATTACTAATGAATTTTTAGATTTTTCTAAATCAAAAGGAAATGATTTGATTACACCAAATCCAACTTACAATTTCCCAGGATTAAAGCCGGGTGATAAGTGGTGTTTATGTGCAATTAGATGGCAAGAAGCATTTGAAGCTGGATGTGCTCCAAAAGTTGAATTAGAAGCTACTGATGAAAAAGCTTTGAATTATATTAAAATTAATGATTTAATACTACATGCAAAAAAAAATATTTAGTTTAAATACTACATACAATATCTAAATGAAATATTTTTATGTCATATTATTTAAATAACTTTTATTGTGCATGAACTTTTTGATGTATGTGTTGATATCCTTTACATAGTAGCAGATCTTACCGGATGGACTTACAAGGAAGCTAATATTTGGATATTCGTTATTTTACATCCACTTTTAACCATATTTTTATTCTTTTACGCAATAAGATTGAGAAAAGAAATAAAAAAATTAAAAAATTAAAGACTTTAAAATCATGAAAATTTCAAACAAGATACAATCAAAACTATTATTAATTTCTATTATTTTAATTGGTAATATCTCAATGGCACAAAAAAATAGTCCACTTGAAATAGGGGCAACTATTCCTAACTCTGAGGATTTAATGATTAATGTAAGTGATGAAAAAATGTCACTTATTAATAATTTTAATGAAAACGGATTATTAGTTGTTTTTAGTTGTAATACTTGCCCTTTTGTAATTATGTGGGAGGATCGCTATAGACAACTTGAAAAAATGTGTCAAACTAATAATGTTGGAATGGTATATATAAATTCCAATGAAGCAAAACGTGACGGAGATGATTCCCTAGAAGCAATGAAAAATCATGCAAAAACTATGGGTTACACATTCCCTTATTTAATTGATCAAAATAGTGTTCTAGCAAATGCTTTTGGAGCTAAAACAACTCCTCATGTTTTCTTATTTAATAAAAATAAAAAGTTAGTTTACAAAGGTGCGATTGATGATAATTACCGAGATATATCACAAGTTAACAAAACTTATTTGTTAGATGCTATTGAGCAGATGGTTGAAGGTTTAGATATTCGTATAAAAAAAACAAATGCTAAGGGTTGTAGTATTAAACGAAAATAAGATTGATAATCATAAACTGATCAATTAATAATTATATAAATTACTTTTCTAAAAAATGAAAAAAATATTTTTCATTATTTCTTTACTTACTATAACCTATAGCTGTACTATTTCTGAAAAAGAACAAATTTTTCAGAAGGAAACAATTATTCAAGAAGATAGTTTAGATATTGAGCAAGTAAAAATCCAAACTCACTAAATTGAATTAAATAAAATTAATGAACGATATAGTTTGATGATTAGTCTATTATCAATTTCTTTTCAACCGAACCGTCATCATAAATTTTAATAACAGGAAAATTGCTGATATTTTCTTGAATTTCTCTACCTAAAAAATCTATCATTTTAATAACCTTTCGTTCAGTTAAAACCAATTCTTCATTAATTTCTACTGAAGCAGGAGCATACATATAAAATTCATATTCAGCTCTTTGTGGCTTTAATTGCATAGCGTCGTTGTTTTGTGCACGTATATAAAACTTTACAACTTCTCCTTGATTATAAAATGGTAATTCACAAGAATATATATTATCACCTGCAATTAAATCTCCATTGCTGCCATCATCATTCATATTAAAAGATGAGAACTTTGAGTTATAATTACTAATTGTAGCCATCAACTCAACTTTATTGGAATTAAAAACTTCAACTGTTACTAAATTATTGTCAATAAATAGATTGTTTATAGTTGGAGGAACTTCATTTACTTCTGGATGACTGAGTAAATAAATTTTACGAATGTCAATTGTTTGAAATATTCCAGCAAACCCCCACCAAGTCCATAATGGATCTTCAACATTACTAGAAAATTCATTCATACTAAAAGGTTTATTTGAATCTGCATTTGCAGCTACAAAAACTAAGTTTTGTAATTCTTCTACTTGTGATCTTAAAAAAGCAGTATCTAATGATTCTTCTATAATTGTACGAATATGTGCAGTATATTGTTTTTTATATAAATCATTATTTAATAGAGTATAGAGTAAAGGGTTGGACTGAGGACTAGTTGTATTTCCAAAAAATGGATCAAAATGGTATATGTCGTAAGGTGTTAGAAATACACTTCCCATTAAAGCTCCACCAAAGCTTTCACTCAAATCCCAAGGAATCATTTGAAATAAACCATCCTTAGTTTTGTACAGATAATAATTATGAATATACCAACCGTTGTATGTGTCTAAATTAGCTATTACACTATTTACAGCAAAAGCCCATAAAACTCTATCAATATTTAAGATGTTATCTAAATCATCGGGATTATTATGTAAAATATCAATTAATTCAACTAATTCTTCCCATCCATGATCAGATTTCAATGTATAGCTATTGTAGTACTGAGTAGTATCATAACCCAGCCAATTTAAATTTGGCTCGGCCGGACCAGCAGGTGCAGGTTGTCCAAAAACAGTAACAGGATCACATTTAAATAATACTCCCGACTTTTCATCAAAATGTTTATCAACAAATTGTTTATTAATAGATTCTGTATTCACATATAGTCCCAAATAATTTCCTTGTACATTTACTTTAATCAAGTTTACTTGAGGACTCGGAAGATACTTTCTATAAATTGTCGAAGCTAGATATTCTTTAACAAAGGTTGGATCTGTCCAGGCATTAGCTAGTTTAACTTTATTATAGCCCATCAATTTTTGTCCCGAAACCCAATGATTAAAATCAAGATTGTAAGGAAGTTTAGGATTTCCGTTATTATTTGGTACAACAAAAGTAGAGTTTCCTTTGTAACGCACTCCAACACTATCATGAATAACGCCATCTAATGTAACTGAAGCAGGTATTCTATAAGTTGGGTTTGTGTAAAAGGAATTTGTTAAAACATTATGATAGTTTGGATTTTGAAAATCAATAAATATCTCTCTTAAAATAGTTGGTTCATATAATCCTCCATAGGCATCATACAATACTTGTGGATTGTACATTGTTTGTCCAATTGATACTAAGGGAGCTAAAAATAATAGTTGCAATAAATTTCTCATGCGATTCAAATCTACAAATAATTATATTTAATTAATCATGATTGATTATTAGCAAGAAATTTATTGTAACATATTCATTATTTGTTATGATTTATTAATTATTGAAACATATATTTTGTACTGAAATTTTAAATAAAATAAGATTAAGGAAACTTAAATACAATTAATTATTCACTTAATATTTAAATTTGCAAAATGAAAAAAAAGCATGCATTAGTATTAGGTGCTAGTGGGTCTACTGGTCAAGAACTTGTTAAATTATTATTAGAAAATTCAAACTTTCATAAAGTAACTATTTTTCTTAGAAGAGATATTAATATTTATCATAAAAAACTAAATATTCATATTATTGATTTTTCTAAGATACATCAATACAAGGATTTAGTTATAGGAGATGTTTTATTTTCGGCTTTAGGTACTACATTAAAAGAAGCGGGATCAAAAGAAAAACAATATTTAGTAGATTTTACCTATCAATTCGAATTTGCTAAAATGGCATACGAAAATGGAGTTGATTTCTTTTCATTAGTTTCATCTTTTGGAGCAAATGAAAAATCGTTTTTTCATTATATGAAAATAAAAGGAAAGCTTGAAAACGTCATTAAAAAACTAAATTTTAGAAAAATACAAATTTTTCAACCTCCATCATTAATAAGGCAACCAGAACTCATAAGATCAAGTGAAAAGTTTATTATTAAATTTTTTAAAATAATTAGTGATTTTGGAATATTAAAATCATTTAAGCCAATATCAGTTGAAGTTTTAGCTTTGAAAATGCTGAGTGAGTCAATTAAACCACAAATAAATAGATTAACTATTTATAAACCTTCAGATATATTTAACTAAAAAAAACTTTTAAAAATTCACAAATGAAGATAAATTCTTATTATTTGATATTATTATTGTTTCTTAATCAAACAAAGCTTATGTCTCAAAATATTATTTACGATTTTAATAATCAGTCCAATATTTCTAATTGGGTAATTGTAAATGACGATGTGATGGGTGGAATATCTTCTTGTGATATATCATTAGATAAACAAGGAAATGGAATTTTTGAAGGAAAGGTTTCAACTGCTAATAATGGTGGTTTTTCCTCTATCCGACTTAACCTAAATAAAGTTAATATCAAAAATAATACACATATAAAAATTAGGTTAAAAGGCGACAATAAAAAATATCAATTAAGGATTAAAGCAAATAGAAGAGATTACCATTCTTATGTTTACTCATTCAAAACATCAAATGAATGGGAAATTATAAAAATACCCCTTAAAGATATGTATCCATCTTTTAGAGGGAGAAAATTAAATATGAAAAATTTCAATAATTATTTTATTGAGCAGATTTCCTTCTTAGTTGGAAATAAAAAAAATGAAAATTTTAAACTTTTAATTGATTCTATTATTTTATCAGACTAAGTATTGGCTTTGAACTTTTTTATCATGAGATTTAATTTTAGGAAATTAATCATCAACGATAATTATTTCATCAGGTGGAGGCGGAGGCGGAGGTGGAGTTCTTTTAATTTCTGATCCTCTCAAATAACATATTTTACGCTTATCTATTTCAATATATTTTTTGGCATATATATTATTTATGATTCTAATTATTTCATAATCAGTTGTTTTTGGACCCCTAGATTCAATAATAAATAAACAGGATTCAATATTATCAGATAATTCGGGATCTTTTCCATTGTTGTTCATAAAAGTCTCAACATCATTTTCTAATTCTGATAACAACATAAATTTATTATTGACTAATAATTGATTTCTGTAATTTATTAGTATACTAAAAAGATTTCTTTGAAAAATTTTATTTTCAGAATCTGAAATACAATAGTCATTTTCTGAACTAACAGGTAAATTATCTTGTGAAAATCCTGAAGAATGAATAAATACAATTAGAAGTATTAAAATTAATTTCATTGAAACTTATTTTATTTTTTCAATTTCGATTAATATATCATTTGCTTCTTTTTCAAGCTTATCGCTTTCTTTCCTGTTTGTTCTGGATAGTTTGAAAGCTTGTTCTTTTATTTTATTGTATTTATCAAGAAGTTTTTCTTTTTTAGATTTTTTCTTAAATAGACCAAACATGATTTTATTTTTTGTTCATGTAAATTTAATTGAAATTATGTAGTAAATTTGAAGAAATCGATTAAAATTATGGTGCAAAAAATTCTCCACTCTACAAAAATATCATTGACTTTCCTTGTTTGTTTTTTATCCTTTCAATTATTAGCGAGTTCATCTATAAATAACAAAGAGACGAAGAAATTGTTTACATATCAAAAAGATAATATTGTTTTTGCTACAAATGATAGTTTAAACACAATTTCTTTAACATTGAACGAAAAAACACTTTCTAAATTAATTAATAATACATCAATTACTCACAATATTAGTCTTCCTATTGATTTTAAATATTTTGATTATACATTCGAGAAAAATGATTTTTTTAATTCAGAACTGAAAATAATATCAAAAACAAATTTTGGAGATGAAAAGCTTGATTTTGACCCTGAATTTATATCCTATAAAATTTTATATAAAAAAAATATAGTTGGTGTAATTAGCTTTTACGATGGAATAATTGATTGTTCTTTAAATCACAATGGTCAACAATATGAAATTACAAATTTTCAAGGAACTTATTTTTTAATTAAAGTTTCTGATTCAAAAGAGAAATCTGATTTTAAATGTACTCTTAAAGAATACAAAAAATATACACCTCGTTTAAGCACTCCAAAGTCTTCTTCTCAGTTACAGCAATGTATTCAAATGGCTATAGAGGTAGATTATTATACTAGAAACACATTTAGTTCAAATTCTGCAGCTACAAATTGGGCTTTAGCAATTATGGCTGGTGTAAGTCAACTTTACGAATCACAAGCTAATGTTTCAATTACTGTTGACTATATATATGTTTGGAATACTGCTGATCCATACTCAGCATATGTAAACGATGCTGGAAATATGCTTAGTGCTTTATCAAATTATTGGCAAGGAAATACTAATGTTCAACGTGATCTTGCACATCTACTTACAAAACGAACTAATACTGGAACAGGAGGAATTGCATGGCTTGATGGACTTTGTAATAGTTATTACGGTTGTGCATTTTCTGCTAATCTAAACAATACAACAAACTATAATTTTCCTAATCCTTCATACACTTGGAATTTAAGTTGTGTAACACATGAAATTGGACATAATATCGGAGCAAATCATACACATTGGTGTGGTTGGAATTCTGATCCAAATTCAAATCCACCATTTTCAGGAGGAGCAATTGATAATTGTACAAATACAGAAGGTAGCTGTCCAGATAATCCATCACCTCAAGTTGGAACAATTATGAGTTATTGTCATTTATGGGGATCTCAATATTCTACACTTGTTTTTAAGGATATAGTTTTAAACCAGGCTATCTATCCAGGTATTTCATCAGCTTCATGTTTAGCTGCTTGTTCAGTAGATGGTTGTACTGACCCTAATGCTGTTAATTATAATCCAGCAGCATTAAATGATGATGGATCTTGTTGCTATGTTTCTGGATGCACAGATTCAAATGCTTTAAATTATAATCCTAATGCATGTTATGATGATGGCTCTTGTATTCAGCCTGTTTTAGGTTGTACTGATCCGCTTGCGTCAAATTATGATCCTACAGCTAATGTTGATGATGGTTTGTGTTGTTATGGTAATGATAATTTAACTATTAACATAACTACAGATAATTACCCCACAGAAACAAGATGGTATATAACTAACCAAAATGGTGTTGAGATAGATGGAATAAACTCGGGCGATCTTACTTCTGCTAATTCTAATTACAATTGGGATGTTTGTGTTGATTTAAACGATTGTTATACTTTTTGGATTGAAGATACATACGGAGATGGTATCTGTTGTCAATATGGTAACGGTTCTTTCAGTGTTTCATACAATGGTA
>Ga0160423_10005456_pt1 | contig 10366 bp, 8 predicted proteins | sample CRUFie14St8metaG_FD_108191 | JGI IMG/M metagenome (GOLD analysis project Ga0160423, IMG submission 108191) | Marine microbial communities from the Costa Rica Dome - CRUD Field 142mm St8 metaG | ecosystem: Environmental > Aquatic > Marine > Oceanic > Photic zone | place: Costa Rica: the Eastern... | reverse complement strand
AAATCATTACAAAATACTTAGCTTTAATTGGTAAAGCGAAATAGATATAGATTAGCGTATTTGGAAAAAGCATTCCAAAAGCTAATAAAACGCCAAATACAGCCCCCGAAGCACCTACGGTAGGTGTGTGGTACAAAGTGTTGAGTTCGCGCATAAGTGGGTCTGTAAAGTTCATCCCATTACTCAATGCCCCATAGCCGTCCTTGGCCACCATGCTTATTTGATCAGCAGTCATTTTGGCTTCTACTAGTGAAATATGTAATTGATTAACACCTAGGTGTAGGGCAGCAGCTCCTAATCCAGTTATCAGGAAATATGTAAGGAATCGTTTCCCACCCCATACATTTTCCAACTGATTTCCGAACATCCACAAAGCAAACATATTAAAGAAAATATGTCCAATACCACCGTGCATAAAGAGGTGAGTAACTAATTGATGTGGTCTGAAATCTGGCGATTGCCAATTGTGTAAGCCAAGGTGTTTTACCAGATCTAGATCTAAAGACGTACCCATCACAAAAGTGGCTAAAAAGAAAAGCCCATTGATAATGAGTAAGTTTTTTACTACTTCTGGTAAATAACTGAATCTAGTAGGTCTATAGTTCATAAATTAAAATTTATCAGCTAATTCTTCTAATGTCAGTGTAATCAAAGTTGCTTGTCCATTTGCTGTTGCATTAGGCATCTCGCAAGCAAATAGCTCGTCTATCACACGATTCATTTCGATTACACTTAGATTATGTCCTTTTTTTATACTCATACTTTTAGAAAGGGCTCTAGCAAGTTTATCACTATTTTTAGTTTCTATTTTAGCATTGTTCTTATACTGCTCTAGTAAGTCTTCAAAAAGATGTTGTGCATTTTCTTGTGTACCATCAGCAGGGATTCCTTGAATAGCAATTTTATTACTACTCATTTTTTCCCAGGAAAAACCCAGTTGCTCTAATTCTACCTTCATTCCTTCAATCAAAGCCATGTCGCTAGTATTTAGTTCAACGGTTTGTGGAAACAATAATTGCTGGCTGTTTGCCTGATTTTCTCCTAGGCTAAGATATTGCTCGTATAAAATGCGTTCGTGTGCTCTTTGTTGATGAATAATTATCAAGCCTGATTTGATGGGAGACAAAATGTATTGTTGATGTAATTGGAAACATGTCTTTTCCACTTTACTTTCTTCCCATTCTTTTTCAATTATCACCTGTTTTGGTTGTGATTGAAGAGACGGGATATTTTCAAAAAGTACTTCCCAGTTTTCTGATTTGGTTTGTTTTTTTACGCTTCTATTTTCAAAAGGATTGTATGAAGTGTCTACTTTTACTTTTGGCGCTTTTACTTCTCCACTACTAAATTTTATATTATCAAATGAAGGATCTCTTTCAAAATCTAATGAAGGAGTAATATTGTGTTGTCCCAAAGCCCGTTTTACACATGAGCGAATTATAGCATATATAGCCTTTTCGCTTTCAAAATTTATCTCTGTTTTAGTAGGATGTATATTGACATCAATAAGTTGGGGATCTATATCAAAAAAAAGGAAATAGGTAGGATGGAATCCATTAGGAATCAATTCTTCAAAAGCAGAGGTAACACTATGGTGTAAGTAACCACTTTTAATAAATCTTTTATTCACAAAAAAGTATTGTTCTCCTCTTGTTTTTCTAGCAAATTCCGGTTTCCCTACATACCCACTTATAGTTATTAAATTAGTTTCTTCATCTACAGGGACAAGTTTTTCATTGTACTTGTTTCCAAACACATTAACTATACGTTGTCTGAGAGAAGATTGAGGTAAGTGAAAAAGTTCGTTGTTGTTTTGATGCATGATTAAGCTCACATCAGGATGCGCAAGCGCAACACGCTGAAACTCTTCAATGATATGTTTTAATTCTACTTGATCTGATTTTAAGAATTTTCTTCGAGCAGGAACATTGTAAAAGAGGTTTTTAACAGCGAAAGAGGTTCCGTTTACCGCAGCACAATTTTCTTGTTCTTTTATTTCACTACCTTCTATTATGATACGGGTGCCTAGAGTTTCCGAATGGAGCTTTGTTTTTAGTTCTATATGCGAAATTGCAGCCATAGAAGCCATCGCTTCTCCTCTAAAACCCATTGTTCTGATTTCAAATAGGTCTTTGGCATCCTTGATTTTAGAAGTAGCATGTCGTTCAAAACTCATTTGTGCATCCTTTTCACTCATGCCACATCCATTATCTACTACCTGAATTAAAGTTTTTCCAGCATCTTTTATAATCAGCTTAATTTTATCTGCTCCGGAGTCAATAGCATTTTCTAACATCTCTTTAACTGCAGAGGCAGGGCGTTGTATAACTTCTCCTGCAGCTATCTGATTAGCTACATGGTCGGGTAATAGTTGTATAATATCCAATTCTTATCTAGAATTTCAAAATTAAATAACTTAAAATGCATAATGCTATAAAAATGATAAACACCATTCTATTAGCTGTTTTATTCGCTGAAACACGCGTTGCTGGCCCCCAATGATTGTTAAATCTTATATTGCTTCTGCCATTTTCTGCATTTTTAACACGCTTATCTAAATTTTCCTTCTTTTCGTCATAGTAGCGTGTTTTAAAATCAAAGCGTCTGTGCTTTGCAGTTTTAAAAAAACTCGGAAGTTTGGGTGCTTGCATACAACAAAAATAAGGAAAAGCAAGTAATAGAGTAGAAGAGAATGAAAGCAATTTTAGATGGTTTTTAAAAAATTTTTCAATCGTTTTTTTAGGCATTAAATATTACATTTGTAAACATATTATTAAAATAATTTTAATAAAATTTTTAATTTTTCACATATATCTTTATTAATATTTATAATATACTCAAAATCAATAAATAATAATATAACATTTGAAGTTTTTATTTCATAAAAATTATAATTTTTATAGATAATTTTTAAATTAATATTGTTTTATTAGATCTTAATAAATAAAAATATTGTTACATTTGTAACAGCTATAAAAATGGAGAATCGTATTCAGAAAATTATAGATGAGCAAAGAATTTCGCTCAACAGATTTGCTCAAGAAATTGGTGTAAACCGCTCGACCATCTCTCACATTTTGACAGGTAGAAATAAACCCAGTGTAGATGTTTTACAAAAAATACTGAAGCGTTTTCCTAGTCTTTCTTCTGATTGGCTTATACTTGGAAATGGTCCAATGCATGCTAAAAATGAAAATTCCCAGTCATCATCTTCTGATTATATGACTCAAAGTGATGAGTCAAAATCGGTAGAAAAAGTAGTTATTTTTTATAATGACAATACATTTCATGAGTACAAGCCGTCTTGAAAGCCGGATTATTGTAATTTTGAGCATCTAAAAAAAAATGAATGTATAAGTTACTTATCAAACCAATTTTCTTTTTATTTTCTCCTGAAGTCGCACACAACATAGTCTTTACAATTGTGAAGTTTAGTGCACGTATTCCATTAAATATGTGGGCTTGGAAAAAAATATTTTGTATTGAAGACGATCGCCTAAAAAGAGAGGTATTTGGATTGACCTTTAACAATCCTATTGGTTTGGCTGCCGGCTTTGATAAGGATGCGAAGCTATACAATGAGTTGGCTACTTTTGGTTTTGGTTTTATTGAAATTGGAACTCTCACGCCAAAGGGACAGCCAGGTAACCCTAAACCTAGACTGTTTAGATTAACTCAGGATGAAGCACTAATAAATAGAATGGGATTCAATAATGGAGGAGTTGAAAAGGCGGTAGATCGTTTAAAAAAGAGAAAAACTAATATTATGATTGGAGGAAACATTGGGAAAAATAAAATTACTCCAAACGAAGAAGCATCAATAGATTATGAAATTACCTTTGAAAATCTATTTCCATATGTAGACTATTTTGTTGTTAATGTAAGCTCTCCTAACACACCTGGTTTGCGTGAGCTTCAAGAAAAAGAGCCTTTAACTAAGCTTTTAAAACGCTTGCAAAAATTAAATTTGGCCAAAGAGAACAGAAAACCAATTTTGTTAAAGATTGCACCAGATTTAACGGATTCACAATTAGATGATATAATTACTATTGTACTAGACTCTAAAATAGATGGAGTAATTGCTACAAATACTACAATAGAACGTACAAATCTTACTTCTGATCAAAATAAGCTAGAAGCAATCGGCAATGGAGGTTTGAGTGGAAAGCCTTTGAAAGAACGCTCTACAGAAGTTATTCGTTATTTGTCAGAGAAGTCAAAAAAAGCATTTCCAATTATCGGAGTAGGGGGTATTCATTCTGTGGAAGATGCTATAGATAAGCTTGAAGCTGGAGCAATTTTACTTCAGGTATATACTGGCTTTATTTACGAAGGTCCTTCCTTAATAAAAAGAATCAATAAAGCATTATTGAAACAATCATGAAAATAATTGAATGTCCTAGAGATGCTATGCAAGGTTTGTCGAACTTTATTCCGACCCAAGAGAAAGCAGATTATCTTAATATGCTGTTGCAGGTAGGATTTGATACAATTGATTTTGGAAGTTTTGTATCTCCAAAGTCTATTCCACAAATGCGTGATACAGCAGAAGTAATTAAGCAACTAAAGCTAGAGTATACAAATACCAAACTTTTAGCAATTGTAGCCAATCAAAGAGGGGCTAATGATGCTTGTCAGTTCAATGAAATTCAATATTTAGGTTATCCTTTTTCTATTTCAGAAACTTTTCAGCAACGTAATACTAATAAAAGTATAGAAGCTTCTTTATTGCTAGTTGATGATATGCAAAATATTTGTTTAAAAAACAATAAAGAGTTAGTTGTTTATCTATCAATGGCTTTTGGCAATCCTTATGGAGAGGTTTGGAATGAAGAGATTGTAGTAAGTTGGGGAGAAAAACTAGCTGGACTGGAAGTTAAGACTTTGGCTTTGGCAGATACCATTGGTGTTTCTAATGCCGATAATATCAGTCGATTATTCAGTATTTTAATTCCCAGCTTTCCTGATATAGAATGGGGGGCACACTTACATACTACAAAAGATAGTTGGAGGGAAAAAATAGAAGCCGCTTACTTTAGTGGTTGTACCAGATTTGATAGTGCAATCAAAGGTTTAGGTGGCTGTCCTATGGCAAATGATGATTTAGTAGGAAATATTCCTACTGAAAAGCTCCTTTCATATGCACAAGAAAAAAAAATAAAAACAGGAGTAAATACACTTGCTTTTGAAAGCGCTTACAACAAAGCTATAGATGCATTTACTTTGTAAAATTATTATTTCGTAATTTTTATCAAAAATCTTCAGGTGTTTCAAAAATCATTTTTTTCCTGCTTTTCGGGTGAATAATTTCTAAGTATTCAGAATGTAAATATAATCTCTCACCTTTTTTTCCATATAAATCATCTCCAACAATAGGTGTGTTTAATCCTGATAAATGAGCACTATGCACTCTTAATTGATGTGTTCTTCCAGTAATTGGATAAAAATATATACGTGTCTGATTTGCAGTCCGTTGAATTACTTTCCAGAGGGTTCGGCATGATTTACCGTATTCGTAACAAACCACTTGCCTAGGACGGTCATATAAATCCACACGTAAAGGAAGGTTAATAATACCTTCATCTTCTTCAATTATTCCATCTAGTAAAGCAACATAGCGTTTTTTGATTGTTCGTTTGATAAATTGTCTTTGTAGGAATTTGTGTGTTTCTTTATTTTTTGAAATAATCATGATTCCTGATGTAGCCATATCTAATCTATGCACTACCAATGGTCCTGTTGCTTTAGGGTATTTCTCCTTCATACGACTATAAACAGAATCTTCAATATTGATTCCTGGAACAGACAACATCTCTGCAGGTTTGTTAATCACTAAAAAATCTTCTTCTTCATAAATAATGTTCAGTTTTTTTCCGACAGCTGGATTCACTAGCATTGGGTTTTCGTCTACCTTCATACCTTTCAACATATGTCCTAAAATGGGCTTACATTTACCTTGACATGAAGGATAGTAGTGCCCATGTTTTCTGATTTCTGATTGAGGAGAACTTCCCCACCAAAATTCTGCAAGAGCAATGGGTTTTAGCTGATATTGAAAGGCGTACTGTAATAATTTAGGCGCAGCACACTCTCCAGCAGCTGCAGGCAAGCTTGGTAGCTCTTTGAAAATATCTATTAAAGATCTCTCTTCTCCCGATTGATTTAGAAAGTGATACGATTCAAAAAGTTTTAGTTGTAAATCGATTGATTTATTTTTTCTTAACTCTTTTAAGCTTTCAACTTCTAGATTAAGCTGGTCAACATTAGCTTGTTTTTTAGCGATTTCTTCTTTCCAAAAGTTCGAAAGGTTGCGCAATTGTATTTTTTCACGAATACTTTCTTGATTGAGTTCTTCTCTAACTGCTCTGGCATCTTCTTCTTCTAAATCAATTCTCGCTTGATCTCGGATTAGTTTACGTTCTTCTTTGCCAGCCTTTATTTTTTGTTTTTGAACACGTATCTCTTTCATTGACTGTAGATTGGCTTCCTTAAGTTCTTGAAGTGCTTTTAGTAATTCTGGCCTAGCTTCTAATTTTTTAAGTCTTTCGTTAAGTATGTTAATTTCTTTTTCCCCTTTTATATAAAAACTATTTTCAGTCAACATATCAAATACAGGAGGAACAAATCCTTTTATGTGATTGCTACCAGCTAACTTTCCTGAAAAAGCAGAAAGATAACCTATATCTCCATTATCTTTTTCCACAATTAAAATACCAAACATTTTCCCTACTCGTTGAAAATTATGTTTCCAGTCCGTTTGCTTTTCAATATATACTTGTAACTCATTTGACGCAAGTTTGCTTATTGGGTGAGGTTCATAGTAAAAGGGAAAGGTGAAACGCTTTGGAAGCGACAAATCACTTATGTCTGATTTAAAAGTTGTGAAACAATCCATTTAATTGCAAAAATATAAACTAACTTTGCAATATAGAGGTTTCTTTCTCTTTTCAGAGAATGAATAATAGGGAAGTTGGTGAAATTCCGACACTGTACCCGCAGCTGTAATCTCTTAAACTATCGATTCTACTGCCACTGTTGATACGGGAAGGCATTCGATGGGGAGTAAGTCAGAAGACCTGCCTTTGTAAAAATTTTAAAATGTCTTCGGGAATAAAGATAATTTTATAATGAGAAGATTTATATTTTATATAATTTTTTGTCCAGCTTTTCTATTTGCTCAGGAATACACAATACATATACCTGAAGTTCATTTAATAGAAAACAGATTAGATTTACATAAAATCGGTACTCAACAATTATTTATCGATAGTACATTAATCAAAAATAGTAATTCCTTATCTGATCTTTTACGTCAACATGGACCAATTTTTGTTAAAGAGTATGGAGCTCTTTCAACCGCTTTTTTTCGAGGAACTTCTGCTGCACATACTAAACTACTATGGAATGGCATTCCTTTAAATAGTTTAAGTACTGGCATAGTTGATTTAGGTCTATTTCCAACGAATATCTTTACAGAAATAAAATTGAATAGTGGAGGTAATTCAACTTTATCAGGTAGTGGTGCCATAGCTGGCACTATTCAACTTAATAACACTATTGATTTTAATCCTAGTTATAAATGGGAAATAGATTTGACTAAAGGTAGCTTTGGTTTAGAAAAACAATCATTTTCTTATCATTTTGGAGATGATAAAACTTCTCTAAACTTACAGTATTTAAATTCTAAAAGTCAAAATGATTTTGAATATGTTAATGTAGGTCTTCCAAATAGTCCATTAGAGACTCAAGAAAATGCAAGCAAATCTTCAAAACAATATACATTAAATTATGGTTATCAAAATAAAAAAAATAAGATAGGATTTAATCTCTGGCAATCTAACAGTTATAGAGAGGTGCCTGTTGGAATGTTAAGTAATAATCCTCAAGCTAAACAATGGGATGACGCTTTTCGGACAAAGTTTTTTTATAAACAAATAGCTAATAATCATGCGATAGAATTAATTTATGCTTACATAGAAGAAGATTTTAAATATATCTCTAACTCAATTGATAGTGAATTAGAAGCAAAAAATCATTTTTCATCATTTGAATATCAGCATTATTTCAAATCATTTACTACATATTTAGGTTCAAATTTACAGCAAAGGTCTGTTTATTCAAATTACTATTCAGCTATAGCGAATGAGGATTTATTAGTCGGTTATGGCTCATTTAAGTTTTCTAAAAACAAATGGAGTTCAACAGCTTCTTTTAGAGGAGAAACACATTCATTATACAAAATACCAATTTTATATAGTATAGGAAATAACTATATTCTTAATAATAATTTGATTTGGAAGTTTCAATTTTCAAAAAATTTCAAAGCTCCTGTATTTAATGATTTATATTGGATTGGTGATGGTGCAATTGGAAATGAAAATTTACTTCCAGAAATATCATATTCTACAGAAACAAGTATTTCAAATAATAAAATTTCTTTTTCTTTTCATTCCAATTTCATAAATCAAATGATACGATGGCATCCAAACTCATCAGGTGTGTGGATGCCACAGAACCTTGAAAGTGTATGGATTAGAGGATTAGAATTTAAAAGAACATTAAATAAAAAAATAGGAAGATTAAAAATATTTAATCAATCAACTTATTCTTACACTCTTTCCACTTTAGAAGAAAGTAATATTGAAAATGACACTAGAATTGGTGTGCAACTATCTTATGTACCAATACACAAAACAACATCATTAACTCATTTAGATCTTAAAGAATGGAGATTGACTGTTTCTTCATCCTATAATGGAAAAGTAAATATTACTTCTGATGGTACTGAAACATTACCTTCTTATCTTCTAGTTGATTTAACTATACAATATCAATCTGAAAAAACCCCAATTATACTAGGGGCCAAAATTAATAATGTAACTAACAAATCTTATCAAGTGTTTAGTTTTTATCCAATGCCTGGAAGAAATATTTCACTTAATCTAAATCTTAAAATTTAATTTAAACAATGAAAACAATGAAAACAATGAAAACAATGAAAACAATGAAATATCTATTGATTTTATCTATAGTATTTACAATAACTTCATGTAGCGATGACGTTAATGATCCAATTTATGAAACATTTGAAGATGGATTATTTGTTGTTAATGAGGGAAATTTTGGGACACCCAATGCTTCTTTATCTTTTATAGATGAAAATGATCGAGTTTACAACAATATTTTTGAAAATAGAAATGGTTTTCCTTTAGGCGATCAAGCTCAATCAATTACTACAATTGATGAAAAGGCATATATTGTAGTAAGTAATTCAAATAAAGTCATTGTAGCAAAGTCTAGTAACATGGAGTACATAACTGAAATTTCAGAAAATATTACCACACCAAGATATATTACACAAGTTTCTGAAGGAAAAGCCTATTTATCTGAATGGGGCGCAGATGTTGTTCACGTGATTGATTTGAATAATTATGAAATAATCAAATCCATAAGCGTTGGTCAAGATCCGGAAGAAATAGTGGTATCAAATGGTTTTGCCTATGTATGTAACAGTGGCAACTCTTGGGGTTCCATTGATAATACAGTTTCAATAATTGATATTTCAAGCGATGAAGTGGTTAAGACTTTAACCCTTAATGATAAACCAACAACTGCAACTGTTGATGGCCTTGGAAATGTTTGGGTTATTTGCAAAGGCAATACAGTTTATGATTTGACAACATGGGAGGTTATTAGTCAAACAGCTGGTTCTTTATCTTTAATTGATGGCATTACAAATGAAATTAAAAAACAATTTATTTTTGAAAATAATCCATCTTTAGGAGGATTAATTTGTGATTACTCAAACCTTTACTTTCAAGTTAATCAATCGATAGTTTCTATGTCAGTTTTCTCGACGGATATGGATACTAATCAAATTGCAAGTGGTAATTTTTATGGTCAGTTTGGCTTGTATGATAATTCAATCTATGCTGCAGATGCAAAAGATTTCTCACAAGCTGGAGATGTATATAAATACACTAAAGATGGAGTTTTGATAAATACTTATCAAGTTGGTATAATACCAGCAAACTTTGGTTTTTAGTGAATAACATTTTAATAAAACAAAAGAGAGCTTTGGCTCTCTTTTTTTTTATTTTGTATTTTTATCCAAAAGCATGAAATGTTAGAGTTAGCTGCTATAATTGTTTTGGGAATATTTGCTCAATGGATTGCTTGGAGAATGCGTATACCAGCTATTTTTCCATTAATCATAATAGGTTTATTTGTTGGTCCACTTTCTATACTTTTTTTAGAAAATCAATGGATTAATCCTGAAAATATTTTTGCAGGAAAAACCATGTATTATTTTGTTTCTCTTTCGGTTGGAGTAATTCTTTTCGAAGGTGGTTTAACTCTTAAGTTT
>Ga0160423_10005455_pt1 | contig 10367 bp, 7 predicted proteins | sample CRUFie14St8metaG_FD_108191 | JGI IMG/M metagenome (GOLD analysis project Ga0160423, IMG submission 108191) | Marine microbial communities from the Costa Rica Dome - CRUD Field 142mm St8 metaG | ecosystem: Environmental > Aquatic > Marine > Oceanic > Photic zone | place: Costa Rica: the Eastern... | reverse complement strand
GTACATCACACCGGGAACAACCGTTTCCATCGTGGCCCATGCATCCCCTGTTTGTGCGTTGTTTCCGTTCACTGCATTCCCGTGGACGGTGAAGGTTGTTGCGGTATCGTTACTGGGCGGTGAAGTCCATTGAAACGTCCATGACCGCTGATAGGAGCCGTTGTACGTGTGGGTCCACCCGTTGTCGAGCGCCTGAACGGTTGTATTGTCATGAGCGATTTCGCCTTCTGAAACAAGCATTCGGAAGCCACCTTGCGAGCGGTTTTCAACGGGTTGGATGGCGCTGCTGACCTCGAGCGTCAAGGTGTAGGTGGTGCTGGCATTGTAGGCATCAGGAAGGCCTGAGAGGCGGACGACGGTGTCGGCCTCAGGCGTGTGGCAAAGGCAGCCTTCGTTGGCCTCTGAGCCCAATCCATACGGCGAAGCAACCGCCAATTGATTCGACCACAGCGTTAGGAACAGAACCGCCACGACCAGTGTGCATCGGCGGACCATGTTGGCTCCAGAATGAGGGCTGGTATGAGGCTTACTTTTTGGTCCAGGAGGTGATGCATGAAGGCCCTCCAGAAACCATGCATTAAGTATGAAGAGATGGGAAGATATACTCATGATTGACGACTTTGCCCTGCCTTTAGCAGACGAAGAAGAAATCGATATCTACGCTGCACTCGGACTCGATACTCCGGTTTCTGCTGATTCGCCGAGCACCTATGTCCACGACCCGTTAGCCGCCTTCATGGACGATGATGACGACACGGACGAAATCGGGCACGACATGTTTGCACCCACGCCTCCGGTTTCCACAGAGACCGTTGAATCCCTCTTGGCCACCCTCGCAAGGGAGCTGCTTGACCACGAGCGTCTTGCTGCGTCCACCTCTGGCGGCCGGGTTGACATGACGAGTCTCAAAGTCCAACGGGACCGGGATGCCTACCACCTTTCACTGATCATCGACATGGGTGGGGAACAGATCAAACCCTTTGCCACCGTATTGGCGGTGGAAGATGTCTGGAAGCCCATGGCTGCACCCCGTGGCCTGCCTGCGCGCTGGAAGCCGGTGTACGATTCCCTGTGCAAAGCCCTGACAGCAGCCCTGTCTCAACAGGGAAGGCCCTCAAGCCTCTGAAGTCGGGTGAACCTCCACCCGCCAGTCAATGGCGATGGTCGGGTCCAGTGAATTCGAAACGCTGCAGTACTTTTCATGGCTCTTTGCCACCACGCGCTCGACCAGTTTCTTCGGAACCTCGCCGACGACATGGTAAACCATGGTCATGGACATAAACCGTCGTGGTTGTGTTTCGGCCCGAGCGGAATCCATTTCCACCCACGCTTTGGAGAACGGCCGTTCTTTCAGTCCAACGACGATGTCGACCAGCGAACAGGCTCCAACCATTTGGAGGGTGAGTTGCATCGGCGATGGCCCGGATTCCCAATCCATCGCAATTCGCTGGCCAGCAGCGTTGATGCCATCCATCGAGGTTCCGCCCGTCCACTCCACGCGCCCTTGCATGCACAGGGCAGGGGCGGTTCATTCTTGAAGGAGAGGTTGGTGGGAGATGATGAGAGACATGACAGGTACACCGGTAACCATGGAAAACGGCCAACTCAAGGTCCCCAACGACCCCGTAATTCACTACATTGAGGGCGACGGTATCGGGGTTGACATCACCCCCGTGATGATTCGTGTGGTCAACGCAGCCGTTGAGAAAGCCTACGGCAATGACAAAGGCATCGTTTGGTCGGAAGTCCTCGCCGGCGAGAAGGCCTTCAATGCAACCGGAGAGTGGCTTCCTCAAGCGACACTGGACGCCATGAAATCCGGCCTGGTCTCCATCAAAGGACCCCTCACCACGCCGGTCGGTGGCGGCATTCGCTCCCTCAACGTCGCCCTTCGACAAAAGCTCGACCTGTACGCTTGTGTGCGCCCCGTGCGGTGGTACGACGGAACCCCCTCACCGGTCAAAGCACCCCAGGACGTTGACATGATCATCTTCCGTGAAAACAGCGAAGATGTCTATGCAGGCATCGAGTGGGAAGCCGAAAGCGACGGCGCGAAGCGCGTCATTGATTTCCTCCAAAACGAGATGGGCGTCGACAAGATTCGATTCCCCGAAACCTCCGGCATCGGCATCAAGCCCGTCTCCAAAGAGGGGACAGCCCGGATCGTCCGTGCGGCCATCCAATACGCAATTGACAACGACCAGCCAAGCGTGACATTGGTTCACAAAGGCAACATCATGAAGTTCACTGAAGGTGGATTCCGAGACTGGGGCTACACGCTTGCCCAGGAAGAATTTGGCGCAAAGGAACTCGATGGCGGCCCTTGGTGCACGCTGACCAACCCCCACACCGGAAACGAGATCGTCATCAAAGATGTCATCGCTGACGCCATGCTCCAGCAGATCATCACCCGACCCGCCGAATACAGCGTGCTGACCACGATGAACCTCAACGGAGACTACATTTCTGACGCTTTGGCGGCGCAAGTGGGTGGCATCGGCATCGCTCCGGGTGCGAACATCAACTACGACACGGGCATTTCCATCTTCGAGGCCACCCACGGCACGGCCCCAAAATACGCTGGCCAAGACAAAGTCAACCCCGGCTCGCTCATTCTCTCGGCCGAGATGATGCTCCGACACATGGGGTGGAAAGAAGCCGCAGACCTCATCGTGAAAGGCATGGAAGGTGCAATTTCCAACAGAACCGTTACGTACGACTTTGAGCGTTTGATGGACGACGCCACACTGCTCTCCTGCAGCGCCTTTGGCGAGGCCATGATTCAGCACATGTGAGCCGTCTTTGTCGCCTTTTTGCTGATGCGTTCAGTTTTGTTGGGGCTTCAGCCAAGGCTTCAACGAGCGGTGATTCTTGGCGATGCTGAAACCAAACTGTTCCTCAATAGCACGGTCCACCAGCGTGAAATCACCGTCCATGGTAGCGACCAGAACCGCTCCGATGTTTGGCAACGGAAGGGAGGCAAGGTACATCGCAAGGCGGTAGATATCCAAGTCGGTGGCTTCTGGGTAAATGGCGCGCCCGTGAAGTTCGGTTCGATACGTGACGCCTCGATAGCCTTTCAATTCGCTGAGTTCGTCAAACACATCGCTGTAGCGGACCAGGAAGGTGTCGAGTGCTTCGGATTGGTCCGGGACGCCGGCCAGCATGTCAGCGCTAGGACGCCACGTGCTGTATTCAGTGAGAACCTCTTCGACGAGTTTCATCATGACCTTCTCGCTCAGAGTTTCCTCGAGGGTCGAGGTGTCGATCATGGCGCCTTTGAATCGATAGAGCAGCCGCTGGCCCTTAGCGAACTGCTTGAGTTCGCTGCGCACGTCATCGGGAATCATCATCAACAGCCGCTTGGCCTTTGCATGGTGAAGAAGGATGCGATGGAATTGATTGGCACCGATGATGTTCACGTTGGTTTCAAGCACCAAATCCATGCGCTGGTACATGCGTTCGACGAGCGCATCGACGAGGACGTTGGTGTCGATGATGACCAGGGGCGTAAGCGAAAGGTTGTGCAGGAACCGGCGCTTTGATGTCGGAATATCGTCCTTATATTGCGAAAAGAGGGCTTGCTCAACACCTGCCAGTCGGTTCCGAGCGGTGATGGGGAACTTCGCTGAATTCTGTGCGCGCTCAAGGTACATCAAGCCCTCAAAGGCCCCTTCTTCTGCGGCGTTCTTGGCGATCTCGTAAATCTCCTCCATGGAGGGCGAGGACCCCTGCATGGCTTGCCTAAACTGATGCTCGTACTGGGTTCTGGAGCGGCGTAGGTCGCGGCTGATGTGGGTCGAAGCAGCGGTTACACGGCCGAGGAAGGGTTCGGGTGGGAGAAGGTGGGCTTGTTCGAAAGGGTAGTTGCACAGGAGGTCAAGTTCTTCCTCGTTGTAGGACGTCCGCGTCCTTTCTACCATGTTCCCTTCAACGTCTTCTTCGTGAACCGTCTTGCGCTGTTGAACGTGCTTACGAATCATGCGAGCGGCCGCATTGGTATCGTTTCCAGCCATGTGGCAAACACGCAAGTAGAGCTTGAAACGCTCAGTGATGGCGGTTTTCAACGAAGGAACGCGCTCGAGCAAATCAACGGCCTCGGACCATGATGTCGCGTGTGCATAGTGAATCAGAGATTTTCGGTAGAGCATGAGGGGCAGCGAGAGAACGAAGTCGTTGTCCTCGCTGCTTGAGGCCCATTCGGTTGAATCGCTCCCGCTTTTTCGCTGCTTGGTGAAAAGTTCGGCCGCCCGTGAGTACTCACGCGCCGAATTCAATTCATCGCCCTCGGCGGCGAAATGAGCGGCTCTGGAGAGCGGCGCCCAAGGTGAAAGTGGGTCGTTTTTCTGGTACCAAGAGACGAGGTTCGGCAGACCCAAATCGTGTTCGACCATGAGCACCGAAAAAGATTGAATCAGACGGAGGGGGAGGATGGGCTTAGCCAAAAGTTGGTCCAACTCCTTGGTGTCCTCTGGCTTTGCCATGCCGATGTTGAAGGCCTGAAGATGGCGGTTCATGGTCAAGGTCAACAGCATCACATCAAACAAGCGGCGTTCAACCGTTGATAGACTCAGTTCATCCAAACTGGCTCCCATGTTGCGGACGTGGGTGGCGCTGACAACACCGTCCCCGGCCAAGGCTCTGCTGATAGGAGAGAACGCTTGCAGCGCCTTCGGGTTCAAGACTTCGGCCACCTCAGGTGTTTCCTTGTAAATGCCCTCCATGAGCAGCAACAGGTGTTCGGCCAGAGGGCTGAGAACATCGGGGACTTCTGCACCGTGAATCGCCTGCATGGCCTGCGTTCGACAGGCGTAGATTTGTGGGCGAAGAGCGGCATGGACGTTGGCAGGAGCGAGATGACTCACGAGCAGTGACATGTAAGGGTGTGAGAGCGAAAGCATGCCGTCGCTCCCGAAAACACGTGCGAGGCGATCGATGTCGAGTTCTTCAAGCAGCAAGGTCAACGCAGCAGACCGGCTTTCCTCCCACATGGCGCCTTGTTCATCGCACAGACGTTGAGCCGCTTTACGACGGAGCGGCGCCGTCAGATTAGGCTCGTGAAGGACGTGGTAGAGGGCTTGTTCGTCCACGTCGTCCATGAAACGCATCAGCCAGTCGTTGGCACGCTCGCTGGAAAGCGAGACGACAAGCGGAAGCAGTTCAGCAACGTCTGAAGAAGCGTCCAAGCGACGACCTTCCAACACCTCCACCGCTTCGTCTTGTTTACCTTCTCGAAGCAAGGCGTTCAAGCGCCACCATGTCAAGCGGTCTCGGCCCTCGTGAACTCCGGCCTGTTCTAACAGTGACAGGCCTGCATTCAGGTCGCTGGAACTGCAAGCCTCGGCCTCTGGAGGAGCATGCTGCCAGCCGAGCGTACGGCGGGCAATCGAGAGAGAATCGTCTCGGTCCAAGGAGAGCAAGGATGCCCAATCGTTAACGGTCCCTGCCGTGAGGAACTCAAAATCTTCAATCGCAGCAGCGAGGTCCGCATCAGCTTTCTTGCAAGCCTTTCGCACGGTCGCAGGGACATCATGCCCCGCGTGAAGTGCCAACAAAGTGGTGATGAACGCCATGGACCCCTCAAGAGCGTCCAGAGGTGCCTCAAGGGTGTAGGTGCGACCACCTGAAATTTGGTTGGTAGCCTTTTGCAGAGCGACCTTGATGTCAGGATCGCTCACGCCTGCACTGGCAAGCTTCAGTACGGTGACAATGCCGTCTTTGTCACGGGGGTCGATCCAAAAGAAATCCGTCCCCATTTCCGTGGTGGACTCCGTCTTCTCAACCGTCGCTTTTGGAAAAGCGAGGAACTGCCCGAGAAGGGGTGTTTTTTCCCCGATGGTGTGCCATACAGGGTGAACGCCTTCGACCATGCAGGTTTCACGGAGCAAGTTCTCATGGGCGTTCCATGCCTCGTCCCAGTTTTCTTCGTCGAGTTGCTTGTGAACCAGCAAAGTGGCCAACTGGTAGGCGGTTGTGTACGGCGACTCCTCAATGACCGCTTGCGGTTTGTGAAGCCACGACATGTGGGCTGGACCCGTTTGACGGCCCGAGCGGCGCATGCGCCCACGAGGGCGATTCATGGTGGGTCGGCGCGGTGAGGCGTCTTCGTCGTCCTCTGCAGGAGGAGGCGCTTGCTCGTGTGCGGCGATAACGAGGTGCGCCCTGAGGGGTTTGTCCAGCATTTTCCATGCAGATTCTCGGTTCATGATGGAGACACGAACAGCACCCGACTTGGGTTTCGAAAACGCTGCCTTGAGACAGGTTTCCATGTACTGTTCGTCCAAGCCTCCATCCCCTCAATTTCCCCCACGACGAGAGCCCTTTCAACCCACCGATGGGTTGTTTTGCCCAAATCGAAGGCGAGAGGCATACTTCCATGAACCCGAGACCTTTCGTCCTCGTTGAGTCTGTATGGAACTTGTACCCACCGTTGCTTTACTCCTGCACCCGCTTCTCGCAAGCGTTTTGGTGATGTGGATGTGGTGGCAATATGCGTGGCGCAAGAAGTCTTACGAACTCAAAGGAGAGGAACGTGCGCTGCACTTGCAACGGCATGAGACCAACGGCGAGCGCCTTCTTTGGGCGACAGGCGGCGTGATCCTCGTAGCCTTCCTTGCGCGCGGGTTCACCGGGTGGTATGCTGGTGAAGGCATCGTCTCCTCGCTCGTTCCGCAATCCCTTCACGGATTCATGGGGCCAGTTGGTTTCGGTCTCATGGTGTTCATGACGCGGTTGGGCAAGCGAACGCGGGACCAACGAAAAGCCGGCGAGTCCTTTGCTGCAGCCAAACTCAAACACGGTCGAGCGGCAGATTTGATCATCTATCTGGTCTTTATTCACGCCTTTTTGGGTTTCATCTACACCTTTGATGTCCTTGGTGGTTGAGAAAGCCACGAGGGTTTTTCCAGCGTCGGTGAGTTTCAGAACACCCGGTGTAGGGTAATGAGACGCCGATTCAAATACAGCGTTTTTTTGGATAAAGAACATGGAAGGTGCAACGGACCCGAAAGTCCTCCAAACAAGGGCATTTTTCAAACTCGGTCTGTTCATCCACGACAACAAAAAAGCCATGATGGCTTTCGGCCTTGTTTCTTGTTTGCTCATGACCGGCCTCATCACGATGGGGGCCGATTGGGCCGAAGGTTTCGGTGAAGATGACGTTGAATCCGTGAACGCTGGCCGGCTCATTTCCGACCGTTTCTCAAGCGAAGACGACAGCGGCGGACCGTCGTTTCGTTACCTGGTGTTTCACAGCGAACTGAACGACACCAGCCCGGTGTGGCAAGATGCCGTCCGAGCCGCTCTGGCTGATTTTGAGGCTCATGCTGATGTCTCTATCGAATATTCATGGGAAGCGGCGGACGTCGACAGAGACGACGTTGTGGCCGGCGACGAGGCGGGTCAATACGCCATCAACAAAGTCGTCTTCAGCACCAACAGAAAAGGAGCAAAAGCCATCATGAACGACCTTCATGACAGCGTCGATTTGGACCGGGATTTTGAGGGCTGGATGACCGACGGCATTGCCGTTGACTGGACCTTTGACGACCGAATCAAAAACGATCTCATCAAAGCCGAATTGGTTTCAGGTCCACTCTCGATGCTCATCCTGGGCATCGTCTTTGGCTCCCTCATCGCCGCCTTGCTTCCCGTTGGCGTGGGTGTTGGAACGGTCTTAGCCGCCATCGGCATGACGATTTGGCTTTCCAACGTTACCGACGTCACCGTCTACGCCACCAACATCATCTCGCTCATCGGTATCGGCGTCTCCATCGACTATTCGCTCTTCCTCGTCAACAGGTTCCGTGAAGAATTGGCTCGGGGGCACGACGTCCGAACGGCGACAGCCATGAGTTGTGCCACCGCCGGCAAAGCCGTGTTTTACTCGGGCATCACCGTGGCCATCGGATTGATGGGCATGCTCTTTTTCACCAACACCTCCCTCCCGTCCCTGGGTATTGGCGGCACCATTGCCGTGACCATCGCTATGGTCTACTCCACCGTCGTTCTCCCTGCGGTCATGGCTTGGCTTGGACCGAGGGTGAACAGTCTCAAAATTCCTTACGCCCTTGACATGTCAGCCCGAGACGACGGGATGTGGGCTCGAATTGCGAAGCGGGTCATGGACCGTCCTTGGACGGTGCTCATCCCAACGCTCGTGTTGCTGATTGGCGCAGGTTTGCCCTTTGCTTACGCTGAATTCTCACTCTCTTCTTGGAAGGCCTTGCCCCCCGACGACGAATCCCGCCTCGGCATGGAGATCATTGACGAACAGTGGCCAGACCAGGCAGCAAACTCCATTTTCCTCGTTATCGACACCGACGGAGCCAATCCCCTTAGCGAGGTGAATTTGAGGGTGCAGCACGCCTATCTCGTGGAACTGTTGAACGATACTCGGGTCGCCGGTGGCATCGGAGTCGGACTGCCAGCACCCGGCATGAGCGCTGATGAGGTGGTGCAGTACTGGAATACACCAGACGAATTCTTGACCGAAGAACAAGTGGCCATGCGCAACAGCTTGCACGGAGCCTTTGTGGGCGAAAACGCCACCATGATGTCGGTTCAGTTGAAGGGTGCTCAGACCAACGTTGACTCCCGAGAGATGGTGGAAGACATACGGAACGAGCGGAACCAGTTCCTGCAGGATTTCACGGGTGGGGACGACCGACTGCTGGTCGCTGGATTTGCGGCCTACAACGCTGACAACCTGAAATCCATCGCTGATAACCTCCCCCGAGCCCTTGCCTTCATCTTGATTGCAACCACCTTCCTGATCTTCATGCAGGTTCGCTCGCTGGTGATTCCCATCAAAGCCATCGCCATGAACATCCTCTCCATCTCCGCTTCCTTCGGTATGCTCGTCTGGGTGTTCCAGTGGGGCTACGGTGCAGAACTGCTCAATTTTACGCCGCAGCCCATCGATTCAGGAAATCCTGTGATCATGTTCTGCATCGTGTTTGGCCTCTCCATGGACTACGAAGTTCTGATGCTTTCCCGCATTCATGAGGAGTGGGAACGCACCGGCGACAACACGCTCGCAGTGGCGAACGGCCTGCAAAAGACCGGCGGACTCATCACCGGAGCCGCAGCGATCATGGTCGTTGTCTTCAGCGCCTTTGGCCTCTCCTCGGTGATCATCTTGAAGCAAATCGGCCTCGGGTTGGCGCTGGCCATCTTCATCGATGCCACCCTCGTAAGAGCGCTCGTCGTCCCGTCCACCATGCGATTGATGGGGAAGTGGAACTGGTGGGCGCCGGCCTTCCTGACCCCTTCCCGTCCCACCCGTACATCAATTCAGGAAACCGACCCCAACGCTCCAAAAACGGCCCTCAACGAGCAAGAATGACCCCCTTTTCCTGTGGAGAACCTTCAAATCAAGGTGGAAGGACGCACCCTCATGGCACGAGAGGCCCGTACCCTCAAGAAAGTCAACAAAGTGTTGGCCCGGGTCGAGAAGCACATCGAGGAAACCCGCGATGCGCTGGAAGACCTTGAGATTGAATTTGAGGTCCTCAAAGCGACCGTCAAGCGGTTGAAGGCGGCGCCCGCCCAAGCCGAAGAACCGGTCGAAGAGCCAGACGAGGAAATTGATATCGAAAACTCGTCCAACATCACGATGTCCCGCAAATTCTGAGTCAGAGTTTCAGGACAGCGTCGCGATTCGCCCACATCGAACGCCAGTGGTTCATGTTGGCTTCCAGCCCGGGAGGCTGAATTCGGCATCCGCATGCATTGGCATGGCCCCCGCCTGTCGGGTCCAAAGCGGTCGCCATGCGAGACAAATCGTACCGGCCCTGCCCGTTTGGTAGGAACGAATTGGCGTAGAAACTGGCACCGAGCGGTGGACGGTCAGGCGTTTCTAAATGCCCGTCAGCGTAACCGTGTACGATGCAACATGCGTCAGCAGCATCACCCACCCAAGCCGTTACCAAGTACCCGTTGCTTCGCAACGAAGTCTCGTCCATTCTGCAGACGGCCAACCGATCGTGAACGGTGGTGTTCTCCTCAACATGCCGTTGTGCAGCCGCCCGTTCGTCAGCCGCCTGTTGGCATCGGGCGGCGACGAGCGGGTCAGCGAGGAGAACCTCGAACGAGGCCCCGTTGGCCAGCAAATCCACAAGATGCATCATGTAGGCTGGATCTCGCGAAGTGCACGTTCGCGAGAGCTGAAGCAGCGGGCCATCGGCGAGGAATTCTTCCTTCGTAATGCCCCCCGAATCCAGCGCATCCACCACGGGCATCATGGGGGCCAAGTGGTCCATATCGGTAATCTCAGCGAGCAATTCGTAAGCCAGTCGGGCCGCTGATGGCGTGGCTTCCCAATGCTGTGTTCCTCCCTCGGCTTGGAAGGTCATGGCGGCGTCTTC
>Ga0160423_10005453_pt1 | contig 10369 bp, 3 predicted proteins | sample CRUFie14St8metaG_FD_108191 | JGI IMG/M metagenome (GOLD analysis project Ga0160423, IMG submission 108191) | Marine microbial communities from the Costa Rica Dome - CRUD Field 142mm St8 metaG | ecosystem: Environmental > Aquatic > Marine > Oceanic > Photic zone | place: Costa Rica: the Eastern... | reverse complement strand
TCGGTAAGACTAAAATGGTATTTTAAACATAAAAAATGGATTAAAATTGTACCACGAGATGCTTACAAATATCTTGAATATAATTTTTTAGATGAAAATGGTAAAACTATTTAAAAAAAACCCTATCTAATGATGGGGTTTTTTTTTTGCTAAATCTGCAAATTTATTGAAATAGGACAGTGATCACTATGTACAATATCTTTTAAAATTTTAGCTGATTTTAATTTTTTCTTCATTGAGGAAGAAACCATAATATAATCAATTCTCCATCCCTTATTATTGGCTCTTGCATTGGCTCTGTATGTCCACCAACTGTATTGATTTGGATCAGAATTATATTCTCTAAATGAATCAATAAATCCTGAATCAATAAATTTTTGCAACCAATCTCTTTCAACAGGTAAAAATCCTGAAACATTTTTATTTCTTATTGGATCATGAATATCAATAGATTTATGACATATATTAAAATCTCCTGCAATGATTAAGTTATCAATATTATCTCTCAAGTTATTAATGTAATTCAAAAAATCATCCATATAATTCAATTTAAACTCTAGCCTGTCTAGGTTTGTTCCGGAGGGAAGATATAAGCTCATAATAGAAAATTCTTTAAAATCCAATCTAAGATTTCTGCCCTCAAAATCCATATACGAAATACCAGTTCCATATTCAATATGGATCGGCTCATATTTTGATAAAATTGCTACCCCGCTATATCCCTTTTTTTGAGCACTAAACCAATAATTGTATTTAAAGCCAATAGACTCAAATTCAGAAACATTAATTTGTTCCTCTAAGGCCTTTATTTCTTGCAAACATATTATATCAGGTTTTTCTTTAATTAACCATTCGATTAATCCTTTATTCATTGCTGCCCTAATACCATTTACATTGTATGAGATCAATTTCATAATAAGAAAATTTATTTGGATAAAGATGGTAAAATATTTTCTATTATTTTTAGTTTATTCTATTATATGAGATTAACTCTAGGTTTATTTATCTTTTTATGCTTTTACATTTCTTATAGTCAAGAGTTAGATAGTGAAACATTACAAATGGATAATTATCAAATTATTGATTTTCAAAAGGAGTTAAAAAAATTTAAAGATTCGGTTTTTGATAATAATTATGAAATTATTTTACCAAATAAATACTCAAAACTTGACGATAAATTAATTATTAATAACACAAATAATCTAAATAAATTATACAAGTTGTCTGAAATTAGTGTTAATAAGAGAAAAAATATTGTATCAAAACTTACAACAAATGGTAGTATCTCTAGAGGGGTAACCATAGGAAATAATCAAAACTCTGTTCTTAATAGCGAACTTGATTTACAAATTACAGGTAAACTAAGTGAAAACGTGAAAATAAAAGCATCTATTCAAGACTCTAATATACCTCTTCAAAATGATGGTTATTCACAGCAAATAGATGAATTTGACCAAATTTTTATTGAAATTTCATCTGATGAATGGGAAATTAGAGGAGGTGATACTAATATAAATCAAAGTGAATCATTTTTTGGAAATTTTAACAAAAAGATTCAAGGTTTAGCAATTAATTATAAATTAAAAAATTCTATAGGTATCGAAGCAGCAGGAGCTATAGTTAAAGGCAAATACAAGAAAACTCAAATATTTACAGAAAATGGTAATCAGGGTCCGTATAAACTGATTGGTGAGAATGGTGAACTTTATGTTCTTGTGGTTTCAGGAAGTGAGTCTGTTTTTGTGAACGGCCAAAAAATTGAAAGGGGAATAGATAAGGATTATATAATAAATTATAATTCAGGTGAAATTATTTTTAATACAACATTTCCAATAATGGCTGACATGAGGGTCCAAATAGAATATCAAGTAAGTGAAAAGAACTACAATAGTTTTGTAGGATATACAAAATTGGAATTTGGAAAGAATAGATTTAAACATAAAATTTCATTTTACAATGAAAATGACATAAAAGACCAGCCTCTTCTTCAAAATATTTCTAATAATCAGATCGAGATTTTATCTAACGCTGGCGATGACTCCGAACTAATGACATCTCCAACAGGCAACGTAACAGTCTATAATGAAAATAGAATATTGTACAAAAAAGAAATTATTAATAATAATGAGATTTTTGTTTTTTCTAATAATCCTGAAGATGAATTATTTGAAGTAAATTTTACAAACGTCGGTCAAAATCAAGGTGATTATATTCTTATAACAACAAATACCATTGAAAATATTTATGAGTATATACCCCCATTAAACGGGGAAAAACAAGGTAATTATCAACCAACAATTAAATTAATTGCACCTGAAAAATTACAATTATTAACTTATAATTCGTCATATCAACCTAACAACAGATCAATAATAAATATTGAACTTGCGGCTAGTGAGAAAGATAAAAATCTATTTTCAAAGATTGATGATGCTGATAATAAAGGGTTTGCTTCAAGATTAAATTATAAATATGAAAATCAAATAAACAACTCAACATTATTTACAAAGATTGATTTAAATTATATTGAAAAAAAGTTCCAACCAATAGAAAGAATTTACAATACAGAATTTAATAGAGATTGGGATTTTAATAAAAATTTACTGAATAATAAAAACCAGTTTTTTTCTAATACAATTTTTAGGCTTGATAACAAAAAAATAGGATCATTAGAATATGTATTTGAAAACTTAAATTTTGAAAATAATTATAAAGGGCTAAGGAATAGCCTAAATATAAACTCAAATTTAAGTCAGAATATAAAATTTAACTCAAATACTAGCATTATGAAATCAGACCAAAAAACATACTCAAGTGAATTTTTGGTTTCAAAAAATAAAATAATTTCAAATGGAAAAATTGGATGGGCAGAAGCTAATTATAATTTTGAAAAAAAGCAAAGTTTAGGAATTCAAGATCTATTAAGACCAGACTTTGGTCAAAAATTATTTGGATTTAAAAAGGGATTTGGAGATATAGAAAAATCTTATGTTGAAATAGGTTATACAAAAAAAATAAATGACAGTATTGTAAATGGAGAGCTAAATAAAGTAAATTCTTATGATAGCTATTTTATAAATTCTCAAATAATAAATGAAAAGAAAACTAAACTAAATATTTATATAAATCAAAATAAATTATATTCTAATCAAGATAATTCTAAAGAAGATTTTCTTAATACAAAGCTAGTATATTATCAAAGGCTCTTTAAGAACATAATCGATTCAAATTTATATTTTGGAACTAGTTCTGGCAGTCTACCGAAACAAGATTATACGTTTGTAGAGGTTGAACCTGGACTTGGTAATTATAAGTGGATTGATATTAATGGTAATGGAATTCAAGAGTTAGAAGAATTTGAGGTCGCTGTTTTTGATGATGAAGCTATATATGTAAGAGTTCTATTACCAAATCAAATATTTATTAAAACTTATCAAAATAATTTAAACTATTCGATGAAAATGAATTTTTTAAATTGGAAAAATTCAAGTAAAAATATAAGAAGGTTAATGTCAAGAATTTCAAACCAATTTCAATATTCAATAGAGAAAAAAACAAATCTAGATGTTAATCCAAAAATTGAGTTAAACCCCTTTACTATTGATGAAAACAGTTTGCTTGCTTACAACTATTCGTTAAAAAACATATTTTATTTAAATAAGGCTAAGGAAAAATTTTCTTTCATGTTTACATATGCTGAAAACAAATCAAAAAATGATTATTCTTTTGGTTCTACAAAAATTAGTAATCAGCTTAGAAAATTAAATTTTCTGCATAAATTAAATAATTTGTTTTTATATGAGTTTGTTGCAGACGAACAGAAAACTAGTAATTGGAGTGAAAACTTTAGTGATAAGAATTATATGCTGAATGAATATAATATTAATCCAAAATTAACATATTTATCAGCAGATAATAATAGAATTAACTTTACATACAATTTATCAGATATTAGAAATTTAATTGGAAACAGGGAATCATTAAAGCAACAAAATTTTGGTATATCATTTTTTTTAAACAATAAAGAAAAAAGAAGTCTCATAACTGAATTCAATTACTTTAAAAATAAATTTTCAGGAAATACAAATTCAATCATAAGCTACGTTATGATGAATGGGCTTCAAAAAGGTGAGAACTATACCTGGTCATTAAGACTACAAAGAAAAATTTCTAAACTACTTGATATCAATTTTGTTTATTTAGGAAGAAAAAGTGAAAATAGCAGATCGATCCATAATGGGTCAATACAGTTAAAAGCTATTTTTTAAAAAAAAAGAGGATGAATAATCATCCTCTTTTTTTTTTAATTATCGAACGATAATCCGTTCTGTTTTAAATCCTATCTCAGAATTTCCAAGTCTTACAAGATAAACACCTGCTTCATAAGAAGCCATATTTAAGTCATAAGTGTAAGTGGAATTAGTGGTTTTATATAGATTATCAGAAATGATAATTCTTCCATTAATATCATATATACTTAAATTTAATTTCTCATTATAATCTGTAATCAGATTAATATCAAAATTTAAATTATTGTTTGAGTAAATAATAAATTGAGATTCAGCAAATTCTATATCCCCGATACCCATTAAACTATCAACTATTTCAACTGTATAATCATGAACTTCACCATATGTATAATTAGCACATGGGTCAAGAACATTAGCTGGACCTCCAGTAACAGTTACATCAATGGCTTTTGCTCTTAAAATGTGAGTTCCCAATGGTGCATCTGCTGGAATAGGTAAAGTAAAGCTATCTAACTCTCCTGCTACTGTAAATAATTCACCTGAAATTAGTCTTTCATCATCTTCAAAAACTCCGTTATCATTGAAATCGATCCATACCGATAAAGCTTCACCAGTTGGATTTGCAGTCCAGTTGTGCTGAGCTTGAAGTATATGAGAACTATTCATTGGGTCTCTGTCAAGTTCAGTTGAAAGGTCAGTCCTATCAACGTAACCAAATTCGCTATTACATCCAGTCTCACCATCGTCGGCATCTATAGTTCCTAAAACAAATCTCTTAATACCATCAATATTACAACCCTGTCCTTCGGTAATTGGTTGACATCCTACATGTGCAATATTTACACTTGAAGAATCATTTGAATCATCTGCATCACCAACAATAGAGGTGTAACAAGTAAATTCATAAGATCCAATTGACGATAAATCTACAGTTTGATCAAAAGTGAACTGAATTGTACTATTTCCAGCAAATGGAACATTTACAGTTTCTGTAACAACAATACCGTTAACATCATATGACACCTCAAAATTAGAAATAGTTGAACCACCAAAATTTGTAATTTCAACTGTGACCACCTCTGAGTCAGTGAGACCAACACCTGAAACCGGAGATATCATGGATGTAACACCCAAGTCAATAGGATTTAAGTGTTCAACGGTAACTTCAAAAGTATCGTTTTCTGCATTTTCATCACCATTAAGTGAAACAGTTGCTGAAATAATATAGGATGCACCCACAGTAGATAAATCAGCTGTTGCTGTAAAACTATATTCAGCACTCTGTCCAGATGCAATTGTACCGCTGAAAGTCTCAACTACAGCAGTTCCCCCATCAATAGAGAAGGAAACCTCAAAATCACTTGCATCGTTTTCTCCTGAATTTAGAAGCTGAATGGTTATAGTTTCAGCATTTGATAAACTTCCTGTAATTGGATTGCTGATACCCACAACTCCCAAGTCATTTTGTGAAGCAGGTAGTATATTGACCGTATAGTCTTCAGTTTCTCCAAAAGTATTACTATCATCACAGCCATCTGCAGGAACTTCCGCACCCCAAGCTGTTTTCACCCTCATTAGATGCTGACCAAAATTAGCATCTGATGGAATGGTTATTTGAGTGGTTTCAGTAAATGTTTGTTGTGTATCAGTCCCCAATACATAATTATTTAGTATTGTCTCTTCTTCAGTAAATGTATAATCATCATTATAGTCTATCCATATTCTTACAAACTGATTACCCCATCCTGTTGTCATTGTCACATCATATGTTTCACCTGGAGCTAAATCTGTAGAAAGATTTGTAAAATCTCCATATCCTTCACAACCAGATGTATTATCAATATCCCCTAATTGGAATAATTGAAGACCATCACCTAATTCGCAATCAAAACTAGGCGTACAATTATTATTAACAACAACAGTCTCAGATGAATCATTAGAGGAATTAGAATCAACGTCTAATGATGTATAAGATGTAAAATTATATATACCAAATGCAGATAAATCTGCTGATTGAGTAAATGTATATTCTAAAGAACTATTTCCGTCGATTGGACCAGCTACTGTTTCTGTTACTACACTACCATCATTAATTTGATAGGATACATCAAAATTCGATTGAGATGCTCCACCATAGTTTGTAATAGTCACAGTTACCGTCTCGGCATTTGATAATAACTCACCTGACGATGGAGAAAGAAATTCAGAAACACCGATATCATTAGGGTTTAGGTTTGTTACATCAACAGAAATTGAATCATTATCTAAATCCTCATCTCCACTTAAAACAGTGCTAACTGTAATGCTATATGTTTCACCAACAGTTGACATATCAGCAGTATTGTTAAAAGTATATTGAACTGTTTGCTCAGATGCAATTGAACCTGAATAAGTTTCGACGATAGACGATCCTCCATTAACGGAATAAGATACCTCAAAATTAGATGCTGTATTTTCACCAAAATTTGTAATTGAAACAGTTATAGCTTCAGAATCAGTTAATATACCTGAAACAGGTGAATCAATACTACTAACACCAATATCATTTGCATTTAAAACAAGTGATGGATATGAGTTCATATCTGTTACACCAGTATCATTTGGATCTAACCAATCTTTTAATCTAGTAGACGAAGTACCTCCACCTTCCCATGAAATATCAAATCGACCATAAACATCATATTGTCCATTATCAACAGTGCCAGAACAAGCTGCGCCACCTCCAAAAAGTTGACCAATAATTTTACCTTCTTGATTAAAAAGAGGTGATCCTGAAGATCCTCCTTCAGTAACACCTAATTCCCAACCTCCTCCGGTTCCACCAAGGATTTCCCAACATTGAGCTTGTCCCCATACTGTCTGACCAGGGGCATCGTCATCTCTACAAACTTTCATTACATCACCTGATGGATGATGAATACCAACCGTATGTTCCGGAGTTATATTCCTATTATCCCAACCTGCGTAAACTCTATCCCATTCTGCTGGAATCGGGTTATTCATTTCCACTAGAGAAAAATCAGATCCACCACTGTTAGCTCTTAGTGTAGCTCCACTCTGCGTTTGTTTATCCATAGGACCATTTGTGTTTGGGGTTGCTGCTGCACAAACTGTATTAGGGCTAATCCATCCAAATAAAAGAGCTAGACCGAATGCACCCTGAGGGGTACTCAAACAATGGTTAGCTGTTAGAAAATATGGTGTTCCATCATTTTCTGTGTTATTAACTAATGCTCCTGTACAAAAACTAGTTCCATTTGAAAGCATAAGAGCGACTGACTTTTTATTGTGCTCCTTAAAATCTTCCCAGTCATCACCAATAGGACAATTCACATCTAAATTACAGTTTCCAGAACCATTTAATGCCTTTGTTTGTTTATATGATTCAGAGGTTCTGTAACCATGAGTTGCCTTAGCTATATGAATTCTCCCGAGGCCATAAACTTCTTTGGGCTCAAAATATTCAATCCAAACGGAATCACCTTCAACTAACCATGTACCTAGAGTTCCAGTGTCTGTATTTTGAGTATAATCATAGGCTCCTAATAAATCGGTTCTTTCGTTATTATATAAATACATTTTACCACCTTTAGGCATGTAGAAATCATCTAAAAGAAAATTTAATGTAAGAGCTCCAGTTGAACTAATTAAAATTCTCCAAATTCTATCGCCATTTTCAAACTCAGTCCATTGCCCATGTTCAAATCCATAATCAACGCTATGCATATATCCAAACCTCCACGGAGTTGCTGGTTTATTGTCATTTATTTTATCTTCATTCTTTACCTTGTTTAGGTCAAAAGACGGTAAATACTGTTTTTTTGTTTCATCATAATCTATCATTAAATCCCAACTTACAGGCTTACCTTCATTGGTAACTTGAGCTAATAGGTTTAAACTAGCTAGACAAAAAATAGTTAGTAATAATTTTCTCATAATTTATTTTATATCTGTTATTTTTAAAAAATTTATTTGACTATAATTCTTTTTGTTTTATAGCCTATTGATTGATTGCCCAACTTAATTAAGTATACTCCTTTTGATTTATTGGACATGTCAAATGTATACGAATAATAGGAAGAGTTATTTTTATCTAGATTATCACTAATAATAACCTTCCCGTTAATATCATATATAGTAAATTTAATCAATTCATTATAATTTGTAATAAATTTTAGATTAAAGTTTTTATTATCATCTGAGTAAATATAAATCTGAGAATTAGATAATTCTTGATCATTCAAATCTAAAACATTAGTTATATTTACCATGTAATCTTCCGTTTCTCCATACTCGGTTTCAAAACAAGCATCATCTGGAACTCCAACTGTTCCAAGTTGGTCCCATGTAGTTTTAACCCTCATTAAATGTTCACCTATGGATACATTAGATGGAATAGTAATCTGTGTAGTTTCTGTTATTGTTTGTTGTGCTAAACCTAATCCTAAAACATAATTATTTAAAACCAGTTCATCCTGAGTAAAATTATAGTCATCATTAAAATCAATCCAAATCCTTACATATTGATCTCCATAGCCAGTTGTCATAGTAACGTCATAGGTCTCACCAATTTCAAGATCAGTTATTAGGTTAGTGAAATCTCCATAACCTTCACAAGAAGAAATATTATTAATATTAGCTAATTGAAACAACTGTAAGCCATCATCCCAATCTTCACAGTTCATGGATGGTGAACAATTAACATTTGTAATAGCGCCTTGCCATGCATCATTTGAAGGATCAGAATCATTATCGAGTGAAGTATAAATATAAATAGAGTATGTTCCAAAAGCTGAAATATCAACAGGTTGAGTAAATGTATATTCAATTGAGCTGTTTGCTTCCAATAGTGCTGAAACTGTCTCGGTGATAGTTTCTCCGTTAAACTGATAAGTAACATCAAAATTATTTTGGGCAAGTCCACCGTAATTTGTGATTGTTACTGTAACATCTTCACTATTTGACAATAATTCACCTGAAACAGGAAAAATAATTTCTGAAACCCCTATATCATTTGGATTAAGATGGGTTACATTAAGAGTTAAAACATCATTTTCTGGTTCCTCATCTGTATCTAATGAAGTGTAAACTAAAATGCTATAAGTTTCTCCAATATTAGACATGTCAACGGAGTTAGAAAAAGTGAATTGGGCAGTTTCAGAGGATCCAATAGATTCGGTAAAAGTTTCTGTTATAATTGGACCTCCATTAATAGAATATGAGATATCAAAATTAGAAATTTCGTTTTCACCATAATTAAAAACAGATACTGTTATGCTTTCGGAGTTTGATAAACTTCCCGATTGAGGTGAATCAATACTTACAACGCCTATATCAAATTGAGCATCAGGAGCAATTTGAAAAACACCTACTCTATGGGTTCTTGTATTGAACCCTGTAAAGTATTCACTTACATACCAAAAACTCTTGTCATTGGAGGGATCTACACTCAAATGTGCATAATCTGCATATCTAAAAGAACTACTATTTCCTGTTCCAATTACAAATGTACCTTCACTTAAGGTCATCTGACCCGGAGGGTCTGATGAATACCTTCCAGTATATCTTAAGGACACCGATTCAGATGTACTCATGGAACTGTAACCTAGTCCAATATTTCCTTGCAAGTCCATTGACATTGAACCCATCCAAGCATGTCTTCCTTCAGGTGCTGAATATGTTCCTTCTTGAAAAATTGACCACGGCATTCCATCGCCTTCTTGCCTTAACTCATACCAACGAATTGCGGCTAAATTTTCACCGATACCTGTGTTTATTACAAAATTAAAAATTGCAGAATTATGGGTGGGAAATTTTCTAAACTGAGCCTGATTCATAATAGTAGCCTGAACCGCATCAATGTCGGGACCATTTGGTTGACTTAAATTTTGAAAACCCCCATTGTTAAATACACTATTAAACGAAGTTGTTGCAAGTTGAATAGGGTTTGATATGGAAGAATTATTAGGTGAATCCCAGTCTATATTAACATTCCATAATTTAATATGATCATTGGAAACTCCTTGCCATGAATCATCCTGTAAATATATCAGTGTTGCATTCCCTTGAGCAGGGTGATTATCATCTGCAATATCTAAAATTTGAGCAGATGAAAATCC
>Ga0160423_10005452_pt1 | contig 10372 bp, 11 predicted proteins | sample CRUFie14St8metaG_FD_108191 | JGI IMG/M metagenome (GOLD analysis project Ga0160423, IMG submission 108191) | Marine microbial communities from the Costa Rica Dome - CRUD Field 142mm St8 metaG | ecosystem: Environmental > Aquatic > Marine > Oceanic > Photic zone | place: Costa Rica: the Eastern... | reverse complement strand
TTAAAAACACCAGATGCTTTACTTAACGGAGAGTCAACTGTAAAGATGATTCAAAGTTGTGTACCAGCAATTAAAAATGGGTTTGCGATTCCAAGCCTTGATCTTGATTGTCTATTAATTGCAATACGTGTTGCAACATATGGCGAGAAAATGACTATTACCACAAGAATACCAAATACGGATATTGATAAAGAATATGAAGTAAACTTGGTAGAATTGTTAGATACCTTTCAGTCAAGACACTTTGTAGATACATTTCATTCAAGTGGATTTACATTTGTGTTAAGACCAATGAACTATAAACAATTTACATCAGCGGCACTAAAGTCATTTGAAGAACAACGTCTAATTAAGACTATCGAAGATTCTAAATTATCTGAAGCAGAAAAAATGAGTAAGTTCAACAGCAGTTTACAAACACTAACTGACTTTAATTTGCGTATGGTTACTGATCAAGTTGTAAGTATTACATTTAACAACGAAGAGCCTGTAACTAATACACAGCACATTAATGAATTCTTTGCAAGTACAGAAGGTGCAATCTTTGACGGAGTTAAAGAACACCTTGAAGCACAGAAAAAAGAGTTTGGTGTGAAACCATTAGTAGTTGAAACTACAGAAGAGGAACGTAAAGCAGGTGCTCCTGATACTTTTGAAGTACCTATTGCGTTTGATCAATCAAATTTTTTCGAGCGTCGATAGCGTCCTGGCCTCTCGAAGACATCCTCAAAGAATCAAAAAGACTTGAGGGTGAGGCTAAACAACTTAAACATGATTTGTTAAAAGTTGTTTGGTATATGAGAGGCGGGGTTTCGTTGGAAGAAGCATATGAGATGGGCCCCGAGGATCGAGAAATAGTTCGCAAGGTTATCGACGAGAACTTAGAAACTACTAAAAAAACTAACTTACCGTTCTTTTAGGCTGTAGCGCCTTGTTTACTTGTGTCTTGGAAACGTGTGCCTGATTTAGCACCTTGTTGTGTAGCCGCTTTACTTGTCATTGACTTTGTTACTTTTGCTTGTTGTGCATCTTTAGTTCCGGCTTGTATGCCAGGAGCCTTTAGTTGATCTTTTACAAGTTTTGCAACACCGGCTTTTTTAATTTCTTTTGCAAGTTCTTCAAGATCTGGTCTTCCTAATCCTTGTGTATCAGCACTTACAGGTTTTCCTGTTTGCATATTCACCCATGATTGTCCTAACCAAATATGATCTTGACCATCTGCTTGTCTTACAAGTCCAATATTTCTTCCATCTCTGTCTGGTTCAATAGCACCATCACGTGCTGGATTTTTTGGATCAACAAGTGCTTTGTCTTTCTTAATCCATTTTGCAATTTCATCTGGTGTAGCACGTCTTTCACCTTTTGATCCTGTTGGAGTACTTGCTCCTGCACTACCTGTTCCTGCATCTTTTGATCCTGCATCAGCAGTTCCTGTATCAGCAGTAGAACCGCCTGTAGCGCCACCTTTAGGTGCATCACCACTTGTAGTACCCGCTGTGCCTTGATCACCACTTGTTGACGCTGTATCCGCGTCTGCGGCACCATCTGCATCGCTTTTTGCTGTTGTGCTTTTTGCTGGTAAGTCAACTTTTTGTTCTTGTCCAATTGCTTTAATATCATCTCCGCTTAAACCTGCATCTGATAAAATGCCTGCAATAGAACCTGCGTCTGTAGGTTCGCCTGCCGCTTTCCAATCTTTGTTAAGTTTGTTTGCAGTAACTTTGTTACCTAAGTCTTTTCCAACTTGTTTAACACCAGATACTGCTTTTCCTGCCGCGCCTTTAATAGCACCTGCCGCTTTACCTAATCCACGTTTTAGTTTTCCACCAAGTGTATTTGGATTCTTTAATGGTAGTTCGCCTTGTGCCGGCTCTGCTTCTGCCATGTATTCATTTAACATATGATGATAAGCAGTTTCGTAATCAATTGAATCTGTTGTGCTTCTTACAGCAACTTTATCGTCTGCTGGATTATCTTCTCCACCTTTAAGTTCTAATTCTAATTGCTCTTTTTCTTTTGCTGGTATAGGTTTAACCTTGTGCATTTCTTTATTTTTATCATCAACTGTTGCAAGAGCACCTTGTGCCGCCGCCGCTGATGCACCACCTATATCCATAATTTTTTCAATGGCTTCGTCTGCATTGTCAAGCACTGCAATCGCCGCATCTATTTGATCGCTTGTTAAAACGTCTTTTGGAATTTCTTTAATTGTTTGTGCAAGTGCAGTAAGATTTTCGTTTGCGTTTTGTGTTGTTGCTAAGAAACCATGTAATCTACCTGCCGCTTCATAATATTCTGGACTGAATGACTCAGCGGCGTTTGCCGCGGCTGATAAGTTTTGATATGTTGCAACTTGCTCAGCAGTCATTGTTAAATCATAATTGTAAAAGAAGCCGTTAATGTTACCAGACATCTTTAAGTTTCTTGCACCGTCAAGCACACCTGCATCAAATCCTGCGTCTGCTACTGCCTTATCTACTGCCGCAGTAAAGTTTGCTTTTTCAAAGCCTTTCATCATTGCATCTGCTTCTGCTTCACTACCTGTTGCAATGTTGTCAACCATGTTATCAGTTAAGCCTTGAATTGCCAAACCAGCAAGAGCACCATATGCCGCTGTTTTAACTGACTTACCAACTGCTGTTGAAAGTTTTTCACCTTGTAATAAATCTTTAGAAGCACGTAAAACTAAACCAGCGGCCGCACCGCCCATTGGTCCACCAGCAAATGCCGCTACCGTTGTAAGAATACCAACAGCAATACTTGCCTTGCCAGGATTTTCTTTTGCCCAGTCACTTACTTTTTTAATACCTTGTACAATTTTGCTGTCTGAGTTTTCTGCTTCAATTTTCTTTTTAAGTTCATCAAACTTTGCGTCCATGTTTTTAACTGGACCAGCATTCTGTGCCATTCTGCCAAGTTCATTAATTTTAGCATCTACTTTTTTAGCAATGTCTACAGGAAGTTTAGCAACTGCCGCCGCGGCACCTCCTACTTTACCAGCAAGTGTTTTGTTATTACCACTTGCCATTGCACGTTGTTCAGCGCCTTTGAAAATATTTTGAATTTCGTCTGCTGTTAATTCTTGTTCTGCAAGTCTTGTGTATTCCTCAAGTAATGGCCAAAGTTCACGTTCCCATTTATTAAGGTAAATCTTTTGTGTTTCAGTAAGGTCTTGATATCCTTCTGTTAAAATTTGTGCAGTTCTGTTATTAGGTGTATTAAGTTCGTATAGTTTCATTATATCATCGCCGCCAATCGTTTTTTATCTGGTGCATTTAATAGATCAAGTTGTGCCTGTATAGCAGGAGGTACTGCTGTTGCAGGACCAGTTACACTACCATTTTGTTTAATTGTTGCTTGACCGTTTTGTTTTTGTACGACAGGATCATTTTTAACGTTTGGATTTGCTTTAACATTAGGATCTGTTGCTCCACTTGCTCCGCCACCAACTCTTTTTGATTGTTGCACAGTTTTTAATAAAATATCATCTAATTCTTTTTTGCCTATGTCCATATCCGCCTGCGGTACGACAGTAGTAGGAAGTTTTTTGCTTTTTAGCCAATTTCTTAATTCACCAGTATTAAATTTACCAATGCTTTGGCCTGTTGAACCCATATAATTTTGGAACTCTCCACGCAATTCATTTGCTTCGTCACCTGTATCTGCCTTACCTGCAAGTCCCATTGCAGTATTTTTAGCACCTACTTTAGCGGCTACTTTAGCACCAAGTTTAGTTAGGCCTTGTTTAATACCGCCTACAGGTGCTTCATTTGTAGGCTGTTTTACGTCTTCACTAACAATTTGCGTAATTTTCATTATAAAGTCCTTGTTTCTTTAACTATTCTTATTTATTCCAGACAAGTCCATTTAAATAATCGACTATGAGATATACCTATAATATCGTCGATGGCCAAAGTAGGGTCATCGAGGAAAATCTTGGTAGTTACGAAGAGGGTACAACCATAATTGCTATGTTAACAGAACAAGGTGTTGACACATCTACCTATAAGGTTGTTGAACGTGAACATTATACAGTAAAAGGTTTAGGAAGAGATCCGGATTTACACTAAATACCCATCATGGCGTGTTTGTATTTTTACTTTATATTGTTAACTGTAGTCTTAATGTGGCTAATCATTAAGAACAATTAAGCCTTAGTAGATGTGCTAAAGCACATCTTGTTTTCGCTTACGCTCAAACACAAATTTTCTTTTTGATATAACAATAATTGCGAAGCAATTTAGCATCATGTAGATAGTTGAGCCACAATTCGCCCGTTGCCGGACGAACTGTTTGGTTTCACATCATGTGAGTTAGCATCACCAAACTGTTTAACAAGATTACATATATTATATGTACGGAAGCGGTAGACCTTCAACTCCCTACTTGAGCATTCGCAATATCCACGGAAAGCAATCAGTCCCAAACAGTCGAAACTTCTTGCCTTGACGGTTGCTTTTTCTCATTGCCGTCATCTTTCATGCCTTTAGTTAGCATTGTCCTTGTAACGCACCAGAATCTGAACAGTAATCTGTCCTCAAGGTGAGTCGAACTACTCCGACCAAACGATGTTACTATGTTTTTGCCTAAATATTTTTAAGTGCTTCTTGTAAAACTTTAGAACTTCCGACCCTTACATTAATAATTCCGTTGTAGTATTCATCTGTTTCTAATACTCTACGGTCGAATTGTTCCTTTGCCTCTAAATATGACATCAAGCCTCTGCTGTTGCAATAATGAAGTATTTCTCTATTAAAATTTTCCTGGCCTAATTTTTCTACGTCTTGTAATAAGTTATCAGAAGATCCCCAATAGTCTCTCCAATCTGATTCTTTAGTACCACGTCGCTTATTCTTTTTTCCTTTTAGAGGAGGTTTAGTTGTTTTAAATTTTGAAAGTTTTTTGCCTACGTACTTACGGTTGTTTGTTTTATTAGTAATAAGGTACACGAATCCTTCACAGTCTGTGGGAAGATCCTCTACTTGTTTACCTTGATAAGTCCAGTGCATATGGTACTTACCGGAGCCTATGATTTCTTGGTGCCTTTTTTGGAATCAAAGATTTTTTTAATCTCGTCTCCACGTAATTTAGCCAGTGAACGAATGTCACGTAGGCATTTTCGAACGTGGCGCATTGACCTTTCGCCACCGTGTTTATCAAAACTCTCCACTGCTTTGTAATATTCAATATATGCTTTGGTAAGTTTATCGTGTATGTCGTCAACTATTCCGCTCATTCCACTATATCTATGTCATTAGCATAACTTGTAAAGCCGTTTTCTTTTACAACCTTTAGTACGTTATTGACACGACCCTGTAATTCGTCTTTGTGCGATATAAGATAGATGTTCTTTTTACGTTCTCTACCCATTTTCTTAAGAATTGCCAAACTGTTTTCAACACCTTGTGTATCCATACCACTATCAATCAACTCATCTACAAACAATAAGTTAATATTTTGGTATAAACTTTCCCAAACATCACGGAAAGCAAAACTTAAACCAAGTATAAGTCTATTACGTTCACCTCTACTTAAATTATCAAAGTCTAAGTCCTGACCAAGTTGTGTAATCTCAACATTTAGATCGTTTTGGAACATTACACTATGTGGCAAACCAATTTTATCAAGATAGTATGTAAGTCTATTGTTTAGATATGCAAGATTCTGTTCAATAATCTTTTTACGAATGAAACTATCTTTGTTTGTAAGCAGTTTATACAAGAATGCTTGATGTTCTTGCATAGAAGTTAAATCATTTACTGTGTCCCATTTAACTTCTTGAATTGCAGTTTGTTCAAGTTCTTCAATCTGATCTACATATGGATCGCTTTCAGTCTCTTTGGCTCTTAAAGCACTTTTTAAGTTGTCAACATTGCTTCTATGCTCGTATGCCTCTTTAGCATTTTCGTAAAATGTGTTTGGTTTAGATGTTTGTTCTCCAAGATCTTTTAATTTTACTTGTACCTTTTCAAACTTTTCATTAATCTCAAACAAGTAAGACATAGTTTCACCATATTCTTCTTGCAGTTTTGTTTCTATTTCTTTTTTCTTTTCATCTTGTAAGTCTTGTCCACAAGCATGACACTTTGCATCTTCAAGACTTTCAAGTTCGTTGCTGACTTTTGTAATTTGTTTATCAGTTTGACTCAACGCACTTTCAAGTGTTGCACGTTCTTTAGTCAAATTACGTATTTGTTTTTCTGTTTCTTCCCATGCACTTAATTTTTCATGATCTGAAAGTTCTTGTTCAATGTCTAAGTGTTCTAATTCGTCAATAGCAGTTTGTAAACGTTCACACTCTTTTGCATTTTGTTGTTTCCAAGCACTACTTTTTACTTTTAAACTTGCAATAGTTTCACCAATTTTATCATTGCTTGATTGTATAGCATTGATTCTTGCAGTTTCTTCTGTAAGTGCATCACGAACTTCTTTTTGTTTGTTTTTAAGTTCTTCTGCTTTTTCAGATAGTATAGTAATACCAAGTAACTGTTCAATAATAGCACGTTGATCATTTGCTTTTAAACTTAAGAAAGGTTCTGTGTATGTGTTTAAGGCAACAAGATGCTTAAACATTTCATGACTCATTTGTAATAGGTCATTAATTGCTTCTTGTGTTTTACGACTATCACCTTGCGATTCATCTGTAAGTTCTTGTTCTTGTTCATCAACAAAAAACTTTAGTACATTAGGTGAACGTCCACGTTCAATTCTATATTTTACGCCAGCCTTTTCAAAATTTAGTGTAACAAGCATTCCTTTGCCGTTTGTTTTATTGATTAGGTTGTTACGTCTAATGTTTGTTAAGGCTTGACCATAGAGGGCGTAACTCAGTGCGTTAATAATTGTCGTCTTACCTGTTCCGTTTCGAGAACCGGAATCGTCGCCCCCTTGGTCAAGATTTTCTCCAAGTACAAGCGTTAGTTGCCTGTTACTGAAATCTACTGCTTGAGTCTGATTACCCACACTCATAAAGTTCTTTACTGTAAGGTCTTTAATCAATACCATCTTATAACTCGTTATAAATGTTTAGCAGTGTTTGTTTGTTGTAGTTTTCACTTTCGATTGCGTTGATTTCTTCTGCTACAATTTGATCAACACTTTCAAATTTAGTAATATCAATATCTGTGTTTACTTGATCATCCTGTAGACTTGGAATTAGTGTAAGTTCTCTACAATTATAGTTTCTCATAAACTCTTCTTTAATAAAACTTGCTTCTTCATAACTAATTGGAATGTCTAATGTAACACGTAGATACATTTTGCTTTTTAACATTTTGTCTTTTTCATCAATTAGTTGACTTAACTTAACAGTCCGATACTTGGGACACTCTTCCCAATTGAGATATTGTGGCGTACCACCCTGTTCGAGGATCATCATACCTCTCTTGTCGTCCCAAGCATCAGCGTAGTTGTGCGGAAACGCATTACCAATATAGGTTACGTTTCCTTGCGTTTGCCTTTTGTGAAAGTGTCCACTAAAGACATAATCTTGATGTACAAAATGTTTACTTTCAAGTTCTCCAGTTTCTGGCATCTGTACCATTGCATTCATATAGAAGTTTGGAAGTTCAAAATGTCCAAACATATATTTGCTTTTTATTTTAGGAATCTTTTTCCATTCTTCTCCAACCAACCACGGCACCATTGTGCTGTCACCGATAGTAGTTATTTCGTTTACAACAGTAACACCTTCAATATGTTTTGCGTACTCTACAGAGTGAATGTCTCTTTTATCTTTAAAATACAAATCATGATTACCAGGAAAGTAAAAGAACTGTTCAAATGCCTTTCCAAGTTTCTCAAGACAACGGATTGAATAATCCATTGTTACAATATTAAGTGAATTTCTGTTGTGATGCCAATCGCCCATAAAGATGCCTGTTTCGCACCCATGTTCTTTGGCTTTTTCAATATACCAATCTACAAATTCTTCACAATCTTCATTGTGAACTTTTGAGTTAGATTTCAATCCAAAATGGATATCTGTAAAAACTGCACATTTTTTAAACAAACTAATAATCCTCGAACTTTCTTATTAATTGTACTACAGAAAGGAAGTAAAGTCAACGACTTATTTCTTCTCTTCTGCCATCTTTTTTCTTTGTTCTTCTTGTTGCCTTTCCCAATCGCCTTGCATTTGCCTTGTGTAACTTGGAGTCATATCATTCATTTCTAAAATATCATCTCTTATATTTTGATTACGTTTTTCAATGTTAATAACTCTTACGAAACTATTTGTTACAGCCGCAGTGTAATATGCAAATGGATTTTGTGATTTTGATTCATCAAATTGTAAACCAATCTGTGTTAATTGTAAAATTGCTTGTCCACGCATTTCATCATTGTAAGTGTAACCTCTTACGTTACCACGTGTTGCATATCTATCACATAATTTCATCCACATACGAGCAAGTTTTTCTGTAGTCTTACCCCCACTCAAATTAAAGTGTCCATTATTCATACCGCCTTCCCAATGACTTTTGCCTACACAAACTAATTCGTCATTCTCATCAAACTTGTAATGTTGATAAGGTGGAAAGTTTAATTTAACTTTAGTATCTGCTACTGTTTTTGGATTCTTCTTGCGACCTTTTTCTTCTGGAATATGGTCAAATGTCATAATTCTAAAAATTAATTCGTCTTTTTGTATTTTTCTATAATCTATTGCACAATCGGCTTGTTTAACTTTTTCACCGTTTGCTTTTCTTTCTTCGTAATCTTTTGATGATAACCTTTTTGCTTTGTTACGTTTTGCTTCTGCTATTGTTCTAACATTGATTCTATCTAAACTTGGTAATATTATATCAAATTGATGATATGAATCGTCAGTAAAACTGCAATAACTGTTCTTGGACTTGTGTATCTCCAATAATAAGTCTTTATTGTTCAGATAGTTGACTCTTTTCATGTATTTTTCTCCGTATATTGTTCTTATTATAAACTACTCTGATAATTTTGTCAATAAATACTTTATATTAAGGATACCAAAAATTATGGAAGTATTTGATGAAAATGTAAAACCAAAGGGTGGCGGTAATATTATAAACTCTGCTACTTCTTTTGCACGTGATACAGCCGCGGCTGTAACCGGTAAAGCAAAAGGTTTTATGAAAGGAATTCGATCTCGAACTATTCCTAAAGATGGACAAGCAGAAGAAAATTCTTTGTCAACAGCATCTTGGGCAGTAGATCCAAACGGTAAAGATTGGAGAGTCAAATTAAGTATTCCTCCTATTCCAGCGTTCGAGAAAAGCAAAATCATGGGCCGATTGGTTGAAACCGGAGGTTTGTGTTTTCCTTTTACGCCTACTATTATTATGAGTCATCAAGCAAGTTATAACGCAATTACGCCAGTACATAGTAATTATCCGTTCTTTGCTTATCAGAACTCAAGTGTGGACCAGATGACAATTACTGGTCAATTTTATGTACAGAATTCTTTAGAAGGCGAATATTGGTTAGGTGCATTACATTACCTACGTTCAATTACAAAAATGTTTTACGGTGAAGGAAGTAATCAAGGTGCTCCACCGCCTGTAGTTAAATTAAATGGTTATGGAGATTATGTATTCAAAGATGTTCCTGTAATTATTACAAACTTCACTCTTGATATGCCAACTGATGTAGATTACATTGCAGTCAATATGGCAAAGATAGGAGAGCCAACAGGCGAAACAACTGGAGGTCCTCCAAATAAAAATAAAGTTGTAACAGACACAGCAGGACAAATTGCATACTGTCCTGTAGAAAGTCAAGTTACAGTTACAGCACAACCAATTTACTCACGTAGTGATGTAGAGAAATTTAGTTTAGATAAGTTTGCTAAAGGTGGATACCTTGGAGCAGGCGGCAAAGGATTTATTTAATGGCAACTGATTCACCTTGGGGCAAAACAAAAGTTATCCGTAGCGGAGATTATCTTGATATTCTTAAGATACGTACAGTGCCTGAAGATTCAGATGACGTGAAATATGAAATACAACCTCAATATCATCAACGTCCAGATCTGTTAGCATACGATATGTATGGTTCTCCAAAACTTTGGTGGGTATTTGCACAAAGAAATATGAACGAATTGAAAGATCCTATATATGACTTTAGAGCAGGACTTAATATATTTGTTCCAAAGGGCGATAGATTAAGACAGTTGTTAGGAAACTAACATGGCAGACAAACCAACAGCACCTCCAGGTTACACGAGCAAAAGTGATTCGTTCGCAAACGATGCAGATCCTTATGCAGATTTGACAGATGAATATTTAAACAGTGATGATACTGCTGACGAAGTTGTAAATGATAGTAGTATTGATACTGAAGCAAGTAGTGTTGATACAAGTTCAAAAGTTGCAGAAGACAAGCCAACAGATAAACC
>Ga0160423_10005451_pt1 | contig 10374 bp, 7 predicted proteins | sample CRUFie14St8metaG_FD_108191 | JGI IMG/M metagenome (GOLD analysis project Ga0160423, IMG submission 108191) | Marine microbial communities from the Costa Rica Dome - CRUD Field 142mm St8 metaG | ecosystem: Environmental > Aquatic > Marine > Oceanic > Photic zone | place: Costa Rica: the Eastern... | reverse complement strand
GTGCCCAAGTCTTATTCTGTACAGTGCCATACGTTGTAACGAGTTGTAACTTGCATTATCATTATCATCTAATGGTGCCCATCGGCCAAAGAGACAATCAATTATAGTCTAATGAAGTTCTTCCAAAAAGTCTTCGCCAGCCAACCCAGGATCTTAGCCCCCTCCACGTGGCTTTGCACATCACATCAAACCAGGGAGAGAGAGAGGGAGAGGGAGAGGGTTCGCGCGCGATCGTGATCGCATTGTCGGGCGTTGCCGTTGAGGTGGTTGAGGCTATGGGGGACGACATCCAGTTGCAGGCGGCGATCTATGCCAGCTTGCGGTCCCAGAGCGCAGCGTCTTCGGGTGGGTCTGGCGGGGGAGGGCGGAGCCTCGGGAGCTTCGGAGGCCACGGCCACTTGAGGTCGGGGCCGAGGCACACCGGACCGGCGTGGGGGAGCAACGCTCGCGCCAGCAGCGGCGGCCATGGAGCGCCAAAGGGCAAGCATCGCGTCAGGTCAAGCGCCCTCAAGAAGGAAGGCATCCTTCCTGCCAAAAAACAAAGGTGAGATCTTTGACTTTCAACAGCGCATATGGATACGTTGGTGACCGCTCTCCTGGTCGGTTGTCTTGGCCCTGTTGAGCTGACACCGTCCTCTTCCCTTTCTTTTCTCGCCGTCCCAGCGTCACGGGAGCTGGAACACACGGCCAGAGCAAGAACGTCAAGGCCAGGTACGCGAGGGACGACGTCGGCAGCGCTGTGCTGGACGCCGTGAACAAGCGCCTCGGCAGCACAAGTTTGGAGGAACTCAAGTCGTCGTCGCGCGGGGGCGAGACCTCCGCTTCGCACCGGCGGGGCGCATCGCAGTCGATCTGGGCGAGAGTTGCCGGCAGCGCGGCCGGGAGCTTTGACTGGGGCCCGGCCCCACAGCCCGCCGCGGGCACTTGCGGTTTTCTCGAGTCCTTTGGGAGCTCCAAGCAGCTCTGCGTGGTTGGGTACAAGCCTGCTGAAGGAGACGACCGGCAGGGGCACGAAGCGCTGTGCGGCGGTAATGACTGCGGCCAGCTTCGGGTGGATGCGCGATTCAAGTGCGCCCATGCCGCCCCCGCCAGCGGACACAACCCGGGCTTCCACCTGTTGCTCTTCAAGCGATCCGGTCGAGACCAAGACGGGAGGATTGAGGCCGTGACCTTGACGGCGGACGCCAAGGAGCGGTCGTTCTCGGTTAGGGTGGTCGAGGTCGGGGAGGGAACCTCGGGCAAGGCCAGAGCTTGGCAGACCTTCGGTTGCCGAGAATTGCGCCCTGGAGTGTACCACGACCTGTGTGTTGAGTGTAAAGTGGACCCATCGCAGGGTGAGCTCACGCTGAGCTTGACCCTCGACGGGGAGGCGGTCGCGGAGGACGTCGCCATCCGTGACGACTGGCTCCGATCCTCCGGCTCGGAGACGACGGGCCTGGTCCCGATGCTTGGTCTTGGCGTCTGCAAGTCTAAGCTTGAGTGGGAGTCCATGTCGGTGCTCACCGGGACCGGCGCGGCGGTGCCACGGGCCGTGGGCCGTTTCAGGGGGGCGGACATGCACTTAGTCCGGGCGATCGAGGAGGAGATGCTTGAGATCTCGAACCCCATCACCTTCGACGACATCGCAAGCCTGAAGTCTGCGAAGGAGCTCCTGAATGAAGCGGTCACCCTGCCGCTGCTGATCCCGGAGTTCTTCGTTGGAATCAGGGAGCCGTGGAAGGGCGTGCTGCTATTCGGCCCGCCCGGGACGGGCAAGACGCTGCTGGCCCGGGCAGTGGCCTCCATGTCTGACATCAGATTTTTCAACTGCTCCAGCTCTGTGATGACCTCGAAGTACCGCGGAGAATCAGAAAAGGTGAGATTTGGTGCACGGAGACAAAAAAGTCTGTGTGCATGTGCGTGTGCGTGCCTCTGACTCGGCAATTCTTCCAACCATTCTTCGCCAGCTCTGCAAAGTGCTTTTCAACATGGCGAGGCACTACGCCCCCTCCATCGTCTTTTTTGACGAGGTCGACGCGCAGGTCTCCAGGAGGGGCCACGACGGCGAGCACGAGGCGAGCCGCAGGTTCAAGAGCGAGCTCCTATCGCAGATGGACGGGATCTCGTCATCCTCCCAGGGAGGCAAGAACGTCATCGTGCTGGCCACCACGAACTGCCCTTGGGATGTGGACGAGGCCATGAGGCGCAGGCTTGAGAAGAGAATTTACATCCCTCTGCCGGACGCCGCGGCGAGGGAGGAGATGTTTAGGATCCACCTGAAGTCTCTCGTGCTGGGAGACGGCGTGGACACGAAGGTCCTGGCTGCAAAGACGGATGGGTTCTCCGGCTCGGACGTCAAGCTGCTGTGCAGGGACGCGTCGATGATGCCGATGAGGCGCGTCATCCTTAACAAGACCCCGCAGGAGATCAGGGACATGAAGGTTAGGGGGGAACTCGACGCCGAGAAGATCCCTCTTCTGCCCCAAGATTTCGACAAGGCGCTGGAGAAGACCAAGCCGTCGGTGGCCGCGGAGACCATAGCAAAGTACGAGAGATGGAACAAGGAGTTCGCGGCCGAGTAGCAGTCTTTAATCAAACCCTCCACTTGAAATCCTTTTATCCGCCAGTCATCGATGGCCACCGTTACTTTTCTTAATAAGGTAACGTTTCAGGATTATTATGTAATGTAGTTACAACACACGCAGTTCAAGCATCACAAGTGTAGTGTCGTGCAGACGATGGTGGATTGTGTTTGTAGGAGGTGCGGGTTCTGTTGTGTCGGCGAGAGGTGAGGGAAGGGGAGCCAAAAAAAAAAGTGTGGGTTCAGTGGTTGTGAAAACAAACACACCCTGCAGCTATGGATGCTGTTTTCTGTGCTTGCACACAAGAATCCCATTGGGATCCCATCGGAGAGGTTTTAGGTCCTGAGTCTGAAGCCGACTTCGAGTCTGAACTCCAAGAAAAGAGTCAGATCTGCAAGATTTGCCAACCCTGTGAGAATAGATTGGCCTCCAAATATATCCCGAGTTGCTAGAAATGCATCGCGATTTCCCGGTCCTTTTTCTTGATACTGACAGGACAGAGGCCAGAGGATCTGGCGCCAAAAAAGCCAATCATCATGGCTGGCGGTGGGGACCCCATCGCGGACGGGACGCTGTTCTCCCCCCGGAGGTCATCGAGCACGAGGGCAAGCTGCGCCGCAATGGCGTCTCCCGCACCCCAGCAAACCTCCAGCCCCGCGCGCCCTCAGAATCAACAACAACAAAACGCTTTTTCTTCTTCACCACCCTGGAGGAGTCCTGGTGGCTTTGGAAGCCCCGCGACAAGGAAAACGGGGTCAGCCGAGGGGGGTGATGGAAAGGCGTCGTCGTCGTCGGCGGCGGGCAGCCCGTCGCAATGGCGTCGCAGCCCGAACTCGACTCGACAGGTTTTCGAGGACGGGGCCGCTTGCGCGATAAGGAACAGCTTCGAGAGCCTGGTACGGTCGAGCCCGCTTCCAAAAGTGTTGCAGCAGCAAAGTCATCAGAATGGATCTGGCCAGGGGCCGGGATCAAGGGTGTCACCCGTGGCCATGGCGGCGCCCAAGGCGGTCCGCGGGTCGCTCGTCCCGCCGCCGCGTTTCGAGGAGGACCGTGTGACTCACGAGCAGAGCAATGTGAGCTCAAGGTCTGCGACAACTTCGGTTGGCCCCAACTTCGGTTTCGACCTTTCGCCTCCGAAGCGGAGGGCCCCGGACGCGGAAGGCGGTCGGCTCAGTCTCTTTGGTGACTGGTGGTTGGTCCCGTCCGCGGAGGAGGACGGAAGCCACGACCAGGGTGGCGGTGGCAGGCAGAATGAGTGCGGGACGGGGCCGCAATACGCCGTGAGGGGAACGGAGTACTCGTCCTTTGTGGAGGACGCCAGCGACGCCCAAGGGTCCCAGAGGATCGACCGGAGGCTGGGTCCTAGGCTTCTGCAGACGGAGGGCGGCCGCCACAAGGTCAAGCTCGTGGGAAGGGCCAACGACAAGGAGATGAGAAGACACTTTCACCCGCAGGCTGCGTCCCTCTTTGTGGATGGGGTTCCAGAGAACTGGCTGGACGTCCTGGCCGCGCACAGGGTGTGCGATAGGGCGAGCGAGGGCGGCGTGGCGGCCGCCATGGCGGAGGTGGAGGAGGTCGATGCCTCGAATGCCGTCACGGAGACGGGAGACCTGGGGCAGCAGCCGGGAGACGACGACGATGGGGACGACGACACTCCATCGAGCGACGACTTCAAGCCCCTCAAGCCCCGTGGAAGGCGGCGGCTGAGAAAGACGGGGTTAGCGGCCGCCGTCAGTCCGAAGCTAGAACGTCGCGACCCCGACCCCAGTCCAGGGACGCCCAGAGAGAAGCCATCCCCTTCTGGCAGGCCACGCGGCCGCCCACCTGGCAGGAAGCGAAGGGAATCCCCACACTCCAAGTTCAGGGATGAGGAGGAGGAGAACGTGGTGAGCACGCAGGCCATCGGGGGATTCCGGACGAGCAGTCGCGGGCGGAGGATCGTTCCCAGGCTCGACTTTTGGAAGAATGAGGGGGTGAAGTACGACAGGGGGGAGGTCATCGGAGTGAAAATGAGGGAAAAAGACGCAGAGCCGGCGGCAGTGATGGCGTCTCCCGTGAAGAGAAGGGCGCCGAGGAGGCCAAGTGGTGGCGAGGGCAGCGCGATCGGCAAGAGGAGGAGGGGCCGCCCGCCCAAGAAGCCAAAGGCCGAGGTGGTGACGCCCCCTCCTGGGGCGGTGGCGGCAGCCGGCGACGATGAAAATGTCAGCGACGACATCTTTGACTTAGGTGTGGAGGTGAGGTCGAGCGACGAGGGTGGTGACGGCGAGGTTGGAGCGGACGAGTGGACCCCGGAGCAGGCCGCAGCGCTGAGCTGGGCTCAGCTCAAGGTAGATCCGACGGCGAGAAACTTTTGGCAAGAAGTCGCCAAGCAGGTTCCAGGGAATAAGACGGCAGACGAGTGCTTCCAGAGGCACTTTCACAAGCACCCGACCCCCGTGGCCCGGAAGGTGAGCAAGATATCCCGAGTTCGATCTCTACCGTGGCCAACTGACGCCCCCAACCCCTCTTCCCTCCATAAAGACGAGGTCTTTGACGGGAGGCGGTGACGATACCGTCGTCGCGAGTGCCCCCTCTGCACAGGTCAAGCGCCAGATGAAGCAGCTCAGGGGTAAGCCGGCGGCCAAGGCGCCAGGCAGGCAGCTGGAGGAGGAGGGGGACCCCCTGGGGATGACCCAGGCGCTTCTGGGTGGCGGGGGGGGCGGCCAGCACAAGACTCTTGCTGCCGCCATTGTCAGCGCCCTCGCCGAGGCCCAACCCGAGGGCGCAGGCGCGGAGGAGGAGGAGGAGGAGGATTTCTACTTTGACGAGGACGACCTGTGAACCAAACCAAGGAACGAGCGAGAAAAAAAGTGGGTTTCATATCTTCAAATTCATGCAGTTTGTCGCTTCTTGCGTCATAAGTTAGTTCTAGATGTTCCGCGCCTGCAGGATCGTCTGGATGGTCTGCTGGGTCTCTGCCCAGCCCAGATTGCGTTGCGGGGAAAGCGCCTTGGGCGAGATGGCCTCCTTCGTCTTGCTGTACTTGAGAAGGGCCTTCCTGGCAAGCTGGGATGACTTGGAGGGGCCTTTGTTCTCGTCCTGGGGAGCCCCAATGTTCCTAGAGTTCTCGGCGCCTGCGAGCTCCTTCAAGTTTGCCGACTGCTCCTTGAGCTCCTCAAGAATGTCATCCACCCACTTTGGGTCGACCATTGAGTGCTTCTTTTTCCTCTTCTCGCCGCTGCCCGGCGCAGGTGGGTCGGCATGCTGCCACTGCGGTTGTGGCTGCTGTTGCTGCGGCTCATGCAGGTCGGCCTCGGGCAATTCACCCTCTGTCATTCCGTTGGAGTCTCCGGCGCCGGCGCCAACGCCGGCCTCAAACTCGCTCAGGGCCACCTTGGACTTGTTCGCCTCAATCCTCGAGGTGATGGCCTTGCTGAACACGATCCTCAGCATCCCTCTGGCCTCCGCGAGGGACCTGAGCCCGCTCCACCGCCTCAAGTCGCTCGACATCCCATTGGCGTTCATCCCGTTCTTGCCATTGATCAGCAGCTTGGCGAACCGGTGGGCTTCCCTCGATCCAACACGGGCGCCGTCCCCTGCGGCGTCCTTGGCCCCACCCTCCTTGTCGTGGGCGGTCAGCATGAAGCATGCCGCCCTCTCATGCATCAACCGCGCCAAATCGGCCTCGAGACCGGCCATCCTCTCGTCCAGGCCCGCCCTGGAGGCCTCCACCGCCTCGAGCTGCGACCTCAGCCCAGCCAGGTCGGACTCTGCGGCCTCCAGCTCCGGGGATCCAGCCCCGGACCCCGGGGCATCGTCGGTCGAGGGCGAGGTCGACTTTCTCTTGCCCCTGTCGACCTTCCTCTCAAGAGCCCTGATCCTGTTCTTCAGCTGCTTGGCAGCCTGCGCGCACTCGGTGGTGTCCGCATGGGTCTCCTTCAGCGAATCTCTCAGCTCCTCCAGCTGCTCGCAGGCCTCCATCTCCTCCTCAATCCACACCTGGCGGCTCCTCTCGTCCCTAAGGAGCGGCGCCAGGGCGTTAGGCTGCAGCTCGGGCACCTCCTCGCCGTCCTTGGACCTGCCCTTGGCCCCAGAGTCGGACGAGGTCCTGCCAGAGTCCTTCCTGGAGAGCTCCCTGAGCTTGTTTTTGTGCTTCGCGCACTCCTCCGTCTTCCTCTTGAGGGCCTGAGTCTGCTTTTCCTTGTTGATTTCCAGCTTGGACCTCGCCTGCTGGGCCTTGGCCTTCTCCCTCTGCAACGTCTGCATCTCTTTCCTCGTCACCTTTTGATAACTGGCGAAGCGTTTTGCCTTGGCGCTAATCTCTTTCATCAAATGGCACTTTTGCCGTTTGATTTCCTCAACGTCCTTTTTCAAACGGTCGCACAAAGCGTCGCTCTTCATCTTCAATCGTTCCAAGTTGACGAGCTTGGCGTGCTTTTTCTTCAGCTCCGAGAGAACGGACTCGAGCTTCTTCACCTTTTCCAGCAGCGCCTGCTTCTGCTTCGCTTCCCTGGGGTTTGGCTTTGGACCCGCCTTGGCACCGCCAGCCCTCCTGGAGCCCTTCCCCTGCCTTTTGCCGGACGGCAGGACCTGGGCAGAGCTGCTGTCCGAAGCGGCGTACTCCTGGAGCTGCTGCAAGAGCTCGAGCTTCTGGACCTGGAGGTCCCCGATCTCAGCCTCCATCGTGGACACAAGTGCACGCATCTCGTGGCCGTTCTCGCCGCCATCCCCCGCAGAGGACTCTGGAGCCGAGGACTCTCGAGGGCACAGAGCCTGCTGATCGGACGAGGGTGCGAGGCCCGACGCGCCGCACGACTCGACGATCTGCTGGTGCATCTCGCTCACCCCCTTCCTCACCTTCTCCATGGCGAGCTCCTTCTCGTGGAGAGCCTCGTCTAGCTTGCTGACGTGGGACTCAAGCGCTTGCAGGGACTCGGCTTCCTCCTCCTCAATCCTCTCCCTTGAGGCAGCTGCAATGGCGGCGGCGGCGGGCTCAACCCGAGGTGCCGCGGCCCCCACCGCTCTGGACCCAGTGGCCGGCCCGTGCGTCCCGAACTTGATGATGGACTTGAGTGTGCTGCACTCGTTGCGGCAGAGGCACAGCTGCTTCTTGAGGAGAGCGTTCTCGGCCCTCGCCCTGGCGAGCGCCTCCCTTAGGACCTCACAGTCGCCGGCGTCCAGGGCGTCCAGGGCATCCTTCGTTATCACGTTCGTGATGCTCCTGGCCCGCTGGGCGTACCTCAAAGTGTTCACAGACTCGTCGCAGTCCAAGTCGAAGGGCGATACGCATGCGATCATCACCGTCTTGCTGTTGCCGCCGAGGGCGTCCCTCAATATCCTCGTCAGCTTGCTGTCCCTGTAGGGAACGTGAGACGCGGATTCCGCTTCCGACGAGGCGGTGACGGCGGCGGACTGCTGGCCCTGCTGGTCGGTGGCCAGCGCAGAAATCACGTTGCCCAAAGCGAGGAGCCCCTTGTTGATGCTCACTCCCTCCCGGAAGGTGCTGCCCTCCGCGAGGGTTCGCTTCACCCGCTCGCTCCCTGCCAAGTCCACAAGATTGATCTTGGCCCTCAGCCGCTCAATGCCTCCCTGCTGACCTTCGCCCTCCGCCTCCGCCGCCACATCAGCACCCGCCGCCTTGGTCTTAGTGGTGGTCTCAACGCATATGGTGAAGATGGCGTGGGATCGGCTCGACTGCTTGTTCATTCCAGTCCTCGACGTCGACCTGAGCTTCACTCCCTTCTGGAAGAGAGCAGCCATGTGGGCCTTGGACGTGACCTCGGTCTCCGTGCAGCCCACGAGATGGACCTGGCCGTCCGCAGACTCGCGGATTTGAATCTCCCTGGCGTCCGACGGGACCCGCCACGATCCGGAACCCCCCCCGCCGCTCCCCTTCCTCTGGAGCTGCTGCGGTTCATCGGCCGCAATCGCAGCATCCCCCATCGAGTTCTCCGACTCGGCCAGCAGGTCCCTTATCTCCTCGTTGTAGATCTCCACGTAGCTCACCCTTACGCAGACTTCCTGGTCCTCCGACAGAGACCCCAGCCTGGAGTACAGCTCGTCCACGGCCCGCGGTATGATCCCCCTTTGCTGGCATTGGGATTCTGATGATGATGTATCTTCATTCCCCTCGTCACCCCAGCACCTCGCCACACTCGCCTCCTGTGCGTTGTTGCTCAACCCGCCCATTGTATACGTTTTCCCTGACCCCGTTTGCCCATACGCCAGCACCGTGGCACTGTACCCAGTAAAAAGGCCAAGTACCAAGGGCTTGACACAGTCAGAGAACATCGATTTCGGGTCCCTGCCGTTGACCTCGTGTTCGGAACCGTACACGTAATCGAACTCAAACAAGTGCTTGCCTCCAAGAACGACGAGTCTATCGGCAGCATCCACCTGGGTGCCCGCCTGGGTGGCCTGGGCGCGAGAGCACCTCAGGGTGTTCGCATTGAGCGACTCCGCGCTCCGCTCCTCGCCGAGGAGGGGCCTTACGTGGACCGCGACGGTCACCGGGCAGGTCTTAGCCTCTTCCAACTCATCGACGGCGGCCTCGTCCACCATCGCGACAGCTTGCTCTCGCTTTACCGCGCGCGCTCACCCTGCGTCTGTCGTTCTGCACCGTCTGGCCCTGTGTGCATCTCCGTGGGTTTGAGATGCGGAACGGTCACTTTCGGGCGAAATTCCCAAATGGAAAAATTGGAAGGCAGAATCATGCCGAACGAAGATGCAGGAAGAACGTCCTGTGTTGACAGGGAAAGGGGAGAAAGAGGTGCGAGCGGGGCAGCCATGGATGCCGATGCCATCCACGGACTCCTCAATTGAACCTGAGTTCCACTTCTATTTGGATGTTCTGTATGCTACAAGCGCCGGGGACCTCACCCCCTCGTTTATTTTTTCTATATGCTACGTTCCATTTTCAGGCGCGCACGAACTGGAACTTGGACAGCATGAGCGGCAGCCCCGCGATGATTGGCCCGTACCTCGCCGCGTTGTCGTAGAGCTCGAAGAGCGGCACCGCGAGCAGCTTCAGGTTCGAAGGCACCGCGAAGTAGCACGACTCTGGGAGCCTCACCATGTACACTTTCTTCGTCTCCTTTGGCCTGGTGATGTGCGCGGGAAGGTAAGGGTACACCACCTGCTCGAAGTTCGGCCTGTAGAAAGATCCCACGCACTCCCCGATCTCCCATTCCACTTGCAGGGACTCGCTCTCCGGGGAGAGCTTGCTCACCAGCTTCCTCTTCAGACCGTCAACCTCCTGCCAAGGGGTTGCGTTGGCGGGGCGAGGAGCACACACAGAGAGAGAGAGAGAGAGAGAGAGAGAGAGATATCCAGGGGGGTCAGAGGGGGGCACCATGGCGGAGGGTGAGACGTCATCGTCCTCGTGTCGCGAGCTCACCTCCTCGCCGGGCCTGAGCCTGCCCCCGGGCAGTTTGAAGTAGGTCGGTCCCGCCTGTAGCAGCAGAATATGCGGGTGGTTGTTCTGTGTTTGGGTAAGAGAGAGAGAGCGAACGACGACGCGGTTAGCACCAATCCCGAGGCCACGATAATTTTTTTTCTTGCAGCTCGCAGATAGCGGATCGGAAGCGGACTCACCTGGTGCACGACCAGGACAGCATCCACGGACCGCCTCGGCCCCTCCGCTTCGTATTTCGTCTGCAGCCGTTCCATCTGCGCGTCGACGGTGGGATACTTGACCTCCTTGGCGGCCTTCGTGCCGAACTTGAAGTTCCCAACGGGATACACCGTGTGATTCATCGACATGATAATTCTGTGTGTTTGTTGTGTGTGTTTGTTGTGTACTCTAGTTCTGTGCCTTCAGTCCTCGAAGCTGCTT
>Ga0160423_10005449_pt1 | contig 10377 bp, 8 predicted proteins | sample CRUFie14St8metaG_FD_108191 | JGI IMG/M metagenome (GOLD analysis project Ga0160423, IMG submission 108191) | Marine microbial communities from the Costa Rica Dome - CRUD Field 142mm St8 metaG | ecosystem: Environmental > Aquatic > Marine > Oceanic > Photic zone | place: Costa Rica: the Eastern... | reverse complement strand
GTCACCTTACCAGGGACTTTCAAACCAACAAAATATCCAGGACCAGGTGGTGCAATATCTACACCACTATGATGAGAACCCTTCTGACCTGTGATAGGATGAGTTCTTTTACCATATCCATCAGTGGTGGGGAACTGTGCTGTGTTAGACCCACCTTTATACAAGTCTTGAATTGTGGTTGAGGTGCTGACTTGTGTAACTTGTGCTTGTGTTGCCTGAGGTGTGGTCTGTGATACAGGTTGTTGTGATTGTGTTGTCTGAGAAGCACCTGCTCCAAAATTATATCTTGGTAGGAATTTATTGTGCTTGTTTCTTGCGTTCTGTAAACTAGCTGGTCTCTCCCAATACTTAGCCCACCACATTGATGCATCAAATGCACTCATATTAGCAGTCTCTGCCTTATACCTTGGACCCACATCCTCTTTAAGGGCATAGTCAATCTGTCCTCTCCAGTCTCCTGCACGAACAAGTTGCTGCACCATAGATGTTTGCCTACTTCCCTTCCACTGGAACAAACCACCATAACCACCATCATCTCCACTCATTGCTTTAGCATTGAAGGTACTCTCTCTTTCAATGTTTGCCACTATACCCTTTGCCTGAGCTGAGGTGTATCCTTTGCTTACAATATAGTCATGCATCTTTTTAGCCTTGTCTGCATTAGTTCCACTTAGGGGAGAGGTACGAGGAGTTGAAGGACCAGTAGGTGCGTTTCCTGTCTGTTGCTGATACTCCTGTGGGGTTACAAATTTTGATCCATTCCACACCTTTGATTGACCATCAGGTAGTACATAAGTTTCTCCTGTAACTCTTTGGTCTCTATCAGGTATATTATCTCTTTTCCTTTCACCCACAAGAGGTTCTGTATCCTCTCCTGTTACCTTTTTTATTATCCATCCATAAAGAGATTTACTAAGATAATCACCAAGAGCACTACCCACCATAGCACCAACCCAGGTTCCCACTCCAGGAATTGGGATTAAGCCAGTACCAATAAAACCACCAATAGTAGCCCCAATAGTTGAACCAATAGCACCTACCACTGCTCTATCAATTGTTTCACCCATTGCCATATCAATACCAACAGCAATAAGAGGGCCTATAAGAGGTACTCTCTTAAAGCCTGTTGAGAATTTCGTAAGTCTTCTTGCTCCTGCTGCTGTGAACTTTTTCTTTGCAGCACCAGAAGCTGGACCTGTTCTTAAACCTTTCCTAGCAGTATTAGAAGCACCCCTTGCACCAGACCTACTGGTGGCACCCTTAGCAGCGGCAGCCTTAGCACCAGATGAACCAGCACTTGTCACCTTCTTCAATAAATTTTTAGCAAAGTTATAGATGCCTATCCCTATCTTTTTAAGTCCACCAGCTACTACTGTACCCACCTTAGTGATAACTTTCTTCAATGGGTTCTTCAATTTCTTAAAGAAAGGTTTGAAGATTTTTATTACAACATTAGCAACCTTCTGTATTGGTTTCCTAAATGCAATCAATCCCCATCTGAGAAAGTTCATCTTCTCATTAAACAACTCACCAAATCCAGAGAAGAAGTTCTTAATGGTCTCAAAGTTTTTGATGAACATCACAGCAAGTCCACCCATCAATGTATTGAGAAGGAATCCAAAGATGTTGAACTTGTCTCCCATTGCCATCAAGTTGCCACCAATGCTACCTGACTTGGTGGACTTGGATTCTAATTGTGATTCTCTCTCCTCTCTCTTTGCTTTCTGTCTTGCAATATCCTTCTTCCTGGATTCTTTTTCCTTCTGTTTATATTGGTCTGCATATGCTTTTTTGAGTGCTTCACTCACCCCAACCATACCTTCCAGTTGTTTAGTCATCTCCTCATAATTTACTTCACCACCAGCAATAGATGCCTTTGGTGTTGAACTAGAAGATGGTGATGAAGTTGCTGCACTACCACCAACAAAACTCTCAGTGGGTTTTACTTTTGCCTTAGTTATTTGTTTCTTCTCTCTTTTTACAAGAGCGCCACCCTTCTTCTTACCACCCTTACCTGATACAAATTTCTTTACTGTCTCCTTAGACTTATCCTTTACAGCTTTCTTGGTAGCTGCTCCAAGCAATCCCTTTGCTGCTCCTAGTAAAAGTGGTGCTGGCATATCTTACCCCACTATATTATAGATTGATTTGACTACCATCATCTCAAAGTTGCCTGAGTCAACAGGTGAGAATCCAGGAACCCTAGATTGATTTGCACCACTGTTAGATAATGGTTGTGAGGTTGGACTAGGACCAGTGGGTGTAGGAACAACTGTTACCTTAGGAGCAACAGGTGGAGGCACTGTCAACTTTTTCTTTGTGCCAGCAGCCATAGGTGTGGTGGGTTGAATTACAGGTGGAGGAGAACTAGTACCAGACAAACCCATACCCCTAACAAGAGAATCTTCCAATGGTCTAGTAAGAATATCAAGTTGATCTTTACTGAGACCACCACCCTTCAATACTTGCTGTTGGAGTTGTGGTGACATATTACCAAGTTCAATAATGCTTACACCTCTATTGGTTGCAGCAAGACCACCTCTATGTTCCCTACCAAAAGCACCAGAGTTCTTAGCAAAGTCTGCTTCAACTGGATTAATGGAATCAGTTCCAGGCATAGGAAGAATGACACCCTTACCTGTGCCATAACCTGATTCAAGAGAAGCATCCATATGAATCTCAATGACTTCATAACCCTGCTTTTCAAGATCCTTTAACTTATCCTGTTGAGCACTAAATGCAGCATCAGTATTATCTGTTGATGAATGCATATCCATAACCTTGATAGGAATATTAGGACCAATTCTTGCTCTCAAATTCTCAACTATATTTCTTGATAGGGCAGGTGTGAGTTCCATCTCACCAGGTGCTCCACCACCAGCAGCGTGACCAGGGACAATGACATATCCCTTGGCACCAGCACCTGAACCAGCACCATAGTCTTTTGTTGGTGCTGCCCCTTGTCTGCCAAGCATACCACCACCTTGGAACCCTAGAAGATTACCCTTACCCATCTTAGGTTTGTTGGTTCCACCAGCAGCAGAATTCATACCAAGCAGTGTGTCTCTGCCAAACATATCACCTGCTTTATTACTCATCACAACTTCACCAGGAGCAAGTGCTACCAGTTGAGTATCAGCACCCATACCTGTTACCTGTGGACCTGACCCATCAACCATACCACCACCAGCCATTTGTGGCGCAGTGAATGTGATTGGACCACCCTGATTGGGTGGTTCACCTGCAAGTGGAATAGGTTGTATCTGTGCTAATGGTATCAAAGGTATCTTAGGTAGAGTGATTCCTTTCCCTCCAAATATAGCAAGAGCTTTGTTAATCTGTGTCTCCATATCTTCAATGCCACCATTCAACGCATTCAGAGCAGTGTTGATAGGCATTATGAGACTATCATAGAGGAAAGATATAACATTATTCAACAATCCAATTATACCATTGACCATCCCCTTCCACAACTTATCAAAGTTGCCAGCAGGATCCTCCAAGAATTTAAGTAGAGCAAGAGCAGCACCACCAAGAAGAGTTTGAGTTATAAAGTTCTTGATGAAGTCAAAGATACCCATTGCAGGTTTCATTATCTTCTCAGCAGCATTCTTTATTCTATTCTCACCATCCCCACCTTCTAGGACTGCTTCTCTATCCTTTCTCTTTTTCTTTTGTTTCTGCTTATCCTCTTTGTCTGCTTCCTTCTTTTCTAATTTAAGTTGCTTGTTTAATGTTTCAAGAACACCTTGAAGATTCTCTTCTATTGATTTGAGACTTGGCGCTAAAACACCTTTGAGGAAGTCAGTGGTTTCTTCCTGTTGTTCTTCCTGCTCCTCTATCTCTGTATCAACAGCAGCAGGGAGTGCTTTGAGTGGTTTCTTTGATGCAGTTGGTGTAGTTGATACATCTGTTGCAGTTCCAAAGAAACTATCTTTATTGATCTTCTTCTTTGTTGTGAACCTACCAGTCTTTCCCCTGATCCTCTTCCTTTCATTAGCAAGGATGGCAAGTTCTTCTGCTGGTATCTTATTCTGATTCTTTACAATTGCCTCTTTGAGAAGAGACATATATGTTCCATAGTCAAGGTCAATTGCATCATCTAATCCTAGAAGACCTAGAATGATTGGATCAATATCCTCCTCAACCAAGTCATCTTCTTGTTTTTCTTTTGCCTTAGCAACAACAGCAAGCGCAGAAGATTTAGCAGAGGATGTCTCTCCTCTGATACTTTTCAGTAGATCATCTAAACCCTCTGGAATGTCAGCCATGTGCCTTTGCTTTTTGTTCTTCTTCTTCTAAGTGTTGCTGTAGAAGACTCACATAAACATCTCTCTCCCAAGGGATGAGACTTTCAATCTCTGTTAATGAATATTTATGGTACTGAATCAGGGCAAAATTGAGTTTATAATATCCCTCAAGATCCATATGGATCATGCCTATGCGAAAAAACTTGACAGTCCCTCCAATACTACCTCACTTTTCTTTTTAGTCACTGGGTTAGTGACCTTCAAGGTATGTGAGAGTTTAGGCATTGTGTTAAAGAACTTCTCAATCTCTTTAAACTGCTTTGAATTCATCTGTCCCAGGAATTCTGAAATCTCTTCCTTGGTACAGTCAGCAGTAGCCCATACTTCTTCTTCTGTGTAAATCTTATCAATACAAGTACCAATCAATTCAAATGACTGATCAATGTTGCTATCTTCTGCAAAGTCAAAGTTGTTCTTGATGAACTGATCCAGTGAAGGATACTTCATCTCCATCATCAATGAATCATCAAGTCTAATCTGTTTGGAGTGATCTTCACTTGTGATGACTTTGATATCATCAAGATTAATCTTGACTGGAATCTCTGTCTCACCATCATCAGGTGCAATGATATTCAGTTCAACCTCCTCACCCACAGACTTGCCTCTGATATTCAGGAACAGGAACTCAATATCAAATGTAGGAAGTGACTCTACCTTCACACCTCTAGTGATGATGCAACTCTTGATTACAGTTGTGATAGCATTAGTAATCTGTTTTGTATCCTCACTCTCCAAAGCAAGAACTAATAGTTTCTCTTCTCTTACAAGGAATGGTCTATATTTGACTGTCTTTTTTGTAGAAGGCAATTCCAACTCATATGTTGGAGTAGCAATTTGTGGTAAGGGCATAACAACCTAATGATTATTTCAGTGTGAGTATTTATTAGGCAATTGGTAGGTTGTTAATTATCTCATTTGATTCCCTAGTAGTCCCTGCCCCTGAAAGACCCAGATTAATAGGTTGTCTAACACCCTCAACTGTGCTGGTAGTTGCTTGGTCCAATAGTTGCTCAAAGTCTGATTGTGCTTGTCTGATTCTACTAGGACTGCTACTTGAAAGAATATTCTTTGTGTATCTCACATATGAGAAAGACACATTAACTTTCAAGATATCACTAGTATCATAGGACACTGGTGTAGCATTGAGTGCAATAGGGAATGCATCTACAAACTCATAGTAGACTGCTTGATCTGTAATGTTCTTCTCAAATTTAGTCAAGAAGATTGGCGACTTATAACTCCTAGGGTAGTTCATTCTGAATCCATTTCTTGAATCCCTATATCCCTCATAGTTTCTATTCATCCCAGTGATGAAGTTCATCCAACCATCAAAGAAGTCAATGACTTTATATCTCTTGTCAACATAGAAGGTCATATCAATATTGTTATCATAGATTCTTCTATAAACCATCTTCTCAGACACACCTTGGTAGTCTGCTGTGACATCGTGAGTTGCTAGTGAACTACCAGGAAGAGTAGTGCTAGTGCAGAGCAGATCAATATCTCTACCATACTTCGCATATATGCCACCCATTGATTGGTCTACCTCTCTGGGAGGTTGCACCTTCACCTGATAAACAGAGGTCTGTGCAAGACCCATAATCCTGGTCTTCAACTGCCCAGTCTGTATGCTATTTGGTTTTGGTCCTGCCATCTATAAATAGGCGTGATTACTATTACTATGTATGGGAGAAAGCATAAAGTCAATTTATAAACCATCATACCCTCAGAAGTATATGGGTGATCCTAATAATATTATTTGCAGAAGTTCTTGGGAGAGGCACTTCTGTCACTGGTGTGACCACACTCCTGACATTGTGAAGTGGGCAAGTGAAGAGTTCTCTATCCCCTATGTGTCTCCAAAGGATGGCAGAGTTCACAGATACTATCCTGATGCACTGATCCAGAAGAAAGATGGTAAGAAATATCTTGTAGAGATTAAACCAGCAAGGCAGACACAACCACCTGTGAAGAAGAGTAGGGTGACCAAAACATATATCAATGAATGTCTGACCTATGAAATAAATAAAGCCAAGTGGGCTGCTGCTAGGGAGTTTGCTCTTGACAATGGAGTAGAGTTTCTCATCCTTACAGAAAACGAACTAGGCATCAAGCAGTATGGAACAAGAAGAGTATCTAAAAAGCGACACAAATAGATTAGATCCAGTGGTTGATGACATCATCAATGAACCTTCTGCTGATGATAGGATGCTTGCTTTGATAGGTGTTCTTGAAGAGGTGGAGGTTGTTCCTGATGTAGGTAGATACTATACCTTTATCTACACACCCAAGACCCCTAGAATTGAGTATGATCAGTTCCCCTTGGTTGCTTGCATTGGTATTTTTCAGTGGGGTTTCAGAGGTATCAACTACCACTGGGCAGCAAGAGGTCAAGATCCTTTCAGGAATTATACTTGGGATGAGATACAAAGTAATTTGCATGTCCTCTACCCACTTGAATTGAATGATGCTAGATCAATTCCATATCAAAGTTTTAGAATAAATAACTAAAAAATCTGTAATGTCAGAAATAAAAGGAAGCGCTGTATGGAATGGGATGCCTGTGGACACATACACAGACATGAGAACTGGCGAGATGGAAATTTATGCTCCTGGTTTCAGACTTCCAGGTGATCTTTTAGCAAAATCAACTATAACTTCAACTATAGGACCTCCTGCACCAGGCGAACCAACTGGTAAATTAACTTGGTCATATGGCGATCAGACTTATTTTAGAAATAGTTATAATGCTTACCAAAAAAAGAATGGAAGACCAAAGTTAAATCAAAAAGATTTCAATGAATATTTTTTTACAAGTGGAGTTAACACATTCAATAACCTTAATGGAAAAGTTTTAAACAACACAAACAATTATACAAAAGCTGGAATCTCACAAAATGAAGTAGAGTTGATTAGAATAAGACAATTTGATAATAGAATTCCTCTATCTGTAAATGCTGCTGGTGTGCAGGTAAATCTAAATGGGACTGTACCAAAAGAGCAAACAATACAACCAGTAGAACCTGATACTAATCAGAATGGGACTATTGATGATAGTGGTGATGGTCCAATCGTGGTCACCACAACTGCTACTGTTGAAGGTGTTAAACCCATCAAGGGTCCTGAAGAAAGCAAAGCAGGTCCAAAGAATTTAGGTGCTGCAAATCTTAGATACCCTAAGGACACACCACCTGCTGGGTTCCCCTTTGACTTCATTAAGATAACTGCTATGAAGTATGTTCCTAGTAGTTTAGATTATATTTCTAGTGGTGGAAAGACACCTCCTGCTAGCCCAACATCAAGAATCAAAAAGGGTAACAGTAACAAGAAAATCTCTCAAGGTTCTATAACTTTGCCTATGCAACCTAACCTTTCTGAAACACAATCAGTTGGTTGGGGTGGTGATGCATTAGATCCTTTCAGAGCAGCACTTGCTGGTGCATCTATGGGTGCCATCCAAAAGTTTGGTGAAGGAGACCTTATGGGAGCAATTCAGAAGGTAGGTGGTGATATTGCAAAGGGAGCTCAAAAATTTGCATCAGATCCAGCTACACTTGATTTTGTTGCTGCATACTTTGCAGGTAGAGCAGTTGGTTCAAACATTACAGGTAGAACCACAGGTCAAGTCATCAATCCTAATATGGAGTTGCTATTTAATGGTCCTACTCTGAGGACATTCAACTTCCAGTTTAGAATGACACCAAGGTATGATAAGGAAGCAGAGGAAGTTAGAAAGATTATCAAAACTTTCAAAGCAAATATGGCTGTCCAAAGATCAGATTCTAATCTGTTCTTGAAGACTCCAAATGTATTTCAATTAGAGTATATTGCAAATGGTGGTACACCACATCCATTCTTAAATAAGTTTAAGCTCTGTGCTATGACTAGTTTCAATGTGAACTACACTCCTGATGGTTCATATATGACCTATGGTGATGGTTCACTCACAGCATATGATATGAGTATGAGTTTCAGTGAACTTGAACCCATCTACCAGGATGATTATGATGATATCAATGGTTCAACAATGGGATTCTAAAAATGGCATTACCTTATTTCAGATACGTTCCTAAATTTGAATATGTCAGTCGTCTTCCTGACTCAAAGAATATTGGCGACTACCTTGAAGTAAAGAACCTATTCAGAAGAGCAAAGATCAGTGATGATCTGTTCCAGAATATTAATTTCTTTACCAAGTATTCCATTGTTGGTGATGAGAGACCAGACAATGTTGCTTATAAGTTTTATGATGAACCATATCTTGATTGGTTGGTGCTTACTGTCAACAACATCATCAACCTGGAAGATGAATGGCCATTGTCTCAGCAATCATTCTACAACTATATGGTGAGCAAGTATGGTTCAGAGACTGCCTTCAATAATCCTCATCACTATGAGACTATTGAAATTAAAGACAGTCTTGGAAATGTTATCTTGAAGAAAGGTCTTGAAGTTTCTAGTGACTATTCAATCACATACTTTGATAGTGGTAACAGTCAGATGGTGATCAACACCAATGTAACTGTTATGGTAACCAACTATGAGTATGAAGATGCTATTCAAGACAAGAAGAGAAATATCTTTATTGCTAAACCACAATACATCTCACAGATCCTAGAAAATATGGAACAAGGTCTTCTCTATAAAGAGGGAAGCACAGAATACATCAGTGATGAGGTAATGAGAGCAGCAAATATTAGACTGTATCAATAAAATAGGGGGGTCATTAACCCCCCACTTAAATTATTCTAGAATCCTCCTGCAAATTTTCTTGCATGATGATTGTGATTCGTCACATTCAATTAGGCAGTCATAGTAATCATTAAGTAGATATGAATCCTCCAGTGACCTATCTAGAGTCTGAGACAACCTATCAATGCTTTGCTTCCATCCTGCGAGTTGATTGTGTGACATTAAATTGTGCATGATACCCCCACAAATAACTGGTCATAATTATATTTGGTTTTCAGAGCATATCTCTCCTCCCCTACAATTCTAATCTATGTAGGTCAGATAGGTACAATTTTGGTGTAATAGGCAACAAAAATTTATGCCTACGAAAAGTAATAGGACAAAAAAAATCCTGGGAAAATTTTTCCCAGGAAAATGAAATCAAAAGTTGATTTTGGAATCAGGAGTCTGCAAGTTTTGCAAAATAACTCATGGCATCGTCATCATCATCTGTTTTACCAGGTGTGATATCAGGAGCGTTGAAGTCAGCATTTGCTTTTGAAGCCTGATAGGAGTCTTCAAGCTTTCGCATGACCTCCTCTTCACTGACTGACTTGGACTCTTGTGCTGCGTAGTTATCATACTCTGTTTCCTCTGATGCTGGTGAACGACGTGTGGGCTTGGTTCCAAGCACATAGTCAAGACGCTTCTTCAGTTCATCATAAGACTTGAACTGATCAGCAGCTGTGAAGGCAGCAAGTGAATACTGCTTCTTCCAGATTGCTTCCATAGCATCATCATCATCCAGCAGAGGACTGGGATTATCAAACTCTGACTTATCATAGTTCCAATAACCATCCTTCTTCTGAAGTTTCAGTTTGAAGTTGGCACCACCCCAGAAGTCAAAGGGATTGATAGGTGTCTCATCTTCAAATTCAGGTTGCATTACATCCATGATCTTGTCAAAGATCTTCTTGCCAAACTTATAGAGGAATACACCACCCTCATTTTGAGGATTAGCAGGGTCCTTTACAACATAGATGTTTGCATAGAAGGAGAGCTTACGCTTCTGCTTACGAACAGTGTCTTTGTCAGCATCATTGCCACTATTCCACAGTTCCCTATTGAGTTCACCAATAGGATCCTTACCACCAATTGTAGTAAGGGAGTTCTCAATATACCATCCACCAGGTCCCTGGAATGCATGGGAGAACAGTTTGACCCAAGGGAGATCCTCTCCATCAGGTGCAGGCAGGAATCTAATCACTGCATATCCATTGCCAGACTTATCCATCTCTGGCTTCCACAGGCGGTCATCAGCACCACCTCCTTTGTTATTCATCTTGTCAGCTTCTTTAACCAGTTTGCTAGTTAAAGCGCCCAAAGAACTTTGCTT
>Ga0160423_10005447_pt1 | contig 10378 bp, 10 predicted proteins | sample CRUFie14St8metaG_FD_108191 | JGI IMG/M metagenome (GOLD analysis project Ga0160423, IMG submission 108191) | Marine microbial communities from the Costa Rica Dome - CRUD Field 142mm St8 metaG | ecosystem: Environmental > Aquatic > Marine > Oceanic > Photic zone | place: Costa Rica: the Eastern... | reverse complement strand
CTTATCTGATTTTAAGAACTACATTGATGATTTGCGTAAAGATCGACCAAAATTGATCATTTCTGGAGATTACAATATTTGTCATCAAGAAATAGATATTCATAATCCACAGCGCAATCAAAATACTTCAGGTTTTTTACCTGAAGAAAGAGCGTGGGTTTCTAGTTTTATTTCAAATGGGTTTATAGATACTTTTCGCTACTTCAATTCTGAACCTCACAATTATTCTTGGTGGAGTTACAGAGCAAATGCACGTGCTAAAAACCTCGGATGGCGTATCGACTACCATATGGTTACTGAGAACTTAGAAAATCAGTTGAAGAGAGCATCTATTTTGCCAGAAGCGAAACACTCTGATCATTGCCCTATTCTATTAGAACTCGATTTTTAATCAAAAAATTGCTGTTGAAAACCTTTTCTTCTGTTCGATTAGTCGTTTACTTCACTTTGTATATTTGAGTTTTAAATCGCCAAACTATGTCTTATCGCATACTTATTTTCATTTTGTGCTTAGGTTTTATAACTGCTTGTGTTTCTCCAAAAATTGTTGAAGAAATGAAAACAGAGCAATTTGAATTGAAGTCACAAAATAAATTTTTAAAAAAGAAAAACTTGCAGATGAGTACTCAAAATACCGAGTTAAATGATCAAGTTAATCGGTTAAACAAGTCGGTCAATCAATTAGTAAGTGATTCTACAGCTCGTTCAATCAACTTAACACAATTAAAAAATGCGCACTATGAGCTGAACTCAGCATACGATTTATTACTAGATAAAAATAGCCAAATGATTGCTGACAAAGCCAAAGAAACTAAAAAGCTATTAGGAGAACTACAATTGATACAAGAGGATTTACAGAAGAAAGAAGATGAACTTACAGAGTTAGAAGAAAATTTAAATACTAAACAGAAACAACTCTTAAGAACTAAAGAAGAATTACAGGCAAGAGAACGTAAAGTAGTGGAGCTAGAAAATGTTATTAGCAAAAAAGATTCTTTGGTAAAAGCATTAAAAAACCGTATTTCCACAGCGCTTTTAGGCTTTGAGGGAGACGGTTTAACTATAACTCAGAAAAACGGTAAAGTATATATTTCTCTAGACGAGCAATTATTGTTTGCTTCGGGTAGCTGGAAAGTAGATCAAAGAGGACAAGAGGCCCTGTCAAAACTTTCTAAAGCTTTAGAAAATCAAATTGATATAAATGTAATGATCGAAGGACACACAGACAGCATTCCTTTTGGCGGAAGAGGTCAGATTAAAGATAACTGGGATTTAAGTGTAGTTAGAGCTACTGCGATAGTTCGAATATTGACAGAAAGTAGTAATATTTCAGCTGATCGATTAACAGCAGCAGGTCGTGGAGAGTTTAATCCTGTTTCGACAAACAGTACAAGAGAGGGAAGAAGCGCTAATAGAAGAATTGAAATTATCCTTTCTCCAAAATTAGATGATCTTTATGAGATATTAGATTAGATTTCGGATAGATATCGATAGTATTAAATTCGAATAACTACTGAATCTAACAAAATCACTTTTTGTTTATTAAATAGAATCCTAGACAAATTGCCAATATAGAAACACTTAATAAAAGTAAATCTTGAGGAGTGTTAAAGTTAGGGGTGAGCTTCAGAATTTTCTCAAAAAATTTAACAATCAAAACAATAATAACCACCTTGATTATTTTATTTTTAAGTTGATCTAAGCTATTTATTTTTAGTGTTGAATCAGCGAATTTATCTCTGGCTATATCAATTTCGCTAATAAAAAGCTCATATACACCAAAGCCAAAAATTAATAGTACAATTCCAATCAAAAATAAGTCAATTGAAGAGATGATTTTAAACAATAAGTTGTTATTATGACTAACATTGTGGTTAGTTAAAGGATTTTGAAAAACGATAGAATGCATAATATCCCAACTACCGATTATGAACAATGTAATAGATGCTAAAACAGATAGAATAACAGCTAATATCACTACATATCGTAAATTCCAAAGAATGGATTCAAATCTATCTTCAAACTTCATTTATTCTGTATTTGTTATGTTAACTCCAAAAGTAAAAATTTTTCTTTTTAAGAAGAGAACAACGCTCTAAAAACCTCTTCCATTTTGCCTAATGTAATTACTTTAATGCCGTAGTCTCGCGGGTTGACCTTATTATATTTAGAAATAAAAATTTGTTCAAAACCTAATTTCTCAGCTTCATGAATACGTTGCTCACAACGATTTACAGGTCTAATTTCACCTGACAATCCAACTTCTGCAGCAAAACAACTTTTATCATCTATGGCTATGTCTACGTTCGAAGAAAGAATGGCGCAAATAACACCTAGATCAATAGCGGGGTCATCTACTTTAATACCACCTGTTATATTTAAAAAAACATCTTTCGCACCAAGCTTGAAACCACAACGCTTTTCTAAAACAGCTAAAAGCATAGAAAGTCTACGTAAATCAAAGCCAGTAGCAGAACGCTGAGGTGTTCCGTAAACAGCTGAACTCACCAATGCCTGTGTTTCTATCATTAGAGGTCTTACCCCTTCTATAGTTGCACTAACCGCCACCCCACTCAAGGCTTCATCTTTTTGTGAAATGAGAATTTCTGATGGATTACTTACCTCTCTCAATCCGGCCGATTGCATTTCATAAATTCCCAATTCGGCAGTAGATCCGTAACGATTTTTATTAGCTCTTAAGATACGGTATACATGATTTCTATCACCTTCAAACTGTAAAACTACATCTACCATATGCTCTAAGATTTTTGGCCCCGCAATGTGCCCATCTTTATTGATGTGACCGATAAGTAAAACAGGCGTGTCACTTTCTTTAGCGTACTTTATAAGCTCAGTCGTACATTCTCTTATTTGAGAAATACTTCCTGGGGAAGAGTCAATGATATTTGTTTGTAAGGTTTGTATTGAGTCTACAACCAATAGTTCAGGTTGTACTGCCATTACTTGCTGAAAAATATTTTGCGTGTTTGTTTCTGTTAAAATATGACAATTAGACTCTGTTAATCCGAGACGTTCTGAGCGCATACGAATTTGCTTGTCGCTTTCTTCTCCAGTAACATATAGCACTTTATGTTTAATACGAAGCGCTAATTGTAGAAGTAATGTTGATTTTCCAATTCCTGGCTCACCCCCTAACAAAATCAATGATCCTGGGACAATGCCACTACCAAGTACTCTATTTAACTCATTATCACCAGTATCAATTCTAGGCTCATTTTCTAAAGATATTTCTTGAATATTAAGTGCTTTATTGGCTCTTTGAGAAGCCTCTTTATTCCAAGCGCTCTTCGTTTTAGTTCTGGAAACCACTTCCTCTACAATAGTATTCCATTCGTTACAAGCTTTGCACTTACCCATCCATTGTGAGTATTGTGCTCCACAGTTCTGACAATAAAAAGCAGTTTTAATCTTCGCCATTTTGTATTTTTTGAATGATGCTAGTGGTTGAGTAACCATCTAACAAATCAATAGTTTTAACGTATCCGCCATTTTTAAGTACAATATCATGTCCTACAATTTCTTCAACGCGATAATCAGAGCCTTTAACTAAAACGTCTGGAATAATATGTTTAATGAGTTCGTAGGGAGTATCTTCTTCAAATAAGACAATGGCATCAACAATAGCAAGATTGGCGAGCATCTTTATTCTAGTTTGTTCGTTATTGATAGGTCGACCTATACCTTTTAGCCGTTTAATTGATTCATCTGTGTTTAAGCCAACAATAAGCATATGTCCAAGTTTAGACGCTTTTTCCAAATAATATAGATGACCAGGATGTAAAATATCAAAACATCCGTTAGTAAACACAACGCTTCCTTTCTTCTTCCATTTAGGAAGTTTGCTTATTAATTTCTCAAGAGAAAGATATTTATTTAAAGTGTTATTAAGCTGGCTCACTTTTTGCTTTTCGTTTGGATAAAAATAGCATTAAAAGAGAAATACTACCAACGAAAAGAGTCATTAAAGTTTGACAAGCGTGAACAACAGAAGCAAATAATGTGGCATCAGTATTATTGATTGAGTTTTCCAGGTTAAGTGACATTAACGCTTCGCTTACCAATAAGTGATAAGCACCCACACCGCCCTGAACAGGTAAGACCATTCCTAATCCTCCCACAACCATAATAAATAAACCATCAATTTGTGTTAATAATTTTGTGCTTTCAATGGCAAAGAAACAAACGTATGTCATAATAAAATACATGAACCAGATAAAAATAGTATGCCCCCAAAAAGCCCATTTATTTTTAATACCCTTAATACTTTTAAATCCATCTGACAGTCCTTTCAAAAAATCAACTATCTTTTGGTATGTAGAGGTTTTTTTAAATTTAGTTTTAAACACAATAAATACAATGAGTATGATGCTAAAAACGGTAATTAAAATAAAACCTATATTACTATTACCTCCGATCTCCTTTTCTATTCTGTTAAAAAATGTATAAACTGTCTCAAGCTTCATTAAAAAAACAAAGCTGATTAAAGAAAGTAGTATAATAAAGTCAATAGTTCTTTCTAAAATAATTGTACCAAACAATTTATTTACAGGAATTTTATCTGACTCGCTTAAACTTGTACATCTTGACAACTCACCTGCTCTTGGGAAAGCTAAGTTGGTAAAGTATCCAATGCAAACTGCATAAATACTGTTAATCTTTTTAGCGTTATAACCCATATTTTCTATTAGGTAAACCCAACGTAATCCTCGACTAATAAAAGCTAAAAAGCCAAAAAACATTGATAGCCAAATCCATAATAAATCTACTTTTTTAGCTTCTTCAATTAGATCATTAAGGTTAGTGTTTTTAAATGCAAAAAAAAGTAGAAGTAAACCGATTACTAAAAATAAGATATATTTTATCCATTTAGCCATTTTATAGAGAGTTGTCTTCGTTGGGGAAAATTAAAATTGGGCTGAACGATTTAGCTTTTTCAAAATCCATTATCCCGTATGATATAATGATGACAACATCTCCTTTTTGCACTTTTCTTGCAGCAGGTCCGTTTAGACAAATTTCTTTTGAGCCTCTTAAGCCTTTAATCACATATGTTTCCAAGCGCTCACCATTATTGATGTTTACAATTTGCACTTTTTCACCTTCAATGATGTTAGCGGCAAACATTAAATCTTCGTCAATTGTAATACTTCCAATGTAGTTGAGGTCTGCTCCGGTAACAGTTACTCTGTGAATCTTTGATTTGACAACTTCAATTTGCATATGACAAAATTACTTAATTTAATAGGATATTATCGATTAAACGAATACTTCCTAAAAACACAGCAACACACAACACAGCAGGTTCTTTTTTTTCTCCGTCATTGAGTGGTTGCAATGTTTGAGCATGAACAATTTCTACATAATCTGTAGAAAAAACAGAAACGTTATTTAATTCCTTTTTTACAAATGACTTCACGTTTTCAATATTATTAGTGAAAAATTGTGCTTTTGCGCTTGTGAGAATATGGTATATTTTAGCTGCAATCAATCTTTCTTTTTTGTTTAGTAACATGTTTCTTGAACTCATGGCTAAACCATTCTCATCTCTTATGATGGGGCAACCAACAATATTTATTTTAAATTTTTGAGTTTTATTAAGTTGACGTATAATAGCTAATTGCTGAAAATCTTTTTGACCGAAATAAGCGTTTTTAGGCTTTATGAGATTAAAAAGTTTATTAACAATTGTACAAACACCATCGAAATGACCTGGACGATGAGCCCCCTCCATCAAAACGTCTAAACCATTCAGTTCAAATTGTTGAATTTCATTACCCTGTGGATACATATCTTTTATTTCAGGAGTAAAAACTAAATCACAGTTCATCTTTCTTAGTAAAGCAAGATCTTTATCAATTTGAATAGGATAGCTTACTAAATCATCTTGATTGTTAAACTGAGTAGGATTAATGAAAATTGAGCAAACAACTTTGTCGTTTTCTGAAATGGCTCGCTCAATTAAAGAAAGATGGCCTTGGTGTAAAGCTCCCATAGTAGGGACAAATCCAACAGAAAACCCAATTGATTTCCATTCAGTAAGCGCTTTTTCTAGAGCGTCAATATTTTTAACATGCAGCATTAATAGCTTGTTTTTCAGGTGTAAAAGTAGCGCTTTCCTTGATTATTAGCTTGATTTTTTTTATTTTTGCATACTGAATAGATCTAAAATAATTTCTAGATCAAACACAAACCCAGATGGAAAAGAAAAGAGTGCTATTCATTTCTCAGGAAATCACCCCTTATATTCCTGAAAATGAGATATCTTCTATCGGCAGAAATTTGCCGGAAGGTATAATGGAAAGTGGGAAAGATATTCGAATATTTACTCCGAAATATGGTTGTATTAATGAAAGAAGACATCAGTTACATGAAGTGATTAGGCTTTCTGGTATGAACATGATTTTAGATAATTTGGATTATCCTTTAATCATTAAAGTAGCTTCTTTACAACCTGTAAGGATGCAGGTCTACTTTATTGATAATGAAGATTTTTTTCCAAAAAAAACATTCATGAATGATTTAGACGGAACTTTTTTTGATTTTCATGATGAGCGAGTAATTTTCTTTTGTAGAGGTGTTTTAGAAACGGTTCGCAAACTTGGATGGGCTCCTGATGTTGTGCATTGTCAAGGATGGATGTCTGCATTGGTGCCGATGTACTTGAAGCGTGCTTTCGCCGAGGATCCTATTTTTGAAAATACCAAAGTAATATATTCGGTATATAATCAACAGATTAAGGGAAACCTAAGTAATGAAATGTCGCAAAAATCAAGAGTTGCAGGAGTTTCTGAAGAAGATACTGTTGTAATTAATGAAGCAAGTATTCTGAATTTACATAAGATTGCTATTAATTTTGCTGATGCTATTATTGTTGGGTCTAAAAAATTAGACAAAGAGTTAGAAGCATACATACAAAAAAGCGATAAACAAACGTTAAATTACCAATCTGAGGAGTCTTATGTTGCGTCTTACAACGCTCTTTATGATCAACTTTTGGAAGAGGAAATAGTTTTATCGTAAATGAATTATAAAATGAATAAAGTTTCGATGTTAGGGCTGTCGTTAGCGATAGCCCTATTTTCATGTACTGATCCAGACTTAATCGGTTTAGAAATTCAACCACAAAGTGACATGATAACAATCAATTCATTGAATAATGATGGAGCGTTTCTAAGTTTAACATCAATTGTGGAAGACTCTGTAAAATCAGATGAAAACACATTAAATTTATTAGGAGCTTACACGGACCCAGTTTTTGGAGATGTAGGAGCACATTTTTCTACTCAACTATTATTGTCAGAGAGCGCTGTTGACTTTGGAGAAAACCCTCTTCTTACTTCTGCTGTTTTGCACTTGACATATGCAGGTTATTATGGGGATTCCACTCAGCAAATGCAAATAGAAGTAGCTACTTTAGATGATAGGATATTTATAGACTCTTCTTACTATTCAAATAATCTTATAAACGCCTCTGAGGTAGTAGCTTCTCATTCTTTTTATCCTTATGATTCAGGACCAGATACTTTAGGAAAGTACTCTCTTAAAATACCAATAGATTTTTTAGGCCAGAAAATTTTAGATGCAAGTGGTGATGATTTAGCTGACAACACAGCTTTTTTAGAATATTTGAAAGGTATACAGATACGTACAACAGCATTAAGTGGATCAATAGTGTATTTTAATTTAAAAGATGTTGATTCTCGATTTGAAATAATATATAATGATTCTTTAGAATTTGATTTGATTATGGGAAGTGGTGCAGCACGTATAAATCATTTCTCGCAAACACATCAGCTCACTGATGAATTAGCAGTGCAATCTATGGGGGGATATAATCTAAAAATACTTTTAGACAAAGAACTAATATCTTCTCTACAAGATTCATTACAAGCTAAACCAATTAACAAAGCCACGCTAACTTTTTACCAAACTAACGCCACAGAACAATTGTCACCTCACGCCTCTATTTCTTTAGCAAGAATGGATTCGTCGGGAAGTAAATTATTTGTGACTGACTTTTTTGAAGGATCAGAACATTTTGGAGGACAGCTAGACGATAACCGATATATCTTTAATATTTCTAAATATTTAAGTCAGCTCATTAGTGAAGAGCTGCCAATAGAAGACTTATATTTAATGCCAATAGGCGCTTCTGTAAATGCTAATAGAACACTTTTTACTGGAGAGCTAGAATTAGATATCACATACACCGAATTTTAATATGTGTGGAATAGTAGGATATTTAGGATATAGAGAAGCCTTCCCAATCATAATAAAAGGATTACAAAGATTAGAGTACAGAGGTTACGATAGTGCGGGAGTTGCTTTATTAAATGGAAGCCTAAATATTTATAAAAAAGAAGGTAAGGTAGCCGATTTGTTGGCTTTCTCTAAAGAAAAAGATACTACCAGCTGTATAGGCATTGGTCATACTCGATGGGCTACACATGGTGTGCCAAATGATGTAAACGCACATCCGCATACTTCTCAATCTAAAAGTATCGCTCTTATACACAACGGAATAATTGAAAACTATGATGCTATAAAAGAAGAACTAACTAAAAGAGGGCATTCTTTTGAGAGTGATACAGACACAGAGGTGCTAACACACTTAATTGAAGAAGTGCAGATCCAAGAACGGGTATCTCTTTTTGAAGCTGTTCGCTTATCACTAGCAGAAGTGATTGGTGCATATGCTATTGCAGTTATTGAAGAGAAAAATCCTAACGAAATTATTATAGCAAAAAAAGGATCTCCGCTTGTGATTGGTTTAGGGACAGATGAATTCTTTTTAGCTTCAGATGCCACCCCAATTATTGAATATACAAAGAATGTCGTTTATCTAGAAGATGGGGAAATTGCTCGCTTAAAGATAGGGGAGGATATGGAATTGAAAACCATTGAGAATGTGATTAAAACTCCTTACATACAAGAGCTTGAGATGAATTTAGAAGCTATCGAAAAAGGTGGTTACGAACATTTCATGTTGAAAGAAATTTTTGAACAACCCAAATCTATTTCTGATAGTATGCGTGGGCGCTTACGTCTCGACACAGCTGAGGTAAAACTAGGCGGTATAGCTAATTATCAACAAAAAATTATTAATGCAGACAGAATTATCATTATTGCTTGTGGCACTTCATGGCACGCAGGACTAATTGGGGAATACCTTTTTGAAGATTTAGCTCGTATTCCAGTGGAAGTAGAATATGCTTCAGAGTTTCGTTACCGTAATCCAATCATTACTGAAAAGGATGTAGTTTTAGCTATCTCACAATCTGGAGAGACTGCTGATACTTTAGCAGCTATGCAGCTTGCTAAAACTAAAGGCGCTACCGTTTTAGGTGTGTGTAATGTAGTAGGATCTTCTATTGCTCGTTTAAGTGATGCTGGGTCTTATACGCATGCAGGACCAGAAATAGGAGTTGCATCCACTAAGGCATTTACAGCACAGGTAACCGTACTTACTCTTATGGCCTTAATGTTGGGTAGGCATAAAGGAACTATTGTTGAAAATTACTATCGTGAGTTAATCAGTGAATTACAAAACATCCCTAAAAAAGTAGAAGCTCTCTTGAAATCTAATGATTATATAAAGGGGCTTTCTTCAAAGTTTAAAGATGCGCTTAACTTCCTATATTTAGGAAGAGGATATAACTTTCCTGTAGCTTTGGAAGGAGCACTTAAATTGAAAGAGATTTCTTACATACATGCAGAGGGCTACCCTGCTGCAGAAATGAAACATGGACCCATTGCTTTAATTGATGAGAATATGCCCATTGTAGTGATAGCTACTAAGAAAGGACATTACGAAAAAGTAGTGAGTAATATACAAGAGGTTAAAGCTCGTAATGGTATTGTTATTGCTGTTGTTACTGAAGGCGATACAGCGGTGAGAGAAATCGCTGATTATTTAATTGAAATTCCAGAAGTAGCAGAACCATTAGTACCAATATTAAGTAATATCCCACTTCAATTACTTTCTTATCATATAGCAGTAATGCGCGGTTGTAATGTAGATCAGCCACGTAACCTTGCTAAAAGTGTAACTGTTGAGTGATATGGTACCCAACTTTTGGTTTCTAAAACTTCCTTAGTCAAATTGTAAATTCCTTTTATTGATTTTTAAGTGTTACAAGTCACTTTGAATTTTCTATCAAACACTATGAATTGGTTTCAATGTTGAATGTTAGAATACAACGATTTCAACAAATACTATCTTCCAATAGTACTACATTAATACATGTAATATTTCCGTGATTATATTCGATTTAATACACTAAACCCAAATCTATGGGGGAGTTGTCGAGTAGTAAATCAATACGTTAAAATCAAATATTTTTGGGACTTAGACCGT
>Ga0160423_10005445_pt1 | contig 10379 bp, 8 predicted proteins | sample CRUFie14St8metaG_FD_108191 | JGI IMG/M metagenome (GOLD analysis project Ga0160423, IMG submission 108191) | Marine microbial communities from the Costa Rica Dome - CRUD Field 142mm St8 metaG | ecosystem: Environmental > Aquatic > Marine > Oceanic > Photic zone | place: Costa Rica: the Eastern... | reverse complement strand
GCAAGTCTGCCGAACGTATTTGGCTGGGTGATTTTCCTGGTGCTGGTACCCATCTTGGTGTTTTTCGTGATGAAAGACAAAGATGACTTGGTGCTTTGGGCGGGCAATTTCCTGCCACGTAATCGTCCGCTGATGATTCGGATCTGGAGAGAGATGGATGAGCAGATCTCTAACTACATCCGCGGAAAGTTCATCGAGGTATTAATCGTGGGAGGAGCAGCTTACCTGCTCTTCATCGTGCTCGATATGAATTACGCGCTGCTGTTATCCGTTCTCATCGGGTTGTCCGTCATCGTGCCTTACATTGGCGCGACCGTGGTCACTGTTCCGGTTGCAGCAGTCGCTTATGTTCAGTGGGGAATCGGCAGTGAGTTCTACACCGTCATGATCGCTTATCTGATCCTGCAAATCTTAGATGGAAATGTTTTGGTTCCGGTGATTTTTTCTGAAGCAAATGACCTGCATCCAGTTGCTATCATCGCGGCGGTCCTTGTTTTTGGCGGTATCTGGGGGCTGGCAGGGGTGTTTTTTGCAATTCCGCTGGCAACCTTCATCAAGGCTATCGTTAATGCTTGGCCGAGTAGGGTACAGGCGAAGACGCCCGGCTTGAACGAATGACTGCGTTTGGACGCCTGTGGTAGCATTGGCGACGGTTTCGGTTCTTTTCCCCAGGCTCGGCATTCATTGAAAACGCGAATTCAGGGTAGCTTAGTTGCGATTGTGACGCCGATGACTGAGCGTGGCGCGGTTGATCTACGCACTTTCGAGCGCTTGCTTGACTGGCACATTGAATCCGGTACCAATGCAATTGTTGTAGTCGGTACCACCGGTGAATCTGCCACGCTGAGTCCGGCGGAGCACTGCGATTTAGTCGGCCATTGTGTGTCCTACGTGAATCATCGGATACCGGTGATTGCGGGAACGGGCTCTAACAACACCCTTGAGGCACTCGAATTTACCTCGGATGCGGCGAAGTTTGGTGCCGACGCGGCGCTGCTGGTGACCCCTTACTACACTAGACCTTCACAAGAAGGGCTCTTTCAACACTTTAAAGTAATTGCCGATTCAGTTGACATACCGCAAATTCTCTACAACGTCCCGGGCCGGACTGCCTGCGATCTCTCCTTTGAAACGATCGAGCGTCTGACTAAGTTAGATAATATCGTAGGCATTAAAGATGCCACGGGGGACCTCCAAACAGGACTCAAGCTGGTCGAGGCTTTCGGAGACAGACTGGCGGTATACAGTGGTGAGGATGGGCTGTCTCGGGAGCTTATTCTTGCCGGAGCAGACGGCACGATTTCGGTCACTGCCAATGTGGCCCCGTTGTTGATGAGCCAGATGTGTGCCGCTGCCTTAGCAGGAGACCGGGCGGAAGCACAGCGGCTTGACGACGCTCTGACTGGGCTGCATGAAACACTGTTTTTGGAAGGAAACCCGGTACCGGTAAAGTGGGCCCTGGCAAAAATGGGCCTGATAGCCCCCGCGCTGAGGCTGCCTTTGGTGGAACTCAGTCTGAGATATCATGTCCAAGTTAGCCACGCTCTGGCTGCTGCCGGAATTGAAATCAATCTTGACGTTTGAATTGCTGCAATAGACGTAGGTTTTGGGAATGAAACTGTTTAGCGCTTATCCGACGAGACTTTTGCTACTGCTGAGTGCCGCTCTGTTCCTGAGTTCGTGCGGCCTTATTGGGGGTGACAGCGCTTGGTTCGGTGGGGAAAACGGCTTGTTTGCTGACGAAGGTGGATATCAGACGTCGCGGGTGATTCCGGACATGCGGATACCCGCAGAACTAGACAGTTACACAATTGATCAGCTTTACGTTATCCCGGAGCCTTATTCCGCGGACGCGGTAGCCTTCGAAGAGATCCCCCTGCCCAGACCCATCGAGGAGCGTCGTCGTGAAGGCGTCGTCATCCAAAGTTTATCTGGTGTGCGTTGGGTTCTCATTGATGCGACCCCCGGGCAGGTGTGGCCACTGATAAGGGATTACTGGACAGAGCTTCAGATTGCTCTCGACTATGAAAATCCGAGTGCAGGCATACTGGAGACTTCCTGGGTGGAGATCGGACTGGATCAGGAAAACCGCCACAAGTATCAGATTCGGATTGAGCCCGGATTGCACTCGGGCTATTCTGAAATATACGTCACCCATTTACAGAATCTTCGTGAGGATCCGATTCCGACAGTCGTAGCCTGGCCGGAAGAGTCTTCCTCAGTGGATCTGGAACAGGACATGCTGCGTTCGGTGTCTCAGTTCCTAGCTGATCGGAATGACATTTACCAGGCGTCTTCCGCCAGCTTGCTGGCTGGCACTATTCAGGCAGAGAGCAAGGCGAACATCATTACTGGTAGCGCGGGTGATCCGGTATTGGAGTTGAAGCTGGACTACAACAGAGCGTGGGTTCAGGTGCGCCAGGCACTGCAAAGCGCCGAAATCGATATCCTCGATGAGAACCGTGATCAGTCTGTGATTAACGTCAGATTTGCCGGCGCAGCTGATGAGGTCGACCCTCCCGGCTGGTTCGGCAGGCTATTGGGCCGTGGGGATGAAATCGAGCCGAATGAAGCCCGGGATTTCAGTGTCCGAATTCTTGAGACGGGTGCCGTAGTCGAGGTCATCACTGAAGCCCTTGTCAGCAATCCTGAATCGGGAGAACTGGACCAAGAACTGCTGCAAGTCATTAATGATAACTTATCCTGACCAACTCACCATCCTGCAATTCTTTTCTCGGACCGCTCATTGTGAGTGAAACGTTCCTGCCATTCCTTGTCTTAATCCTGTTGGTTGTCGTGCTCGCGTCAATCATCTATGTGTTTCTCCTGTTTGCGAAATTGAATCAATCCCGAATCGAAAAGACCGCTGCCATTGAAAAACTCAATTCCAAGGAAACGGAGTTAGCGCTGTCAGCTGCCGAGCTCGCCGGGCTGAAAGAGGCGTTTGCATCAATCCAGTCAGAGTTGACTAAATCGAAAGAGGAACTGGCGGGCTTGCACGCCCGTTCAGAGCTGGAACGAGATCAGTTCGAAGAAAAGCTTGCGTTTATCGAACGCTCTAAAGAGCAGCTCGGAGAGTCATTTAAGAACATGGCTAATGACTTGCTCGAGGCAAAAAGCAAAAGCCTTAGCCAGAGCAGTAAGGAAAATATCTCGGCGCTGCTGTCGCCACTTCAGGAAAAAATCACGCAATTTGAAAAGCGTGTCGAAGAAACATACGACAAGGAATCAAAAGAGCGCTTTTCCTTGGTCCGGGAAATTAAGGCTCTACAGGATCTGAACAACAAGATCAGCGAAGATGCGATCAATCTCACTAACGCCCTGAAATCCGATAACAAAGCGCAGGGCACGTGGGGTGAGTTTGTGCTGGAATCGATTCTCGAAAAGTCTGGCCTCACCAAAGGGCGTGAATATGAAGTGCAGGTTGCGCTAAAGGCGGAGGACGGAAGTAAGTCTCAGCCGGATGTTATCGTCCATTTGCCCGAGTCTCGCGATATCGTGATTGATTCGAAAGTGTCGCTCAAAGCCTGGGATTCATTCTGCTCAAGTGAGCAGGGGGCTGACAAGGACGCGCTGTTAAAGCAGCATGTTGCGTCGATCCGACAGCATGTCAAAACACTGTCAGCTAAAGATTATCAAAACCTTACTGGGATAAATTCGCTGGACTATGTGTTCCTGTTCATGCCCGTTGAGGCTGCTTACAGTACAGCAGTGCAGATGGACCGCGATCTGTTTCAGTATGCTTTTGAGAGGAATATTATTTTTGTTGTGCCCTCGACCTTGTTGACTACGCTCAGGACTGTACAAAATCTTTGGCGGCTGGCGCAGCAGAATCAGAATGCCAACGAAATTGCTGACCGTGCGGGCGCTCTCTACGACAAGTTCGTGGCCTTCGTTGAGGATCTTGAAGAAGTGGGCGAGCGCATTGACGCGACACGAAAAAGTTTTGAGAAAGCCAGAAATAAACTGATTTCGGGTCGCGGTAATCTGGTCAGACGGGCAGAGGCGCTTCGACAACTTGGGGCGAAGACAAGCAAGAAGCAAAGTGCCAAGCTTGTTGATGTGGCAGATGATGTTGGTGAGACTGAGGTGGCAGCTCAGGCTGAACAAGGTACCCCGGGGAATGTTGAAGATGATACGCGCCACTGAGTGCCGTACAGCTGATGCCGCTTTGACTGAGCCAGTTTGCAGTTTTCTGTGTTGTGAAACACCGGGCGAATGGTTAGCAGAAGCACTGAATCATCCGGAAGAGCTGTTGATTGATCATGCTAACTGCGAGAAGAAAGCAGCCGCAACCGCGATGAAGCTGATGTATCGCTACACAGACAATGCGACGTTGCTGGCAAAAATGTCCCAGTTGGCCAGAGAAGAGCTTCTGCATTTTCAGCAAGTGGTTGAGCTCATGAAGGAGCGTGGCATCAAGTATACGCAGATCGCACCGTCTCGTTATGCGGCCGGATTACGTCAACATATCTCTCATTCGGAATCTCTGGCGCTGGTCGATACTCTCCTGATCGGAGCCTATATCGAAGCGCGCTCTTGTGAACGATTCGCGATGTTAGCGCAGGTGCTTGACCCGGAGCTAAGAAAGTTTTATCGCAATCTGTTGCGCTCCGAGGCTAGACACTTTCAGGATTATTTGATGCTGGCCCATGAGACCGGTCACGCCGAAGTGGGTGCTAGGCTGGAGTTTTTCGGAGAAGTGGAGAAAAATCTCATTCTCGCTCCGGATGAGACGTTTCGCTTTCACAGCGGAACGCCACTAGAGTCAACCCTGAGGTGAGCAGCGACTGGGCAGACTGAATGTGCGTTCAAGCTTTTGCCGGAGCAACCGCAACTGCGTGCAGGGTATTGCGTCATTTCCCTCCGTTAAAACGGAGGTCAGACTGGGCAGGTTAAATAACGGGCCGATTTCGGCAATCTGATTGTTTGCCAAATTGATTGCGCTCAGCTCCGGCAGAGCCTCCAGCGGTGTGATGTTCGTAATCTGATTTCCGCTGACATCGAGGAATCGCAGCCGGGAAAGCAGGCCGATGTTGTCTAGAGTTTGTATTTCAGAATTGGCGCAAGAGAGCGCCGTGATCTCTGAGGGGTTTGAGAGATTTTGCTGTCTGAGTGCAAGGTTAATACACCCCTGCAGGTCTGCATCGAGTGTTTCATTTTCCAACAACCGCCCCTGAGGGTTGTACACTGCGCGATTGTTGATGGAGATAGCTACCGGTTGGGAGCACGCGGTTAAAAACGCCAGCAATGCTGTGGCGAGGGTCAGGCTAGAAGGGATTGCTGTTCTGTTGGATTCACTAGGGGAGGTCAAGTCAGTGCCTTTGTAGAAATTTTTACGCTTCTCGGGTAGCATCGCGGACTCGCAGCTGGAGGCTGGATATCCCGCTGGTCTGTGGTAATTGTCCGATGAATTGAAGGAAATTGGTATGAAAACATACACGGTGACAGTGAAGGGTCTGCTATTGCTAGCGACACTTGGGGCTATGATGGCTGTCTCAGCTCAGTCAGAAATTGACCTGGAGGATGCTGATAATCGGGTGGGATACTCCATAGGGGTAAATATTGGTATGAACCTAATGCAGCAAGGTATTACTGCGGATGTACAGGTCGATGCTTTTATGGCCGGTCTGAGTGATGCACTCGGCGACACTGTTCAAATGGATGAGGCAGCAATGATGGCTGCAATCCAGTCATTTGTGCAGCAGCAGCAGCAGCAAGCGCAGTCTGCACTGGCAGATAATCTGGCCGCCAGCGACGCATTTTTGGCTGAAAATGGCCAGCAAGATGGTGTTGTTACTTTGCCTTCAGGCCTGCAATATCAGGTCCTGGCGTCTGGCGATGGCGAATCACCCACGACCACTGATTCGGTGTTAGCGCATTACCATGGTACCCTGACTGACGGTACTGTTTTTGACAGCTCTGTTGACCGGGGCGAGCCGGCGACTTTTGGCGTTTCTCAGGTTATCGCAGGTTGGACCGAAGCTTTGCAACTGATGAAGGTGGGAGATAAGTGGCGCTTGTTCATTCCGCCGGGCCTTGCTTATGGTGAGGCATCCCCAACACCGGCTATCCCGCCTAATTCGGCACTTATCTTTGACGTTGAACTGCTGGAGATTCGGTAGAATCTGCAAATCACGCTGGCCCCATGAGTCAGAAACGCTTTAATAGAGAACTTCTGGATTTTCTTGAGCGCTCGCCGACCGCATTTCACGCGGTAGCGGCGCTCAAATCCATGCTGCTTGATGCCGGGTTCATTGCGCTTTCTGAAGAAGAGCAATGGCACTTAGTTGACGGCCACAAGTATTTTGTCACGAGAAATGACTCAGCGCTGATTGCGTTCCGTCACAATAGACAGTCGCTGCTCAGCGAAGGCCTGCGTCTGACAGGTGCCCACACAGATTCCCCCAGTCTGAAAGTCAAGCCTAACCCCGAAATGAAGCGGCAGGGTTATTTGCAGTTAGGGGTGGAAGTCTACGGTGGGGCTCTGTTTGCGCCGTGGTTCGATCGAGATCTGTCTTTGGCTGGCAGGGTCAATTACAAATCCCATCGAGGAGAATTGCGCTCAGCTTTGATAGATTTCTCTGATCCGATCGCGGTGATTCCAAGTCTGGCGATACATCTCAATCGCGGGGTTCATGACTCTCGCAGTATTAACGCCCAGAAGGAGCTCGTGCCGCTGCTGTCGAAGCTTGGAGAAGGAGAGGCATTTAATTTCAATGAACTGCTGCTTCAGCAAGTCAAGGAACAGCCCGCGCATCGATCTGCGCAAGAAATCCTGGCTCACGAACTGTATTTTTATGACACTCAGGCAGCTTCTTTGATTGGTCTTAAAAAAGAATTCATTGCCTCGGCCCGGCTCGACAATTTACTGAGCTGCTTTCTTGCGTGCCGGGCATTGATTTCCTGTAAAAACACTCACGCCTCATTGCTTGTATGTAACGACCATGAGGAAGTGGGAAGCGCCTCGAGCTCCGGAGCCCAGGGGCCGTTCCTTAAATCGGTCCTTGAGAGGCTGAGTTATTCCTGTGGTGACGAGCCTGACCTGTTGAGCAGAATTGTTGCAAAGTCGTCTCTAATTTCAATCGACAATGCCCATGGTGTGCATCCAAACTACCTAGAAAGGCATGATGACAAACACAGGCCGGTTCTGAATGCGGGGCCTGTTATTAAGCTCAATGCGAATCAGCGCTATGCCAGTAACAGTCATTCCGTCGCTTTGTTTAAGTCGATTTGCGATACCGTAAAGGTGCCACATCAGTCGTTTGTTATGCGTAATGACATGGCCTGTGGCAGCACCATTGGTCCCATAACCTCGGCCGAAACAGGCATCAATACCATAGATGTCGGGGTGCCGACATTTGCCATGCACTCAATTCGTGAACTCGCCGGTTCACAAGATGCTTACGACCTGTACAAGGTAATCAACTCTTTCTATTCTCGCTAGGACGTGCCTTAGCTTTTTTCTTAGCTCTCTGCTCAAATCTGTTGGGGTCAAGCAGGAGTCGCTGTTCTTCAGTCACTGGCAGAGTCTCGCCGCAAATGTCTGCGGCGATCAGTTCGGCAGCATAGGGGCAGGTAGCGAGCCCTGTCGAGCCGTGTGCGCTGGAAATGAAAATTGGATGGGTGGTTGCTTGATCAGGCGCCGGCTCCCGATACCGGCCGATTAATGGCATTCGGTCGGAAGTGTTGGCCCTTTCGCGCTGGTAGTGGCTGAGAGCTCTGAGTGGGTTGTCCGAACTCAACTGGAGCATCTCTGCAATAGCGGCCAAATTTTCTTGATTAGCGGCCCTTGTGTCACTCGCTCTTGCTCCGCAGCGCTGGTAAGTGGCTGAAATTAGATGTGTATTTTCTCTGACGGGAAACAGTGACCGCGATCCTGTGAAGATGTGGCTGTGTTTGTCTGTTTCATTAGAGCTGCTGACGGCAGTGCTGATCCCTGTTGTAAATTCGATCTTCGCTGCATTGAGAATAGACAGCTTGTTCAGCGCCTGCGGACTGGCAATGATCAGGGCATCTGCTGATTCAGGTAGTTGATCCTTGCCGGTCTGCATACGCCAGCCCCGTTGTTCCGCCTTGAACGTTGGTTCGACAATATTGAATCGGGTGCTGATATTCGGATCAGAGCACAGAGCCTGACATAATTCGATCGGGTCGACCCAGCCGCCCAGTGGGAAACGCAGAGTGCCATCTTTCGCTGCCTGAAACAGCGCAGCCCCATAGATCTGTTTGAGGCGCTTTGCGTTTAAGGGTTTACGTTTGTTCATCGCCGTGGGGGATTGGCTGATCTGAGTGCCATGCCAGTCGATTTTCCCTTCAGATGCCAATCTGAGCAGCCAGCGATGTGTAAAAAGATAGGCCTGCAGATAGATTTGTGCGGCTGCACTGGCAGTGTTGAAGAGGCGAAGCCTGAGTGCAAGCTGCGGGATGCCGCTGCCGCCCGTTCCGAAACCGGCAGCAGGGTCGATGATGGTCACCTTCCACTCTCTGCCAGCCAGTGCGTGTGCGATAGTGCATCCGGCCAGGCCTGCTCCCATGACAAGAGCTTTCCGACGCTCGCTCGGGCCGTGTAAAGAGAACTGCGGGCTGCTTTGGTTATCGGTTTTCTTTTTCGAGACAAGCATATGACGCTTTCGCCCCCACCCCTCGGCCTTTTCCACAGGGAGTCCCGCTTCGCTGAGATTGCGACGCACGTGACCTGCACTCGTGTAGGTTGCGACCGTGGTTGCTGATTTTGAATGCTCGGCTAGGAGTGAGAACAGTTCAGGCTGCCATAGTTCCGGATTGCGGCGCGGGCTGAATCCGTCGAGAAACCAGGCATTCATCGAAGGGGAGTGTTTGGCTCTCTGTCTGAGTGCTATGTTGGCGTCATCAACATGTAAATCGAGGATTACTGATTTATCTTGAATGAGCCTGTGCACCCCAATCATCAGCCACTGCCATTGATTGAGTAGTCTCTTAGCGTAGGGATGCAGTGCCTCGAAGTCAGGACCAGTTTGTTGCAACCAGTTCCGGTGAGTTGCTTCCATAAGATCAGCGCTGATCGGAAATGCTTCAAAGCCGGCATAATGGAGGCCGCGCCAGCCGGGGTTTTTGTCTTCTGTTTCGGTCCAGAGTTTCCAGGTAAGAAGAAAATTCAGGCCGGTGCCAAAACCCAATTCTCCAATATGAAAATGGCCAGGTGCCTCAGGAGCCTCCCGCCAGCGCTTCTGCAGCTGATTCCCATTGAGAAAAACATGCTCGCTCTCGCCTATCGGATCAAGCGTGCTTGCGTAGATATCATCGAACCTTTCGGACCTTAGCTCCTTGCCTGAGTCGCATTTAGCCAAAGGATCTTCTGGTTTCAGGCTTTGTCTCTCAAGGGTTTCGGTGAGTGTCATGACTGTAAACAAGCGCCAAGGGTTTATATTCCGATCAGGCTGAACCGAAATTTGCCTGACAGCTTAAAAGGTGACCATGATACTGAGATTTCGGCCTGCCCGCTTGACTCATTGATCCGTTGGCCGCTGGTGTCGGGGTTAGTTTCAGGTAAAATGCGCGGTTTCGACAGGTTCAGGAGTGCCAGAGTGGAGATCAACAGTCAGCTTGCTAGTTTGAAGGAAATCGCAGTGCGAACCGGTAGTCTAAGGGGGTATCTTTGACTACGGACTGAAGAAAGACCGTCTCGCAGAAGTCGAACTGGAACTGGGCGAAGCATCGGTTTGGGAGCGTCCTGATTATGCGCAGGCATTGGGCAAAGAGAAGGCTGAGCTGGACCGGGTGGTCAGCACAATCGATCAACTTTACTCAGGAATCTCTGACGCCGAAGAACTGTTTCTTCTCGCTCAGGAAGAATCGGATGAAGATCTTCTGCAGGAGGCTGAATCTGATTTAGTGCAGTTGGAGCAATCCTTGGCAGAGCTCGAGTTTCGCAGAATGTTCTCGGGTTCGATGGACAGTGCGAATGCGTATCTCGATATTCAGGCGGGTTCAGGAGGAACGGAAGCGCAGGACTGGGCAGAGATGCTCCTGCGCATGTATTTACGCTGGAGTGAAGCGAAGGGCTTTAAAGCTGAGCTCGTCGAGGTTTCCGGGGGAGAGGTCGCCGGTATCAAGAGTGCGACCCTGCATATTCAGGGAGAGTTTTCGTTCGGATGGCTGCGCACAGAAACTGGAGTGCACCGTCTGGTAAGGAAATCGCCTTTTGATTCCGGGAACCGACGCCATACATCTTTTGCATCGGTCTTTATTTCGCCTGAGATAGCCGATGACATCGAGGTAGATTTGGATATGGGGGACGTTCGGGTCGATACCTATCGCTCGAGTGGCGCCGGTGGTCAACATGTGAACAAAACTGACTCAGCGGTGAGGTTAACGCACGAGCCGAGCGGGATTGTGGT
>Ga0160423_10005444_pt1 | contig 10379 bp, 12 predicted proteins | sample CRUFie14St8metaG_FD_108191 | JGI IMG/M metagenome (GOLD analysis project Ga0160423, IMG submission 108191) | Marine microbial communities from the Costa Rica Dome - CRUD Field 142mm St8 metaG | ecosystem: Environmental > Aquatic > Marine > Oceanic > Photic zone | place: Costa Rica: the Eastern... | reverse complement strand
TAGATATACATAAACATCACTTGCTGCAATGTTTGTTACAGGGTTTTCATTCTCGCTAAAGAAGTCTATAGCATATTTAAATCCTTCTTTTTCGTATATCTTAGCAGCTAGCTCTTCAATATAATTTGAATCTTTGATAAAGATATTGTTAAAAGTTCCTAAGAAGTCAATGTTTGAAGCTTTTATATTTCCAAAACTTAAAGAAACTGTTTGTTCAGGTTCAGCATGATGAAGAGTAGAAGATCCTTGATCTATTATCGCATCAAGACCTATTGATCTTAAAAACAAAGTTAGGATAGGTCCGTTTGATTTTCTTCTATTAGAAATTTTTCCTACCTGAGAAAGTAGCCAGCAAATAAAATAAATCTTATGAAAATCTTCTGTTTCTCCTTCACCTTTGTAAAATTTATTTACTTCTGATTCAGATAACTCAACAAGAAATTCTTTCAACAAAGAAAACGTTTCATCAAAAAAATGTTTTTCAATATTACTAGGTACTTTATTTTTATAGGTTAAAGAAGTATTTTGTGTTAAAAATTTTCTAAGACCCGTGCCAAATGAGATAGAAAACTGTTTAGTATCTATATCTTTATTTAATAGCGCTTCAAACTTGTCTTCAAGTTTAGTATAAGCGTAAGGCTGTTGTTTGTAATAAATATCCGTATCTAAGCTACTCCATTCTTGACTTTTTGGATTTGTAACACTTAAAGTTCTTACATAATATATAAAGTTTCTTATGATTGTATTTATGTCTTGATCTAAAGTTATAGTTTTGTCTCGAGACATTGATCTTCTTGCTGATCTTATGCTTTTATAGTTTGTTTCACCATCTTTATTGATAATCAGTGTATTCGGGCTGTTTATTTTAAACAATAAAAAATAAGGTCTGTCTATAGCAAATGATGCACCTTTTACTTTTTTATTTGCAATAATCTCTCTTAAATTTTCAAGTGTTAACGGATATGCATAATTTCCATGAGGTGTTTCGTATCCTGCTTGAGGATTAATGTTAAATGAAGGAATATCTTGATTGTATGTGTTTACAAAACTTATACAAGTTCTTTCGTCTATGTTTTTCATCAATGATTTCATTACTTCTTCATCAGATAAACTAGTCATATCTTTACTGATATTAGGTGAAAGTTTATGTTGCGTTTTAGCACTTATATATTTTCCTGGATATGGTAATGGTGATTCATTAAGATAATTCTTGATATAATTTATGAGTAATTTGTTCATTGTACAACATTAGTCTTTCTATTACGTGCATATTTTTACAATTTAATTTAATATTAATTATATCAAAAAGGAGGTAAATGTGATTCAACTAGGTTATGCTTGTATTAATATGGAACTTAGAGAAAAAGGTATATTTAATTCTCGTACAATGAGAAAAAAGACTTTTCTTGAAAAAGGCTTACCTTATGCTTCTTCTCTTATTTTACAAAACGTAAAAGATATGCTTCCTATCTTTAACTGGAACTATAAAAATAATGTAAAAGTATTTCGTATATCGTCTGTACTTGCACCATGGGCATCTGAATATGAACTAGAAGACTTACCAGACTACGAAGAAATATGTCGATATTTAAAAATGGCAGGTGATTATTCTAAGGTTACTGGACTTCGGTTATCATTTCATCCTGGACAATTTAATTGTCTAGCATCAGAAAAAGAACATGTAGTAAAAAACTGTATAAAAGATTTAGAAATTCATGGAAAATTATTTGATTTAATGGGAATGCCAAGAAATCATAATGCAAAAATCAACATACATCTTGGATCTACTTGTGGTAATAATTTAATGCTAGCAGCAGATAATTTTAATAGAAATTTTCAAACATTGACTGAAAGCGTTAAAACACGACTTACAGTAGAAAATGATGATAAAGCTTCAATGTTTTCATCTAAATTTCTGTATGAAAATGTATTTAAAATTTCAGGTACACCTATTGTTTTTGACTCACATCATTTTGAACTAGGGCCACAGGATTCAAGCTACGATGAAGCATTTCATATGGCATATGAATCATGGGGAAACATTGTTCCTACATGTCATCATTCAAATGGTAAAAAAGAATACGAAGATGCTAGTATAAGATCAGCAGCAGCTCACAGTAATTTTTATTATAAACCTTTTAACAACTGTGGTAAAAGAGTTGATGTTATGCTAGAAGCTAAAATGAAAGAAAAGGCACTTAAGAAATATATAAAAGATTTTGTAGAACTGTAGTTTATACATTTTATTTTTAAGTTCTACAATGTAATTTGAAACTTTATATATAGGAAAACAATATAATGACAATAAGAATTCTAGAAAGAGAGGCACTTAGCTTTGACGACTTGATACTCGTGCCTCTATATTCTGACATCAAGTCTCGTAAAAATATAGATACTTCAGTAATACTAAAAAAGTCAGATGGAACTGAACTTATATTTCAAACACCGATAATTAGTTCTCCAATGTCTACAATAACCGAAGCATATATGTGTAATGCTATTAATAGTTGCGGTGGCTTAGGTATTATTCATAGATACAATACAATAGATCATCAAACAAAATTACTATCATATGTTAACTCAGATATTTACAAAGCTGCTGCAATTGGTGCGAGTGGCGACTATAAAGAAAGATTAGATAGATTAGTTGAAGCTGGACTAAAAATCGTATGTATCGATGTAGCACACGGTGATCATGTACTTGTTAAAGAAGCAGTTGAGCATATTAAGCAATATCATCCGCACTTATTTATTATCGCGGGTAATATTGCTGGTGGTGGAGCATATCAAAGACTATCAGAATGGGGTGTAGATGCTATTAGAACTAGTGTTGGAAGCGGATCCATTTGTACAACACGTATCCAGACTGGACATGGCATGCCAACTTTAAGCGCTTTAATTGAGTGTATTAAAAGAAGAGAAGAGCTTAAAAAACTAGGTAAACATACAGCTTATATAATTGCTGACGGTGGAATTAAAAACACAGGTGATATCGTTAAATGCTTAGCAATAGGTGCTGATATGGTTATGCTTGGATCAATGCTGAGTGGTACAAGAGAAACGCCTGGTAAAGTTATTATTGATAAAGAAACTGGTAAAAAAGTCAAAAGATATAACGGTATGGCATCAAAGGCAGCACAAAAAGCATGGAAAGGAAGTTATTCCTCGATTGAAGGTGTAACGTCTTATGTACAATATAAAGGAACGATAAACAAAGTAATAACAGAAATAACGTCAAACATTAGAAGTGGTATGTCATATAGTAGTGCAAGATCTTTAAGAGAATTAAGAAGTAATGCACTATTTGTCAGGCAATCAGTTAACTCGCATGCTGAAGGTTTACCACATATTCGGAATAGAAAGTAGGTATTAATGCCAAGTAAATTAGTAATTGGACTCCAACATGGAGATGAAGGTAAAGGAAGAATTGTAGACGATCTTTGCCAAAATTGGGCGAATATAGTAGTTAGATTTCAGGGAGGTGGAAATGCAGGCCATACTGTATATGATAACAAAGGTAATAAGCACGTTACACATGTTTTACCTGTAGGTGTTTTAACTGAAGGTGTAACTAGTTATATTGCAAAAGGATGTGTTTTAAATCCTGTTGACTTAGCTAAAGAAATAAAAGAATTTAACGTTACTCCAGACAAACTAATGATTAGTGGTTTAACACCTATTATTGAGCCAGTTCATTTATGGTTAGATAAAGTAAAATACCAAGGAAAAATAGGGACAACAGCAAAAGGAATTGGTCCAGCTTATTCTTCATTTTACGCAAGAGATTCTATTCTCTTTAAAGACTTTGTCAACAACTTTTATAAGTCTCATTCAAAAATTATCGAAAACATGGAAGATTTTTTAAATAATAATAAAGAAATTAAGTTCAATGAAGAAATTTACTTGGAATTACTTGATGATTATAAAATTAAGTCTGAAGAGATTTTAGACTGTATTAATATAGTGAAGCCATTTCTTACAAATAATGAAGACTTTATTCAAAGCAGTTATTCACTAGGTAGTAATATTTTATTAGAAGGTGCCCAAGGTTGGGGATTAAATGTGATGTCACACGAATATCCTAACGTTACATCATCTATGCCAACAGTTGGAGGAGCAATAAATTCTACAGGGCTAAGTCATAAACAAATAGATGAAGTAATTGGTGTAACTAAAATTTATAAAACTAAAGTTGGAAGTGGTAATTTTTCTAGTAGGTGTAAACCTGTTTCTGAAGCTGTTTTGTCACACTTTGGAAAAGAATTCGGTGCAACAACCGGTCGACCAAGAAAATGTGGGTGGTTAGATATAGACGAAATTAAACAAGCATGCTTAGAAAACGGTGTTGATCATATAGTATTAACTAAAACTGATGTATTTACGCATTTAAATAATCAATTTATTTATCTTGACGGAGATGTTAGGCCCATTATGACAATCAATAAACCTAGTTTACAAGATCCTTCGTTTATTTCTTTATTAGACTTTATTAAAGAAGAGACTAATACAGATACAATTTCATTCACAACTGGCCCAAATAGAGGCGAAATTATATGGGGATAAAAAATGATTCCAAGATATAAAGTAAAAGAAGTTCATGATATATGGTCAACAGATAATAAACTTAATACATGGCTTAAAGTAGAAATGGCACATCTTGATGCACTTTCAAATAGTATTACTCATAAAACAATTACAAAAGAAGAGCTAAGCACAATTAAAAGTCATATTAAAGTTGACAAAAAAAGATGGAAAGAAATAGAAGAAGAGACAAGACACGACGTACAAGCATTTGTGCAAATGTTAGAAGAAAGTATACCTGATAGCAGTGGACGTTGGATTCATTATGGTCTTACATCTTCAGACATTTTAGATACATCTTTAGTTTTAATGTGTAGAGAATCTCTTCAAACTATTGTTGATTATGCATCTGGCACGTGTTACCACTTAAATAAGTTAATGAAGTTAGAATCTGCAAGTCATGAAATACTTGCAAGAACACACGGAAAAGCTGCTGAAGTTCAATCATACTATAATATATACAGGAGATGGATTCGAGGATTACGAAGAGGATTAGATGCTGTAGTTGAAGCAAAGAAAAAAATAAACTTTGGCAAAATGTCTGGACCAGTAGGAAATTATACAACTAATTCACCAGGTATAGAATCTAATGCATTAAGATCTTTAGGTTTATATCCTACATTATGCTCGCAAATAATTCCAAGAGATATGTTTTTAGATTATTTTTATGCAATATTGAAAGTTATGTTAGCTGTAGAAAAAATAGCATACGACATTAGAATATACTCTATGGATGGTATAAATGAAATGTCAGAGCCTTTTAGACAAGGACAAAAAGGTTCAAGTGCAATGCCGCACAAAAAGAATCCAATATTAACTGAAAATATTTGTGGCTTGTCTAGACTCTATAAAAGTTATATGAATACTGCAATAGAAAATTGTCAAACTCTTTTAGAAAGAGATATAAGTCATTCATGCACAGAAAGAATTATATTTAAAGACGCAGCTCATATTGCATGTTATACATTAAGTAAGCTAACATATATCTTTAAAGATATAAATGTTAATACAGACTTTGCACAGAAAAATGTTGATGATTTTAGAAATAAAGTTTCGTCACAAAATAATATGAACAACTTAATAAGTCAAGGCATTTCTCGAACAGAAGCTCATAATATTGCACAGCAAGAAGATATTTAATTAAATAACTAAAGGAATATTTTATGAAAAATAGAATCGACGAAAGAGCTTTGACACGAAAGTTTTTAAATAGTATAAACGAAAATATGATTGGAATGATGCCACTTGGAACTCCATCTTCTAGTTGCGAAGATGATGTATATACTATGCATGGCGAAGAACATGGCGAAAGTCATGGGGCATTAAAAACAGATCATAATGGAGTAGTTTCAAAAGATGAGTTATATAATCACTTTGATTTAAATAACGATGGTACTGTAACTCCAGAAGAGTATGCAGAACATATTGAATTTCATTGTGCACACCCAGAAACTTTAGAACATTATAAGTCTCATAGAAACAAATCATGTAAGTTTGTTCCTTGCCAATCTTCTTACGATTCTGTATCACAACATTTTATGGGTCAACCTGATTCTTTAATGACTTTTGTTCAAGACGCATGCGATAAAACAGGATCTACTTGTCATACATCTACGATGCAAGGAATGTTTGATGTTTTAAAGTCTTTGAAGGATGCAGGTATTATTTAATATTTGCGTGCAAAATAAAAACTGCATTAATATTATAAATGATATAATAATTTAATATAATACTTTGAAATACAAAGGAGAATTATTATGTTAAAAGTAGGACAAAAAGCTACACATTTTATGCAGTCACACAAAGTTGGTACAATTGTACAAATTTTAACAGAGAAAGCGCACAACTATATGACAATTGGTGGTACAACTCAAAGTGATATATTTGTTGTTATAAAATATAGTGAGAATGATATCCAAAAGTTTAAATCAGGAGATGTGATAAGAATTTATGATTAAAGAAATACTAATTTGTTATTCACTTATGAACATGAACGGTGTAGTAAACCAAGAAAATATTTGTGACAATATTGAATCTCTTCATAAGATTACTAAAGAATATAAAATAAAATCAGAACTTTATGTTTCTGTTTTATGGGTTGAGAGTAATTTTAAAACAAATATAAAAAGCTACACTGGAAGAGCATGTGGAATATCACAAGTAATACCAAAGTATACAGAGCCAAAATACACATGCAAAGAACTAAATTCAGACCATGTTGCTGCAATGGAACAAGGTGCTAGAATATATTCTCTTTTTAAACCTTATGCTAAAGGTAACGATAAAATAAATTTATGTGCTTATAATCAAGGTTATAGATGCAAAGGCGAAAAAGGACCTAAATATGTTGAAAGTGGAATGGAGTACGCAGAAAAAGTTAAAAAGTTTCAAAGGAGACTTAAAAGACAACTTAGAAAAGATAAAAGAAAGATTAAGAATCTTAAAAATGTTGTTTGGCGTGCATATAGTAATTTTAAAGGATTATTATAATTCCATAATAGGAGGAATATAATGTCAAAACAATATAAAAAAGGATTTAATTTTTTAAAATTATTTCTTGAAAAGAAGTATGGTGTTAAGGTTGTACAAATATCTGGCGTAGAAGATGCTTGGTATCCTGCAATTAAAAAGATTATTATTAATAATGACTTACAATGGCGAGAAAGGCTATTAGCTTTAATTCATGAAAGTGGTCATGTTCAAATTGACTTAGAAGCAGATACTGTTAAAAACATGAAATGCACTGGTACTTTTTCTAGTTACGAGGACTCTACAAAGATAAGGTCTAAAAAACAATTAGTTCATGTTTTAAACGAAGAACTAATGGCATGGAACTTAGGAAAAAATTTAGCAGTAAATCTTAATATTCAATTTGATAATCATCGATTAGAAGAAATAACTACAAGATGTATTATGTCTTATGTCAAGTATGGTTTAAAAAGCGTCTATGGTAAATCAATAGATGTTGATATTATTGACCCTCGTACTTAATGTGCGTGTACAATATAATTATAATTGTTATAATATTGTTGAAAGGACAATCAACATGACATACAAAAAGAAAGACATGGATGCTTTAAAAAAGCAGCTAAAAAATGATCCAAAATTCCAATCAAGAACTAAAAGACCTACAAAAAGAGTAATAAAAAAAGAAGTCAAAAGAAACTTCGAGTCTAAAAAAACTGTTATTAAGTGGAATTATAAAGTAAACGATATTGTCCAGTGTCCATATCATAATAATCAAATTGGATTGATAGTTTCTGATACAACTTATTTCGGTAGAAAAGTAGAGGCAAATATGTTTTTCGTTCTTGTTGGTTGTAGAGTAGTTCAAATGAATGGACAACATATTAAAAAACTATGAGCGTGTAATTAGTTTTTAATTAAAATATTATATTAAAGAATTAAACATTTAAAAAATTAAAAAGGATTTATTTTATGAAGCTTAACGTTAAAAACGACAAAATTGTTTTTGGTACAAACATTCTTGATGTTAACATTCCAGATCAATTACGACAACGTAATAAATGTGGAGTTCCATTTATTGATGACGCTTTTGGTGGTGAAGGTTTTACACCTTCTACGATTTCCTTATTTACTGGTGAACCAGGAGCAGGTAAAACTACACTTATGCTTACACTTGCTGATGCTTTAACTTCTCAAGGTTATACTTGTTTATTTAATACAGCTGAAGAAAGTTTATATCAAGTAAAGCTTACATGTGAACGACTTGATATCCGAAATGGTTTTATTGCTGGCCAAGAAAGTTATGTTCCTCGTTTACTTTCACAATGTTCTGCTTTAAGATCTAAGTTTCCTAATCGTCCTTTCTTTTTAATTGTTGATTCATTGCAAACTCTTAATGATGGTAAATACGGTGAAGATCATGTAAACAGTCAATCAGCAGTTAGAGCTTTACAGATGTTAACAGATTATGCAAAAGAGCACTATGTAAATGTAATTTGTATTGGACAAGTTAATAAAAGCGGTAATATGGCTGGTAGTCAAAAGCTTAAACATATGGTTGATGCTATGCTACATCTTTCAATCGAAAAGAAAGATGAGGATTTTAAAGGCTTGCGTGTTTTGGAAACTGTCAAAAATCGTTTTGGTGGTGCAGGTTGGACTTTCTTTATGGATCTTAAAACAAATGGCTTTGAAGAAGTTGCTAGAATCGGAGCTAGATAATAATGTTAAAGGCTGTTTTGATCTTTATAATGGGAACAACATTTGCTTTTTTACAGAATAATATGCAGTTTATAAATCCTGATTGGAAAGATAAAGCACTAGTAGTTGCATTAATATTCTCTATACCTACAAGCTTATGCTATATTTACTCATATGGATATTTTGTTAATCAGTTTGAGTCAGCATGGTCAGGTAAGTTTATGCTTTTTGGCATATCCTATATGATCTCTCCTATGCTAATTTATATCTTTTTAGGTGAATCACCTTTTAATCTTAAAACAGCTTTATGTATGATGCTAAGTTTATTAATTGTTACAATTCAATTTAAACTATAAGCGTGCATTTTGTTTTTTTTTATATTATAATAAATCATAATTTACAATCAATCAATTTTTTAAAAGGAATATTAAAATATGAATATTTCAAGTTTTATTTCAATTGCCTCTAAACTTCCTCCTCATATTGCTATTCTTATGCGTGGATCTACAGGTATCGGAAAATCTGCCATTACTGCACAAATTTCTCAAAATATTAATAAGCCTCTTATTGATGTTCGAGGTTCAACTATGACTGAAGGTGATGTTGGTGGCTATCCAGATGTTGAAGGTATGAAAAGTAAAAAGGTTATGACTTTTTGCATGCCAAGTTGGTTTATCCGTGCTTGTGAAGAACCGGTTGTCCTGTTTCTTGATGAATTAAATCGTTCTTTACCTGCTGTTCAACAAGCATTCTTTCAGATTGTACTTGATCGATGTTTAGGTAATGATGAGTTTGGTAATGCATATCAACTCCATCCTGAAACTAGAATTTTTGCTGCTGTAAACCATGGATCTGAATATGATGTAAACGAAATGGATCCAGCTTTACTTAGACGATTTTGGACTGTTGATATTCATCCTTCACCAGAAGATTGGTTCGCTTGGGCAAAGAAAAATGATATCGATCCTCTAATTATTGAGTTCTTATCTACGAGAACTTTACATCTTGCTCCTGAACCTAACGGTTTTGAGCCAGGTACAGTTTTCCCTACTCCTGCAAGTTGGACTCGATTTGATGAAAGCTTAAAATTTGCAGATATTGATTTACTCAAATCAGGCAAACAAGGTGAAGGAAAAACTTTAATCTTCAATCTTGCTAGCGGCTTTATTGGTAATCCAACAGCTATTGAGTTCTCGGACTTTATTGAGAAATATGAAGTTAATATTACACCTGAAGATATTTTAAATCGATTTGATGATGTTAAAGAAAAAGTAGAGCAAATGTCTAATGATCGATTAAACTTGTTGATTGAAAGATTAGCAGAATATGGTTCATCAAATGACTGGAATGTTTCTCAAGGAGAAAATGCTGCTAAACTAGGTAAAATGATTTCTGAAGAAATGTTACTACATATGTGGAACAAAGTTACAGAGACAAAAAACATGAAAACAATACAAAACTTTCATAAGTTTATCGGTAATTACCTTGTTGAAGTAGTAAATAATAGCAAGAACTTAAGTTAAAATAATGTGTGTAAATTAATAAATTAAATTATATAATAACTTCATAAGGACCTATTATCAACTTTAATTTAAAAGGACTTACAATGAAAGATACAACAAGTAATGATC
>Ga0160423_10005437_pt1 | contig 10383 bp, 15 predicted proteins | sample CRUFie14St8metaG_FD_108191 | JGI IMG/M metagenome (GOLD analysis project Ga0160423, IMG submission 108191) | Marine microbial communities from the Costa Rica Dome - CRUD Field 142mm St8 metaG | ecosystem: Environmental > Aquatic > Marine > Oceanic > Photic zone | place: Costa Rica: the Eastern... | reverse complement strand
CATGTCATACCATTGAGATTGTTGCCATTGACAGAAGGTGATATAAAATTTGTATATGGGGATTATGGAATGATTTGTAATTTAGAATCCAGAAAAAGTTTCAAAAAGATAAAAAAGGTGGTCAAAAAAAGTTTGAAAGGAGAAGTTGATCAATACTTTTTAATCAAAGTACCACAGGAAATGGTGGTTTACATGCCGGGTAATATGGTTGACGGTTTATTTGGGAAGTATCACAATGTAGATACTGTTCATTGGAAACCAAAGAAAGAACACATGGATGAAATGTTCAATAAAATTATGGATGATCTTTATGATCAAGGATCTAATGATTTTGGACTTTCATACAAACCCTCACTCGATCAAATTTTGGACAAGATTAGTAAATCGGGATTTGATTCGTTAAGTGACTTAGAAAAAGACTTGTTAAAAAAATATTCAAAAAATTAAATATGCAACATATCAATCAAGAAGAAATACAGATGTATTTGAAAGACATAAGAGGTATTTCAGTTATGACACCACAACGTGAAAGAGAATTAGCTGAAAGAATTATATCTGATAAATGTACTGAAAAAGAAAGAGAGGAGATCTACCAGGAAATGCTCGAGGGTAACCTAAGATTTGTAATTACAGTAGCAAAACAATATCAAAATCAGGGATTAGATATGGCGGACTTGATTGCTGAAGGTAACTTAGGTTTAATGAAGGCGATTAAGAATTTCGACTGGACCAAAAAATTAAGATTTATTTCTTATGCTGTTTGGTGGATTAAACAATCTATCCTACAATCATTGAATGAAAACTCAAGAATGATTCGTTTACCTGTAAATGTAGTTCAAGATGTGAATAAGATTAAAAAAAATTCAAAAGATCCTGACAAAGAAATTTTTGAAAAATATTCGGTTTTACCAAAAACTACAGGTCTAGATAATATGATCAACGATGAAGGTGATACACTTTTAAATATCATAGAGGATACTAACTCTAATTCACCTGATGAGGTTTTCAACACAAAAGACGAAATTAAAAGTATTCTTAATGATATTCTTGATAATCTTGATGAAAGAGAAAGGATTATAGTAAAGGAATATTACGGATTGACAGGAACACCCCGTACACTTGAAGATATAGGTAATGATTTCAAATTAACTAAAGAAAGGGTTAGACAAATAAAAGAAAAAGCATTAAGAAAGCTTAGAAACGAAAGTTATATACTATTTGAATATTTATAATATATTCATTATGTATGTTTAAAAAAATACAAGAAAGGGTTTTTCCTTTTATGATTGCACTTACAGCTTTGTCTGTGAGTGCTTCTGCTGCGTTTTATTCAGTAAGTGGACTGAGTAAATTATTTGCGGGTGCATCATTTGCTGTAATAATAATGGCAAGTAGTCTAGAGTTTTCTAAACTAGTAATTGCATCCTTATTATATCAATATAGAAAGACACTACCAAAACTATTAAAAATCTACCTTACAATAGCTTGTCTTATTTTGGTATTGATAACTTCAATGGGTATATATGGATTCTTATCTGCCGCTTACCAGGAGACTGCTGCACTAGATCAGACTATTGAATCTGAAATTGAACTTATAGAGATAAAAAGGGACAATATAAATGAACAATTAACAGTCTACAATGAGGAGAAAACATCAATTAATGAGTCTGTAACATCACTTAGGAATGGACTATCAAATAACGTCATACAATATAAAGATCCAGAGACAGGAGAGATAATAACGACAACCTCAAGTTCAACTAGAAGGGCATTAGAAAGACAATTAGATCAAGCTATTGAAAGACAGACTTCAGTGAATTTAAAAATAGATGAATTAAATCAAAAGTTATTCGATTATGAAACTGAGATAGTAGAAGTCAGGACAAAAAGTGAAGTTGGTAGTGAATTAGGACCATTAAAATATTTAGCTGGGTTAACAGGATTAGATATGGATAAAATAATAAATTATTTATTATTAACTATAATCTTTGTTTTTGATCCATTAGCTATATCATTGGTTATAGCGGCTAATTTTGCATTTGAAAAATTAAGTAAAAAAACTGTATCGAAAAAAGATGACTTGAAAATTGAAGATATTGATGTAGTCCAACCAATACAAAAAACTGAAGAACAAATCGATTATTCTAAGAATGATGAAGATCAAAAAAACTTATTGGAAAGTTATTTGAAGTCTAAAGAAATAAAAAAACCTAAGAGGTTAGTTTACAACAAAAGATAAAATGGAAATTATAGAGGTTGAAGGATTCAAAGGTAAAGGTAGATTTAGGAATAAAACACAAATCGTTTTAACTCATACAGGTAGACCTATAAATTACTACATGAATAGTTTAAAAAAAAGATACAACGGAAAATATGATAAACTACCTCACTATGTAATTTCTAAGGAAGGTAAGATATATCAAATATTAGAAAATAACAGTTATTCTTTATTTTTTCCTATTAGATCTTTCAATAAGAAAACAATAGTAATTTCATTAGAAAATCTTGGATGGTTGAAAAAAATTCCACTTGAAAGTCAATACGTCAACTGGATTGGTGACAAAGTAAAAGATAATATTTACGAAAGAAAATGGAGGGGATATCACTTATGGGATAAGTATACTGAACAACAATTAGATTCATTGAAAGAATTAGTAGAAGAATTGAATTATGAATTTAGTATACCAATGAGATTGATTGGTCATAATGTCAAAGTGGACAATCCCGAAAGGTTTAACGGGATTACGAGTAGAAGTAACTATGAACAAAAAGTTACAGCTTTAAGTCCTGCATTTGATTTCGAACTATTTATAAATAAGTTAAAAAGTTAAAAACATGGTTAAAAGATACGACGAAATCAAAAATCTCGTTAACAGAGCAAGAATTTTGAACGAACAGAATGTAATTAATATAGGAAAAGATATCGAAGATGATATTGATATGGATACTGAGTCAGGAGAAGACAAAGAAAAAACCTATAGAATATCTGGTGGTCTACTAAAAATGCACGGGAAGACAGAAAAAGATCTTGAGTTATCAACTGATGATAAAGTGGCATTTCAAGAGACGATGGATGAATTTGTGGAAGAGGTATCAGACTTATCTGATTTTGGAGTTTTGAATATATATCCTAATAATGTTGATTGGTCAGGAAACGTTATTGATTATGATCTTGAATTTTATTTTTCAATAGGTGAAAACAATGGTGTTTACATTAATGGAGATTTAGTAAAGTTAGATGAAAATACGATCGAACTATTACAAAACTTGAGAAGTTATTACGAAAAATTCAAATCAAAATGGTCAAGAATAGTATCTCAAAGAAAGAAAACACAAAGTGAAGTTTAATATTGACATAAAATCTATTACAATATTAATTTTAATTTTAGTTATTTTATTTCTTAAAAACTGTCAATCACCTGATGTTGTAATCGAAGAAAAAAGAATTACAGAGACGGTAACAGAAATTAAAACAGTTGAAGTTGAAAAAGAGGTTTATGTGCCTAAATATACTGAAAGGATAATAACCAATATCGATACTATAATTGTTCAAAATCCAATTGATACATTAGAAATACTCAGAGATTATTATACCAAGTATCTTTATTCTGATACTTTGCAATTAGATACTCTAGGTTATGTCATTGTTAACGATACAATTACTATGAACAAAATATTATCTAGAGAGTTTAGTTCGACACTCAATATTCCAGAAACAACGATAAAAGAGACAATTTATCTAAATAGTAGATTATTTTTTATGGGACCTAGTATGAGTTTTACTGGTAATGGATTTGATAGGGCACAATGGGATTTTTACTATAAAGACCGTGGTAATAGATTATATAACATTGGTTTAGGTGTTAATGATCGTGGAGAAGCACTATTTAATACTGGAATGAAATTTGAAATTAAATAACTTATATTTATTAATATGGCACTTAATCCTTCAGATAAAAGAGAAATAGAAAGAATCGTTAAAAAAGAGATCAAAACTTTTTTAGGTTCTAACACCATGAATCAGTTTGAGAAAAAAATGATTGATAAGATTAAATCTGAAATAAAATCAGGTCGTATTAAAGGTGACGTAGCTGAATTGGTCACAAAAATCATGAGAGAGTTTTATAGATTTATGTGGACACAAAGAGCTACCTGGGAACCTAAACTAAGAAATGTAAAATAATGGATATAAATAAAACCTTTAAAAAAGAGTTGAAAAAAGCTTATGGTGAAAATCCAATTCCAGCATCTGATGGATCTAAATATTGGTCAGACTATAGTAAAAATGTATCTAGTTTGAAAAATCTAGATGAGGAAGATACTGAAGATAATATATTATCTCTATTAGATATGATAATAAAGGATGAGGAAGAAATAGATGGTGAAACTAAAGAAGCTACATCAGCAGGTGGTGCAGGTGGTTATGTGGGACCTATTATGACAAATAAAGAAGAAACTAAAGAAGCTACTACTTCTGGAAGTAGTGGTGCCTATGATGGAGCTTTTTTCGGTAAGGATCCTATGAAAATAGATAATCCAGGTCTAAAAAAAATAAAAGAGTCCAAAAATAAAGTACCTAAATTTGTAAGTGGTAAAAATAAGAAAAATAGATATGGTGGACCGGATGGTGTTTTTGTAAAGGTCAAAGAAAAGTGTAAAAAATATCCATACTGTAACCAAGGTGATATTAATGCTTTAGAGTTTTATGAAGAAACAACTGAGATTTCAGAAAATAAAGATATTTATAAAAAAAATCAGACTATGAACGAGTTAAAAAATTATATAGAAAATATTGTTGATCAAGTTTTACAAGAACAAAGTGAAATGATCGCAGAATCAGTGAAGGGTGACATTGATGAAATGGAAGAATTTTATGAAATAGCCAAACTAAGAAAGGAAGAGAGAATGAAGAAAAAAGAGATGGAGGAAACTGAAATGGAAGAACAAAATGCTTTTACAGGTGCAAGATGTAAGGCCGGTTGTAAAGGTGGTGATGGTACTGAAATCGAAGGGTTTGATAAAAAAGTCACTGGATGGTCTGATGAAGATGAAAAGTCATGTGGATGTGACAAAATGAATGAGTCGAAAAAGACTAAACTTAGGTTGACCGAGGATGAGTTGATTGACCTAATCGAAAAGATAGTTTCGGAAGAAAAAATAGAAGGGACATCTCAACAAAATAAAAGTATGAAACAATCAGAAAAAGATAGTAAAGCATACCTTAAAGATGTTGCGGAAAAAGTAAAAGGTTACAACAAGGGATATACTGAAGAGACTGAAATGATGCCTAAAACAAGTGGTGAGATAGAAACAATGGAAAAAGTTGCGTATGAACCTAATGAGGAGGTTGAAGAATATATCGAAGACTTTAGTTATGGTTCTGGTTTAACTGGGATTGATTATGATGGTGCTGAACCAACTGAAGAAAGACAGACAGATTATTTAGAAGGATCTGCAAAGACAGGTAATGCATCGAAAGATGAGGATGGAAAAGCATTAGGTAATGTTGTACCTTCAGAAGTTGGTGAAAAGTTTAATGACATTAGAAAAAAGGCAGCTTTTGCTAAAAATCAGAAAGAAAAGTCATATGAGAAAGACGCACAACCAGTCAAAGAAGAAATTGATAGATACAAACAAATTATTGGACATAAATATTCGTCACAATAATTTCTAAATTAACTATATTTTTTAGTCCATGTAGTTAAATTTACTTTATGGATGAAAATAAAATCAATAATTGGCTTACCAAACCTATGTCAGAAGAGGACATTGATATATGGTTTAGAGCCAATAATATAATACCTGAGTTTTTAGAATTATTTAAAGATTTTTGTTTTTCCTTTTACCTACTAATGTGTGATACATATTTAGGCGATAGTCACGGAGATTTTAACGAGACAAAAATAGGAGTTACTCACCAAGATAATGAAAACCATTTTGATTGGTGTTGGGACAAGACAATCTTTAATTTTGAAATGGAAAATATAATATTTAAATTTACTGAAAATGATAAAGATTACTTCAAATCATTTTTTTTTGAAATATTTTACAATCCTAAAAATAGAATGATCAAAAAAGGTATTTATGATTTTTTCGAACAAATATTTGATGAAAATCGTCCGATGTCTAAATCAGATTTAGAAATGTTGACAGACATATATAAGACATTAGAACGTTCTATTCATCAAAATACTTGACATCCTCAAAAAAATTAATTATAATAAAAAAAAAATTACTATGGAAACATTAGAAAAAATTAAGAACTTGGTTGAAAGTCTTTCAGTTGACACAACGAAATTTTACGGTGGTAACAAATCTGCAGGTGTCAGAGCAAGAAAGTTAGCACAAGAAACAAAGTCTTTATTACAAGATTTAAGAAACGAAATCCTTGAAGAGAAAAAGAAATGATTTTGTTAGAGTATTTTTCACTTTGGTTTTTTATATTCTCCATCATATCAGTAATAAAGTTTATTGTTATGTTCGTGACGTCTCTGTTATCAAATCCACCAAAAAAATTGGATTTGAGTAAAAGTGAAGAAATATTTTATGCAGTAATGACTTCTTATATAATCTGTTTTACAATTAATCTGTTATGACTTACTTTAAATTAATATCTAAATATAAAGACTACTTTAAGTCTATAAGGTTTATAAAAAATTATATAAGTTTTGATTTATTTTTTCCAGAGTCCTGGATTATAAAAGAAGGTGAAGACAATATTGAGGTTATAAAATCTAAGGATAAAGAGGGTAATCCTTTAACATCTTTTGTAACTGTTTTTGAAGAAAAAAACGTCGATCTACTTGAAAGAAAAGTCAATGGAATCATTAGTGCAAATCTTGAAATAGAAGAGAAGAAAAGATTGTTCGATGAAAAAGTAATCGAACTCAAAAATCTGTTTCAACAGGAAGACTTAGAAAATTTAAGAAACATAAAATTCAATTCTTCACCTAATTTGACTTTTGAAGAAAATGAAATATTAGATGACCCAATATCTTGATATAATTAGAGAGATTGTAATATCATTAGAGAATTTGGATGGTCTAAATAGTTGTAAGATACATCTAGAATTAAAGTCGGATCAGTTTAAAAACTTATCTGACTTTTTAGATTATGAAGAAACATCTGAAGAACTTAATTTGAATATAGATAATATAGATATCATAGTTAAGAAGGGTGATTAACGTAATTTCTATATAAAAACGTTTTTTCGAATCCGTAATTGTTCAGCTCTTTATAAACTCTTTTTTTATCCACTGGATTAGTGTAGTTCATGTATAAACAAGACTTACCCAATTTCATTAACACCTCTTGTAGTGTGAATAAAAGTCGTTCAGCGTCTTCAGGATTCTTCAATACGAAACAACTATAATCTTCATTCTCTTGTATGAATAGTTTATTATTTAATGAAAATATATTCAATAAAGTTGAACTAGTTATATAAGTTTTAATAAGTTCATTAAAGTATAGCTTTCGTTTAGTTTGATAATCAAAAACTTTTTCCTCTAACATGTAAGGATCTAGCCTTAAAATATTATATTCATCATTTAACAATTTTACTTCAAAATTTCTACCTAACTCATCTACAGAGAAAAGTGAATTCTGTTGGTTATCTAGTTTAGAAATGATTGATATCTCATACTCAACAGGTTTAGAGTTTTCATACTTGATTTCGAAATTCACGTTGTTATCATTAATTAAATTATTATAATGATCTAGACATCTTTTAACAGTCACAAAATTTTTAATTGTTTTCTGTTTTTTTTTGTTTTTGAATATAATAATAGAATAGTTACTCATTACAAATAATATAAAATAAAATCTAAAGATTTAAATTATGAATCAGGATTATTACAAAACTCTAGGTCTAGATAAATCGGCTTCACAAGACGAGATAAAAAAAGCATATAGAAAATTATCTAAAAAATATCATCCTGATGTAAATCCAAAGGGTGAAAAGATGTTTAAAGAAGTAAGTGAGGCATATGATACATTGAGTGATCCTGATAAAAGAAGAAATTATGATAATCCACAACCTAATTTTGGTGGAGGTGATATAAATGATATTTTTAATCAATTCTTTGGAGGTAGAAATAGACAAAAAACAAGAAGAAGAGTTAAAACCCCAGATAAAGTATTAAATTTAAACGTCACAATAAAAGAATCTTTTCTTGGACTCGAGAAAGAATTGCATTATGTTGCTTCAGAAACATGTAAAACTTGTAGTGGTTCGAGAGGTCAAACAATAACTTGTGATACTTGCCATGGATCAGGACAAATTACTCGACAAGTAGGTAATGGATTCGTAAGTCAGTTGATTTCACAAAAATGCTCAACTTGTGTTGGGACTGGAAAAAAAATCATTAAAACTTGTGTGTATTGTCATGGGCAGGGTCAACAACCTGTAAATAAAAACGTAAGTTTTGTGGTACCAAAAAATACTGAAGATGGTGACATGTTAAAATTGACAGGAAAAGGTGACTATACTAAAGAAGGTGGATTTGGAGATCTTTTACTGAAAGTAAATCTAGAAAAAGATGAATGTTTTGAAAAACATGTATCAGATCTCATTTATAATTTAGATATATCGGTAGAAGATTATATATCTTCAAAAGAAATAGTTGTTCCACATCCACAAGGTGATTTAACAATTAACATGCCATCAAAAATTGAGTCTTCAAAGCCATTGAGAGTCAAAGGAAAAGGATTTAATGGTAAAGGATCTATCGGTGATTTCTATATAAGAATGAATGTTATAAGAGGTTGATAAGTGATTTTACTACCCAAATAGTACCAATTATTGATGTGACAAAAGTATATAGTGCCATTAATAAGACTAATTTTTGTTGCCAAGTAAACTTTTTACAGTCTTGACATTCTTGTTCTTCTTCGACATTAATATAATCCATTGTATTTATTTGTATGAAAGATTTAATAAGACAAGTTCTAGAAAATTTTGTAGAACAAAAGTCTAAACATAATTATAATGAAAGTAGGAAGATGAGTAAATCCTACTGTAAAAAAACCCCATGTAAAGACATGGGGTTTTCTCAAAAGGCCTCCTGTAGACCATATAAAAATTGTTATAAGTAATTACTCGACCTGAGCAGTAAAATATGTATGTTCACTGACTCTAACACGTACATTACTTCTGTAAAGTACTTCATAAATCAAAATACCATCTTTATCGTAAAATCTCCAAATACCATCTCTTAATCCATTACTAAAAGATGCTATTGTATTGATTGATCCATTGGTGTGGTAGGACTTCCACTCACCACATTTATTATTATCACAAAACAAACCTTTTTCTTTTAATGACCCATCCTCAAAATACGATTCATATGATACGTAACTTTCACCTATATTTTTGACTTTAACTGTTTGTGAAATAGAATAAAAACTAAATAACATTAAAACAAAACTCATCAAGTATTTCATAACTTATTTGTATTAACATTTATTTAATAGAGCGTTCTCTATCTTAACATAAATATAACATTACAATATAAAATGTCAATTATATGTTATCTATGGTAAAAATTTAACATTAAAAATTTATCGAGATATCTATTGAGTGAAAAACAAAATGAAATGAAAAAAATTACACAAATCTTTCTAATAACAGTGGTTGTCATTGCTTTTGGATGTTCTTCTTGTAAAGAACCGATTGAACCTTCTAATAATACTTTTACAATAACAGATGAAGTTATTGATGGAATAGTTTACAAAAAATTAGAAGGAATTATAAATGAAAATATCTCTTTGACTAGTTCTGACAACTGGTTATTGTCTGGAGGTGTTTTTGTTGAAGAAGGTCACACACTTACTATTTTAAATGGTGGTACAATCTACACTGATACAGATGTTACTACTTTTCTATCGGTCATGCAAGGTGCAAAAGTTTTTATCGAAGGATCACAAGATAATCCAGTTGTGTTTACACCTCTTAAAGATAATCCAACATATGGTGATTGGGGTGGTATCGTAGTAAATGGATATGCATCACTTAATACTGGTTTTACTGCAGAAGGTGAAGGTGGTACCGGGATATATGGTGGAGATGATGACAACGATGATTCTGGTATTTTAAGATATGTAAGAGTAGAATATGCTGGAAAGATCCTTGGTACGGATAATGAATTAAATGGATTCTCATTCAATGGTGTTGGAGATGGAACAACAGTAGAATATATCCAAGCTTACAAGGGGTCAGATGATGGGATCGAATTTTTTGGTGGTACAGTAAACGTAAGATATGCGGTTTCTACATATAACCAAGACGATTCATTTGATTGGACACATGGATGGAAGGGTAAAGGTCAATACTGGTTGGCTCAACAAGGACCTGATGGTGGTGATAGAGGCATTGAAGCTGATAAT
>Ga0160423_10005436_pt1 | contig 10384 bp, 7 predicted proteins | sample CRUFie14St8metaG_FD_108191 | JGI IMG/M metagenome (GOLD analysis project Ga0160423, IMG submission 108191) | Marine microbial communities from the Costa Rica Dome - CRUD Field 142mm St8 metaG | ecosystem: Environmental > Aquatic > Marine > Oceanic > Photic zone | place: Costa Rica: the Eastern... | reverse complement strand
TGAACGCCATAAATTTGTACCCCCAATATATACAGTATTTGAATTAGAAGGATGAACCTTAACTAGTAAATCATAACCACCTTGAGCATTAAAATTATCAAAAGAAGTTGGCTGATTTGAAGGTATATTTAATGATAAATCTACCCATGAACTATCAGATGCATTATACTTCCAAAGAGATGTCCATGTTTCACCATTAAAAAAAACATCGGTATGTTGACCATAACCAGTAGTTTCAGCAGCTAAAAAATACACCTCATCTTCATTACTAGGATTTATACCTATAGCAATTCTACCATAAACTGGTGAAAACAAAGAATCAGTAATATTTGTCCAATTTTGTCCATCTAATGTTGTCCAAATTCCTTTATCTGTCCCATCAGAACTTAATGTAGCATATGCAACTCCATTGGTGGTAATTTCAACATTTGTATAATAAGCACTTCCTCCACCTAAAACACGTACCCAGCTATTACCACCATCTTCGCTTTTATATATTGCACTATAAACTGCAGCATATATTACATCTAATGTGTCATTAGAGGGATCTGTTTCTATGTTCCAAATAAAATCAAAATCACTATCAAATCCATTTGTATTGGTTGCTGTAACTGGTAGTGAATCCCAACTTAAACCACCATCTATTGACTTATATATTCCATTACCTTGATAATATGCTTCTGGAGCACTTGCAGAACTTCCTGAAAGCTCTCCACTTCCAAAATACCAAATATTTTCCTTACCATTTCGAATATCTTGAGAAACACAGGTAACATTATGCAATTGATTCGGACTAGTAGTCATTGTCCAACTTAATCCACCATCAACAGATCGAAACATCCCTCCACTTGCACCTCCAGCAAACAAAATATCTTCGTTCAACACATCCATAGCTAAAGCTCTTGTTCTTCCCCCAACATTATAAGGCCCTCTATGTATCCAATTTGATTTGGACAAAACATTAGAAACTGGTAATGTTTGAGCAAACATCATTTCTTTTTTTCTTATATGTTTTGGTATTTGACCAGTATTTGGATCAGCTAAACGTACACGCTCCCACACTAATCGCTCTGCAGGATTATCTGATGCAAATGCTATTGAATTTTCTTTTTTTTGTTGACAGGAAACTACTAATGTTAAAATAGTTATAATTGATATAATTTTATTCATATTACTCACTAAGTTTTGTTTTTGTAAAAATATCAAATTAATTGGCAATTCTCAAATACCAATAAAAATGTAAATTTGCAGCTGAAATATTAATATTTAATGATAAATTCTGAAAAATATATTCCAAAAAATAAAGTTCGTATTGTTACTGCTGCAAGTCTGTTTGATGGACATGATGCAGCGATCAACATAATGAGAAGAATTATTCAATCTACTGGATGTGAGGTAATTCATTTAGGTCATGACAGAAGCGTTCAAGAAGTTGTAAACTGTGCTATAGAAGAAGATGCAAATGCAATTGCCATGACTTCTTATCAAGGAGGGCATATTGAATATCTGAAATATATGTGTGATCTATTAAAAGAAAAGAATGCTTCTCATATTAAAATTTTTGCTGGTGGTGGCGGAACAATTCTTCCAGAGGAAATTAAAGAACTAGAAGCATATGGAATAACTAAAATCTATCACCCTGATGATGGAAGAGAGATGGGATTACAAGGGATGATTAATGATCTTGTTAAAAAATCTGACTTTCTTCTTGGAGATAAATTAAATGGAAATATAAATGAAATAAAAGAAAAAAGCACTAATGCTATTTCACGTATGATTTCAGCAGCAGAAAACTGTCCAAAAAAACATAATAAAGTTTTAAGTGAGATTAAAGAGCTAGCTAAATCATCCAAATCACCAGTTCTTGGAATTACAGGAACTGGAGGAGCTGGAAAATCATCCTTGGTAGATGAGTTAATTAGACGTTTTATTATTGATTTTCCAAATAAAAATGTTGCTATTATTTCTGTAGATCCCTCAAAAAAGAAAACAGGTGGAGCATTACTGGGTGATAGAATTCGAATGAACGCTATTAAATCCGAAAATGTATATATGCGATCATTGGCGACACGTCAAGCAAACTTAGCTCTATCAAAGCATGTAAACGATGCATTAGATATACTAAAATCAGCAAATTATGATTTAATAATTCTAGAAACATCAGGAATAGGTCAATCTGATACTGAAATTATTGATCATTCAGATATATCTCTTTATGTCATGACCCCTGAATATGGAGCAGCCACTCAGTTAGAAAAAATTGATATGCTTGATTTTGCAGATTTAATATCAATAAACAAATTTGATAAAAAAGGAGGATTAGATGCTATTAGAGATGTAAAGAAACAATATCAAAGAAATAATAATCTATTTGATAAAAAAATAGATGATATGCCTGTGTATGGAACAATAGCTTCACAATTTAATGATCCAGGAGCTAACTCTCTCTATAAAGCTATCATCGATAAATTCTGTGAAAAAAAATTAGGAGATTTTAATTCATCATTTGAAATTACAGATGAAATGAGTGAAAAAATATTTGTCATACCTCCATCAAGAGTAAGATACCTTTCTGAAATAGCAGAAAACAATCGAGCATACGACAAATGGTCTCTAGAACAAAAACAAATTGCACAAAAATTATATGCACTTAAAAAAACATTAAAAATTTTGTCTAAAAAATCTGATAATACTATTTCTGAAATCAAAAAAGAATATGAAACACTTGTTCTTGATTTAGATCCTAAAAATAGAAAACTTATCGAAAACTGGGATCAGGTAAAAGCCAAATATCAAGATGAAATATTTAAATTTAAAGTAAGAGAAAAAGAACTCTCAATCACAACTCACTCAAAATCATTATCTGATTCTAATATCCCAAAAATATCATTACCAAAGTATGAAGCATGGGGAGATTTACTATACTGGCAACTACAAGAAAATGTACCTGGTGAATTTCCATATACTGCTGGTTTATTTCCTTTTAAACGAGAAGGAGAAGATCCAACAAGAATGTTTGCGGGTGAAGGTGGTCCTGAGAGAACTAATAAAAGATTTCATGTAGTAAGTCTAGATATGCCCGCAAAGAGACTTTCTACTGCTTTTGATTCCGTAACACTATATGGAAATAATCCTGGAAATAGACCTGACATTTATGGTAAAATTGGTAATGCTGGAGTATCTATTTGTTGCTTAGATGATCTTAAAAAGCTATATTCTGGATTTGAATTAGCCAATCCTCTAACTTCGGTGAGTATGACAATTAATGGCCCTGCTCCTATTATTTTAGCTTATTTTATGAACGCTGCTATTGATCAAGAATGTGAAAAATATATCAAAGAAAATGGCCTTGAAGAAAAAGTAAATCAAAAAATTAGTGATATATATAAAAAGAAAGGTGTTAAAAGACCAGAGTATCAAGGAGAACTACCTCAAGGAAATAACGGTTTGGGTTTGTTTTTGTTAGGTGTTACGGGAGATGAAGTTCTTGAAGAAAAAATTTATCAAAAAATAAAGAAAGAAACTTTATCTAAAGTTAGAGGTACAGTTCAAGCAGATATTTTAAAAGAAGATCAAGCTCAAAACACTTGTATATTCTCAACTGAATTTGCTCTTAGGATGATGGGAGATGTTCAGGATTATTTTATTCAAAAAGATGTTAGAAACTTCTACTCTGTTTCCATTTCTGGATATCATATAGCTGAGGCAGGTGCAAACCCAATAACTCAATTAGCCTTTACTCTAGCAAATGGATTTACTTATGTAGAATATTACTTAAGTAGAGGTATGGATATAAATGCTTTTGGTCCTAACTTATCCTTTTTCTTCAGTAATGGTGTCGATCCAGAATATGCGGTAATTGGCCGTGTAGCTAGAAGATTATGGTCAAAAGCTATGAAACATAAATATGGTGCTAACAAGAGAGCTCAAATGTTAAAATATCACATTCAAACTTCTGGTAGATCATTACATGCTCAAGAGATTGATTTTAATGATATAAGAACTACTCTTCAAGCACTATATGCAATCTATGATAATTGTAATTCTCTTCACACAAATGCTTATGATGAAGCTATAACTACCCCTACTGAGGAATCTGTAAGGAGAGCCATGGCAATTCAACTTATAATCAATAAAGAACTAGGACTTACACGAAATGAAAATCCAATACAAGGATCATTTATCATTGAAGAACTAACAGATTTAGTTGAAGAAGCTGTCCTTGTTGAATTTGATAGAATCACTGAAAGAGGAGGTGTTCTTGGAGCTATGGAAACCATGTATCAAAGAAGTAAAATACAACAAGAAAGTCTTCACTATGAATCACTAAAACATACTGGAGAATACCCAATCATTGGAGTAAACACATTCTTAAATAAGAAAGGTTCTCCTACTATTATTCCTGAAGAAATAATACGTGCTACAGAGAAAGAGAAAAAATATCAAATATCTATGCTTAACGAGTTACATAAAGCCAACAAAAATCAAGCCGATAAAATGCTAAGAAAAGTTCAGGAGGCAGCAATACAAAATGAAAATATATTTGAAATTCTAATCGAGGCAAGTAAAATATGTTCGCTTGGTCAAATTACTAATGCTCTCTTTGATGTTGGCGGTGAATATAGAAGAAATATGTAGTTTTCAATCAATAACTATGCTTATTACATCTCTATTTCTTTACTACCAGACCATGTGCCACTAAGGCTTCCATTTACCCATTGTCCTTCAACATAATCATTTCCTTGTGCCTGTCCAGTAAAAACAGCACCAGAAGAAACAGTACCAAAAACAAAGTCACCATCATCTGAAACAGTTCCTTCACCGTCATATGGACCTGCAACACCTACCATATTTCCATCTGAATCAACTGTTCCATACCACTCTCCTTCATCATCTCCTTCGTAATCTCCTATCCAATAACCCGTATATGGAAAAGATGAAGAAGATGAATCGTCATCTTTATTACAGCCAATAAAAATAAACGGCACAATAAATAAAAGTAGAATTTTTTTCATAATGTTATTAAAATAATTATTTTTCAAATATATAATAAAAACATTTATAATTTATTTCAGCATTAATTAAAACTGTCTTTAGTACTTTTGTATTATGAGAAAAATTATTTTGCTTTTAATTTTTATACCTTCAGTAACATTTTCACAAAACATAGATGATATTTTTATAAATAAAGGAGAAGTTTATTTTTCATTTAATTATGAAAGTATTCATCAGTTAAATAAACTATCCAAAATAATATCTATAGATCACGAAACAACTCGTGATATTGCATATGCATATGCAAACAGAAAAGAATTTGAAGATTTTTTAAAACAAGGCATAGAATATAAAATCATTCCAAAAGAACCACTTAATTTCATCAATCCATCTAAAAATAACTGGAATTACTATCCATCATACACTGAATATACTGATATGATGCAAGCATTTGCAGATTCTTTTCCTGAAATATGTAAACTTCATAGTATAGGAACATTAAGCTCCGGTAGAGAAATTTTAATTGTACAGATATCAGATAATGTAGGAATAAAAGAGAATGAACCTTCTTTCTTGTATACATCTTCCATGCATGGTGACGAATTAGCTGGATATATATTAAGTCTAAGATTAATTGATTATATCTTAAATAACTATAATAATCAAAATAGAATCACTAACATAGTAAATGAAATAGACCTTTGGATAAACCCTTTAGCAAATCCAGATGGCGCATATGCAGGTGGAAATCAAAATGTATGGAGCGCAACAAGAAATAATGCTAATTCAATTGATTTAAATAGAAACTATCCTGACCCTCAAGATGGACCTCACCCTGATGGTAATGCATGGCAGGATGAAACATTATTCTTTATGGGTCTTGCTGACTCTATTAATTTTACTATTTCGGCTAATATGCATGGTGGTGTTGAAGTAGCAAATTACCCATGGGATACTTGGAGTAATTTAACAGCAGATAATAATTGGTGGCAATACGTCGCAAGAGAATATGCTGATTCATGTCAAGCTAATAGTAATAGTGGGTATTTTGATTGGAGCAATTGGAACAACCAATCGGCAAATGGTGTTGTAAATGGACATGACTGGTATGAAGTTGATGGTGGAAGACAAGATTATATGAACTATTTCAAACATTGTAGAGAATTAACATTAGAATTATCTGATGACAAAACTCCAAATCCTAATGACCTTCCTGAATTATGGAATGCAAATTATCCTTCACTGTTAAATTTTATTGAGCAATCTTTATATGGAATAAGAGGTATTGTAACAGATAGTATTACAGAATTACCATTAAAGGCCAAAATAGAAATTTTATTGCATGATGTTGATAGTTCTCATGTGTATTCTAATCTTCCAATTGGAAATTATCATAGGCACCTATACCAAGGGAACTATAATATTACTTTTTCATGTAGTGGATATCATTCTAAAACAATAAATGCAACGATATTAAACAACTCTAGCTTAGTAACCGATATTCAATTAGTTCCTGTAGGAATAACTAGTATTAATGAAATATCGAACTCTACAAAAAAATCTCAAAAATTTGACCTATTAGGTAGGCCTGCAAATAAAAAAGGAATCGAAATCTCCAATAAAAAAACACTTATCATAGACTAATGTATGATGTTGTAATACTAACTGACAACAGATATATAAATCCAATAGAAAAAGACTGGTATATTAATCAAGTACTATTAGAAGACAAACTACTAAAAACAGAATTAGAAAATTATAATTTAAAGGTCTGTAAAAAAGATTGGGCAGATCCAGTATTTGACTGGTCTAATACAAAATTTGCAATTTTTCGTACCACATGGGACTATTTTGACCGGTTTAAAGATTTTTTTTCGTGGATTGAAAAAACAAAAAACAAAACTGAATTTATTAATTCTTCTGATATTATTAAATGGAATATAGATAAGCATTACTTAATTGATTTAGAAAAAAAGGGTATTAATATTGCCTCAACAATTTTTGTAGAAAAAGGTGATAAAACAAATTTAAAGAACCTTTTTAAAAAGACAAAATGGAAAAAAGCAGTAATAAAGCCGGCTATTTCTGGTGCAGCAAGACATACATATCTTATAGATACTGATAGTTATGAAGAATATGAAGAACTATTTCAAAAATTAATTAATGAAAAATGTATGCTTTTTCAAGTTTTTCTAAGTGATATTAAAATTTTTGGAGAAATATCTCTAATACTAATTGATGGAGAATATACTCATGCAGTAAGAAAAATTGCCAAAAAGGGAGATTTTCGTGTACAAGATGACCATGGAGGAATAGTTACACCACATACTGCAACAATTTCTGAAATAGAATTTGCTGAAAAATGTATTAAAAATTGCCCATACAATCCACTATATGCTAGAGTAGATATTGTCTATGACAATAACAAAAAACTTTCATTGAGTGAACTTGAACTAATAGAGCCAGAGTTATGGTTCCGAAATAATAAGCATTCAGTAAAGAAAATGGCAAATGTGATTTTTAAAAAAATCACTCAATAATATTTATATTTTTTTATTTAGCTGATACTAAAGATATATCAAATACAATATCATCAAGAATAATTTTATCTCCTAATTGTTTAAAAACACTTCCAGACTTATAAACAATATCCCATTTAGTTCTATCTATCTTGATATTTGCATTTGCTTTGTAGCTAAGACCTTTAATTTTAATATCAGCAGCGAAACTAATTGAATGAGTAATTCCTTTAATTGTTAAATCAGCAACTATTTTATACATACTACCTTGACCTTTAGCAACATTTGTAATCTTAAGAATTGCTGTTGGATGAGATGGAACATTAAAAAAGTCCTCATCTTTAAGGTGATTAACTAAATAAGCATTCTTTTTAGGAGATTCAATATCAGTACATGTAATACTGTTCATATCAATAACAAACTGCCCACCAGATAATATTCCGTGATTTATATCAAGAGACCCTTCTTTAATACTAACATTTCCTTCATGGTAACTTGCTATTTTTGAACCGGTCCACTTAATGACTGAAGACTCTGTATTAACTTTTACATTAACAATATGTGGGTTAGCTGAAAAAGCTAAAAAACTAAATGAAGCTAACAATGTAGATAAAAATATTTTTTTCATAATTTCTTTTAAATTTATTTATACAAAAATATATATTTTTACTTAGTTATATAAAAAGATTATGATCGAAATCAAAAAATTCTCATTTGACAATACAAAACTTATGCAAAGTGCACATAATATACGTCACAATGTATTTGTTATTGGTCAAAAATGTCCAGCAGAATTAGAATATAAATATGAAGAAGAGTCAACTCATTTTCTATTAATTAATAATGGTAATCCAGTAGCTACAGCAAGACACAGAAAAACACAAAAAGGGTTTAAACTTGAAAGATTTGCTGTCATTGAATCAGAAAGAGGAAAAGGATTTGGTATGATGATTCTTAATGCCATACTAGAAGATTTAAAAAAAAAATCAGAAAAAAAGTACCTTCATGCTCAAAAACAGGTAATTGAATTTTATGAAAAGGTTGGATTTATAAAAATAGGTAACTTGTTTGAAGAAGCAGGAATTCAACATTACAAAATGATCTATAAAGAAAATATTTTATAACTCAGGAACTATAGAAGTCCAATTATATTTATCATTAACCTTTCCTGTTTGTATATCCTGTAATTTTTTCTTTAATTTTAAAGAAAAAATATCTTGATTATTTTCAGAAAAATTCATTTTCTTAGATTTAAAAGTTATAGAATTTATAGGAGCTACTGTAACTGCTGTCCCTGTTCCAAATGCTTCTATTAATCGACCTTCTTCATATGCTTCTATTATCTCAGAAACTAAAATCTTACGTTCCTGAACTTCTATACCCATATCTTTAGCAATTTGAATAATACTATCTCTAGTTACTCCCTTTAATATACTATCAGTTAAAGAAGGAGTTACTAAAGTGTCATTAATTCTGAAAAATATATTCATAGTACCAGATTCCTCAATATATTTATGTTCTTTAGCATCAGTCCATATAACTTGAGTAAAACCATTTGCATTTGCCTTTTTTGTTGGAAAAAAGGATGCAGCATAATTACCTGCTGCCTTAGCATAACCTACACCTCCTTTAGCAGCTCTTGTATAATTATCTTCAATAATAACATTTATATCATCATTATAATAAGTAGTTGTTGGAGATGTAATAATGATAAAAGTAAACTTATCAGCAGATGATGCTTTTATACATTCGCTTGATGCAAAAATAAATGGTCTTACATACAATGAATAACCATCTCCACCTACACACCACTTTCTATCTAGATTTAGTAAATGATTTAAACCAGACATAAATGTGTCCTCATCAATTATGGGTATAGATAATCGCTCAGCAGATTTATTTAGTCTAGCAAAATTTTGTTCCTTACGAAAGAATAAAACTTCATCATTTATACTTCTAAACACTTTCATTCCTTCAAATATAGACTGTCCATAATGAAGAACTTGTGTGCCTGGACTCATAGGTATTGGCCCATATGGGACAATTTCAGGAGTTCCCCACTTGTTATTCTCGTAGTGACAAACAAACATATGGTCAGAAAATATAGATCCAAACTTAATGTTATTAAAATCTACACTGTTTAATCTAGAAATACTTGTTTTTTTGATTTGCATATTGTTTTGCAAAAATAAAAAAAATCCTATTATTAATTATTAGATCTTATTAGATATTTTATTACTAATTTTAAATTTAAAATAGCTAAATGAAAAAAGATTTAAACATTGTAACTACGAATGATGGATCACACTCAATATTCAGTAGTAAGTTTAATGAGAATTATCATTCAAAATATGGCTCCATACTTGAAGCTGAACATGTTTTTATTAAAAATGGATTACTTGCCTCAAAAAAAAATAATCTTAAAATATTAGAAGTCGGATTTGGATCAGGTTTAAATACATTGCTTTCATCTAAATATTGTCTATCCAAAAAAATCAAAACCAATTATCATTCATTGGAACTTTATCCAATAAAAGAAGACATTTATAATAAACTTAATTATTATAGATTAATTAATCTTAAAAAAACCGATTTTTTATCGTTACATAACTCTAAATGGAATGTTCCGTTTACTGTAAATAAATATTTTAAACTCACAAAAATTCATGCCGATTTAAAAAAATTTACAACTAATTCAAGATATGATATTATATTCTTTGATGCATTTTCGCCAGAAAAACAACCTGATTTATGGGATATTGAAATTTTTAATAAAATGTTTCAGCTACTTGTAAAAAGTGGTTTTTTGGTTACATACTGTGCTAAAGGCATAGTTAAAAGAACTTTAAAAAGTGTGGGATTTAAAGTTA
>Ga0160423_10005435_pt1 | contig 10387 bp, 11 predicted proteins | sample CRUFie14St8metaG_FD_108191 | JGI IMG/M metagenome (GOLD analysis project Ga0160423, IMG submission 108191) | Marine microbial communities from the Costa Rica Dome - CRUD Field 142mm St8 metaG | ecosystem: Environmental > Aquatic > Marine > Oceanic > Photic zone | place: Costa Rica: the Eastern... | reverse complement strand
ATATGCCTGAAAAAAAATATAACTATTATAAATTTAAAAATTGTAATTTTTCATTTGAATTACCAGAATACTTGAAAATTGTGAAAAATAAAAGAAATAAATACTGGATAGATTTAGAAAATAAAAATAATAATATAAATATTCATTTATCATATCACACGATTAATGAAAATCTTGATTCTTTAATTCAAGATGTTCATAATTTAGTTTATGAAGGCCATTACAGAAAAGCTGATGGTATATGGGAAACTTCTAATGATGAATCCACCTTTGTAATTTACGAATTAAGTGGAGAAGTAGCTACCCCAATTCAATTCTATGTTACAGATAAAAAAAACCACTTTCTTAGGGGATCTATGTATCCAATAACTAAAAATAAAATAATTAAAATTAATAGGGACTCCTTAAAACCTGTTATTGAATTTTATAAAAAAGATATTGTTAAAATAATTGAAACAATTAAATGGAGCTAGAGCTATTATTAAATTTTAGCAATAAGTTAAATTGTGCGCCGAATAAAATAAATGCTGCAAATAAATGAATTAGTTGAGCAAGACCTGGGAAGTTAAAATTAAGCATTAAAAACCCACTTATTATCAATGTTAATATAGTACTGAAAATCATTAATATTTCAAATGGTATTTTTCTTAAAGAAGAAAATATCGCAGAGACATAAATACATAAATACATATTAAATATAAATACAAAAATTGCTAGTATTTGATGAATATATATTTTACTGTTTTGAATTTCCAAAACCCACATTGATTTGTCGAATTCCAAGCTATCAATAAATTCTCTTACTTGCGTTCCAAAATAAATTTGAATTAATGATGATATTAAGACTAATGAAATAAGAAAATTTAATTTTTTCTTTTGGAATATTATTGATTTAAAATTTTTTGAATTATTTAAATTTATTAGTAATAATAAAAGACATACAATAATTAACGCAACAAACATATGAATAGTAATCTTAAAAGGATTAAGAACTGAGAAAACTACTTCCCCTCCAATCCAAGCCTGTACTAGAAAAAGAATAACTAAAATAAAGCTAAATAAAAATTCTCTAACCATATTTTTAATATTAAATATTGATACTAAAAATAAGCACAATACAAACAATCCCGTTAGAGCCCCTATTAATCTATTAATATATTCTGCCCAAGTGTGAAAAACATTAAACTTTGCATAATTATGTTTTTCATATTTTTTCCAATTTTTACTATTAAATTCTTTTGTTGAACTGAAATCTGCTTTTGAAACCCATAATGTGTCACTATGTATTAACATATCATTTTTTTCATAAAAATGATTTTGTTTCCAAGATATTTTTTTTTCATCTGTTGGTGGAATTAATAAACCAAAACACTTTGGCCAATCTGGACAACCCATACCAGAACCCGTCATTCTAACAAATCCTCCAGCTAATACGATTAAATATGTAAATATTAATGATAACTTGGCTAATCTTGAAAAAAGCCTAGATTTTCTCATAAAAGACTATTTGTTTGCGCAACAAGCTTTTTGACAACCCGTGTGACCAGGAGTCATGTTTGCTATTGAATTATCTTTCTTGACGATTTTTTTTGTAGCGCCGCTACAACAACCCTTAGATTTATTATCACATGAAGCAACTTTTTTTCCGGTCTTCTGGCAACAAGACTTTCCTTTACTACAAGTCTTAGAGCCTTGATTTAACATTAATTGATTAGTTGCATCATTTATAATTGATGCTTGATAAGAACCTCCTTTGAGTTTATTAATTCTACTAAGAACCGATGACTCTGAGGTTCTTTTTTTCATCACAACCTCTCCAGTTGAATCAGAAAAATCAATACTTGCTTCAACAACACCTCTCATTTTATTCAACTCACTTTCAATGAACATTGCACAACCTGCCTGACACTTCATTCCATCAATTTTTATTTTCATTGTATTGTTTTGAGAAAAAACAATAAAAGAAATCATAAACAGTAAAGCCGTAATAAATATATTTTTTTTCATAATCATAGTTCTTATTATTCGACAAATATACGAAATTAGTTATTTAAGAAATAGTATTATTAGTAAATAAATCGAAAATTGCATTAAATGACTTTTTTAAATTATTTATATATTTGCTTTCATAATTTTAATACAAATGATTGAACTGTTAAGAAAACCCGATGCTATTGGCTCTTTTACTAGTACATTATGTCTAATTCATTGTATTGTAACTCCATTTATTTTTATTTCGCAATCTTTATGTACTGAAATTTGCTGCGCAGGAGCACCAATTTGGTGGCAATCTTTAGATTATATATTTGTTATAATTTCATTTTTTGCAATATATAGATCAACAAAAACCTCCACCAACAAAGCGATTAAAATTCTTTTGTGGATAGTATGGGTTGTATTTTTTACTTCTATTATTGCCAAATCTGTTGACTTTTCCAACCTATTATTAAATACTACATATGCTTCAGGGATTACTTTAGCCTTACTTCACATATACAACTTGAAATTTTGTCAATGTTGCGATGATGATTGTTGTATAGACAAATAATTGATTGAGTATTTTTTTGAATTTTATAATCAATAATTAAAATTAAATGAATCCGTAAAATTATTGTTTAAATATTTTCTTTTATTATATTTGCATTCCTAAATTTAAAAAAATGAAAGCTATTGTCGAAATAGGTGGTAAACAGCTAAAAGTTGAAAAAGGACAAACATTCATCGTTAATAGGTTAGAAAAAGAACCTGGTAAAAAAATGTCATTTGACAATGTTTTACTAATTGAAGATAAAGGCAAAACTTCAATCGGTAATCCTTCATTAGAAAATGCAAGTGTTTCAGCTTCTATAATTGATCATTTAAAAGGTGATAAAGTAATTGTTTTTAAAAAGAAAAGAAGAAAAGGCTATAAAGTTAAAAACGGACACAGGCAATATCTGACAAAAATTAAAATTGATAATATTTCTTTAAAAAAGACTTCAACAAAAAAGAAAGAAGTTAAAAAAGATAAAACTGATAAGTAATGGCACATAAAAAAGGAGCTGGTAGTTCAAAAAACGGTAGAGAATCTCATTCTAAACGATTGGGGGTTAAAATTTTTGGTGGACAAAAAGTTATTCCAGGCAATATTATTGTTAGACAAAGAGGAACCGTTCATAATCCAGACAACAATGTTGGAATGGGGAAAGACCATACATTATACGCTCTTACCGAGGGAGTAGTTCATTTTAAGAAAAAAAGAAATAATAAATCTTACGTTTCCGTAATTTCAAATTAATTTTTCCAATCAAATATATTAGAAGTTAAGGCTATTTTTCTTTAAAAAATCTACTAACTTTATTTATAGTTAATTATTATTATCATGCTTCGATTAAATTTTATTAAAGAAAATCCTAATGATATCATTTCTATTTTAAAGAAAAAAAATTTTGATGGTGAAAAATTGATAATGGAAATTATTCAGCTTGACGATTCAAGAATAAATCTACAAAAAGATTTAAATGAACTTCAAAATAAAATGAATTTATTGTCAAAAGAAATTGGAATTTGTTATGCTGAAAAAAATATAACACAAGCAGAAAAATTAAAAACAGAAACTAAATCTCTTAAAAATCTTATTCAAGAAAAAAAGGAAAATCAAAAACAATTAATTGAAAAAATAAATGCAAAACTCATTCAGATTCCTAATTTACCTAACACAGAGGTGCCACTAGGAAATAGCGAAAATGATAATGAAATTATTTTACAAAAAGGCGAGCTGCCAAATCTTGATCAAGATAAAATTCCTCATTGGGATATTGCAAAAAAATATAACTTAATTGATTTTGAAAAAGGGAATACTATCACAGGCTCAGGTTTTCCTTTATACAAAAACAAAGGTGCAAAATTACAACGAGCATTAATTAATTTTTTTTTAGATTATAATATTAAAAATGGTTATGACGAATATCTCCCTCCTCATTTAGTTAATCAGGAATCTGCGTTTGGAACTGGTAATTACCCTGATAAGGAAGGTCAAATGTACCACATTGAAAAAGATAACTTATTTTTAATACCTACCGCTGAAGTTCCTTTAACAAACATTTACAGAAATCAAATCCTAGAATCTAATGAACTTCCTAAAAAACTAACAGCATACACACCTTGCTTTAGAAGAGAGGCGGGTTCATATGGGAAAAATGTTAGAGGATTAAATCGACTTCATCAATTTGACAAAGTTGAAATTGTACAAATAGCTCATCCAAAAAATTCTTATAAAATTCTTGAAGAAATGATTGATCATATTTCAAAATTATTGCTAGAATTGAAGTTACCTTTTAGGTTGGTCAAATTATGTGGAGGTGATTTGAGTTTTTCATCAGCTTTAACATTCGACTTTGAAGTATTCTCTGCAGCTCAAGAAAAATGGCTGGAAGTTAGCTCTGTTTCTAATTTTGAATCTTTTCAATCCATAAGATCCAATATTAAAATTAGAGAAAATCTAACTTTAGATTTCTGTCATACATTAAATGGAAGCTCACTAGCACTACCAAGAATTATGGCTGCTATTTTAGAAAATAACCAAACTAATTCTGGAATAAATATACCACAATGTTTATGGGACTATACAGGATTTAAATTAATTTCCTAGAATGCTATATTTAAAAATAATTTATTGTTTTTTTTTAATTACCATTTTCAATCCTAAATCGGGTTACTCTCAAAAAATCAATACTGATTTAATTAAAGCAAAAAAATTAATAACCGAAAATAAATATCAAGAAGCTATCTCATTGTTCCAGAAAATATATAAAAAAGAAAAAACCTCTAAAATATATAAGCCATACCTTGAATGTTTAAAAAAAAAATGCGAGTATGAAAAAGCTATTAAGCTAGCAAAAACACATTATAACAAGCATGGAAAAAACCCAAGTCTTCTAATTGATTTGGGAGAAATATATATGTTAAAAGGAGAGGAAAAGTTAGGCGAAAAAGAATTTCAAAAATCGATTGATGAAATTAAATTGAACCCAAGATTCTCAGGAACTGTCGCATCTAATTTTTATTCAAAAAAACAATACGAATTTTCACTTAAAGCCTACTTAATTGCAAAAAAAAATTTTCCAAACCAAAATTACTCTTTTCAAATTTCAAATATCTACTCAAATCTTGGCCAAATTGAAAATATGTACTCAGAGTTAATAGAATTATTATACAGATCCCCTGGATACATGCAAAATTGTAAATCTAGAATCGGAAGGACTATTAATGATGATCCTGAAAATGAAAACAACATAATTTTAAAAAAAAATATAATAAAAGAATTACAAAAAAAAGAAAATGAAATTTTAAATGATCTCCTTATATGGGTGTATCTTCAAGAAAAAAACTTCGAAAAAGCTATTCAAAATACTATCTCAATAGATAAAAGAATTGATTACCAAGAAACTAAAATATTTGAATTAGGTGAAATTGCTATTTCTAACAAGGAGTTTGAAGTTGCAAAAGAAGCTTTTAATTATTTAATAAGTAAAACTAAAAATGGTATTTACTATGAAGAAAGTATTTTACAATTAAATAATATAAAAAATTTACAATTTAATTCGTTACCTATTAAATTAAATAGTGATATTAAAAAAATAATTGATGATAATGAAAATGTAATTGTGCAGTTAGGTGTAAAAAATGAGACTATTGTAGTAATTAAAAACCTTGCAAACATTATTGCTTTTTATGAAATGAATTTTGAGAAAGCAAAAAATCTATTAATCCCTGTTATTGAAAACAAAAATTTAAATGAAAAAAAGATCGCGACTTTAAAGATGGAATTAGGTGATATTTTATTATCTGAAGGGAAAAAATGGGATGCAATACTGTATTACTCACAAGTTGAAAAAAAATTCAAAAATGACATTGTTGGACAAGAAGCAAAATTTAAAAAAATAAAAGTTGATTATTACAACGGGGATTTTAATTGGGCCCAGACTCAACTAGATATATTAAAAAAATCTACTTCAAAATTAGTATCAAATAATTCAATTGAACTTTCATTACTTATAACAGATAATTTAAACTTAGATACCACAAAGACAGCACTAGAAAAATTTGCGAAAGCTGAATTATACATATTTCAAAACAACTATAAAAAAGCAAATTCTATTTTTGAAGATATTGAAAATACATTTCCAGATCATAGTTTAATTGACGAGATTCTATTTAAAAAAGCAGAAATTGAAATTAAAGAAAAAAAATATGAAAAAGCCTTGAGTTTTTTAGAGCAAATTGTAAGTAAATATGGTAATGAATCAATACTATATGATGATGCATTATTTAAACAAGCCTACATTTTTGAAGACATTTTAAACAAGAAAGATAATGCTATGGAAAAATATAAAGCCATACTTATTGAACAACCCGGTAGTATATTTCTTGCGGAATCAAGAAAAAGATATAGAAATTTAAGAAATAAGTAAAAAGTTATGTTAAATAAAAATATAGATAGAATTATTGAAATGGCATGGGAAGACAGAACTCCATTTGAAGCAATAAATTTTCAGTTTGGATTAAAAGAAAAAGATGTGAGAATAATTATGCGTAATGAAATGAAAAAAAACTCATTTATTATGTGGAGAAAAAGAGTTAATGGAAGAAAAACCAAACATTTGAAGACATCTAACTCATTAAGATTTAAATCTACAAACCAAAAGTTTTTTTAAATAAATTAAATGACTTTAAACTGATAAAGATAAATCATATATTTATTTAATGAATTCACGTCAATTTCGAACAAAAAAAAAATTCGGGCAACATTTCTTAAACAATAAAACTATAGCAACAGAAATTGTTAGGATTATAAATTTTCAAGATTTTGATCAAGTTATAGAAATTGGACCTGGCACGGGATTCTTAACAAAATTTATAATCAAAGAATGCCAGCCAATATTAATTGAAATAGATGAGGAAGCTGTTCAATTTTTGAAAAAAAATTTTCCCAAAATAAATAATATAATACATGGAGATTTCTTAAAAATTAACATTAAACCATTTCTTAAAAGTAGAAATTTAATTATTGGCAACTTTCCATACAATATATCAACTCAAATATTATTTAAAATTCTAGAAATTAAACATTCTATAAATATAGTAGTTGGAATGTTTCAAAAAGAAGTTGCAGAAAGAATTTGTAGTAAACCGAATTCTAAAAAATATGGAATCATTTCAGTATTAATTCAAGCTTATTACAACTGTGAAATAATAATGAATATTGAGAAAGAAAACTTTACCCCTCCCCCAAAAGTGGAATCATCGGTAATAAAATTAGAAAGAAACAATGTAAAAAAACTAAATTGTGATGAAAATCAATTTGTTCATTTAGTAAAAACAAGTTTTAATCAAAGGAGAAAAAAAATTAAAAATAATTTGAAAATATTTGAAATAAAATCAAATTCTAAATTAACTAAATTGATGGAAAAGAGACCAGAACAACTGAGTGTTTCTGATTTTATACTTTTAACTAATAATATTTCTAAACAATGAATTTTCAAATAACCGAAATATTTATTGAAAAAATTAAATTCTTAATTAAAGAAAAGAAAGAGATAGAAATCAAATCTCTTTTAGAAGATAAATATCCGCAAGATATTGCTGAAATAATATCAAAAATAGAATTGAAGGATGGAAAATATCTGTTTGAACTACTCAAAAAAAAATCTCCAGAAATACTTATTGAACTAGACGATGAACTAAGAGAAAAAATATTATTGGGTTTATCGACAAAAAAAATTGCTAAAAATTTAATTGAAAATCTTGAAAGCGATGATGCTGTTGATTTAATTCAAGATATGTCAGATCCAATGCAAAAAGAAGTATTGTCGCAAATTAAAAATCAAAAATATGTAGATAGTATTGAGGATTTATTATCATATCCTGAGAATTCTGCTGGAGCTTTAATGGGCAAAGAGTTAATTAAAGTAAATAAAAAGTGGAGTGTTATAAGGTGCTTGGGAGAAATGCGAAAACAAGCAGAAAATATTGATGAAGTTTATACAATTTACGTAGTCGATAAATTTGAAAAACTTCTTGGAACTGTTTCTTTAAAAAAATTATTAATCACTCCAGAAAAAACATTTATTGAAAAAATTTATAATAAAAATATTATTTCTGTTTCTACAGACACTAAAGACGAAAATGTTGTTAGAATAATGAATAAATATGACTTAATCGTTTTACCAGTTACTGATAAAAGCGGAAAATTAGTGGGTAGAATAACTATAGATGATGTAGTAGATGTAATGAAGGAAGAGGCTGAAAAAGATTACCAGATGGCCTCAGGAATTACAAAAAATGTAGATGCAAATGATAATATTATTAGACTTATCAAAGCAAGGATACCATGGTTAATTATCGGATTAATTGGGGGAATTATTGGTTCTAAAATAATACATATTTTTTTGGAACCAAAAGATTCATTACAACTTGCTTTTATTCCATTAATAGCGGCAATGGCTGGGAACATTGGGGTGCAATCAGCAGCAATTGTTGTTCAGGATATTGCGAGTAATAACTTGAAAGATAAATGGGTAAATAAATTTATAAAAGAACTATCAGTTTCCGCATTTAATGGTTTAATTTGCGGAATAATCATATTCATATTTTGTTACTTAAATTATGGTTTAAATGAAACTAAATTTTCAATGTCTCTTTCAATTTCTTTAGTTGTTGTTATGATTTATGCAGCTATTTTTGGAACATTTATTCCTCTTTTACTAAACAAATTTAGAATTGACCCAGCACTAGCAACTGGGCCTTTTATAACCACTATGAATGATGTAATTGGTTTATTAATTTATTTTGTAATTTCTGAATACATATTTACTTAATGAAAATACTTTTTTTAGATAAAATATTTCCGGAATTAAAAAAAAACTTGATAAGTGAAGGTTTAATTTGCATTGATAATTTCGTAGAAAAAAAAGAAAAAATTGAACAAATTATACACGAGTATGACGGGATAGTAATAAGAAGTAGATTCAAAATTGATAAACAATTTATAAAAAAAGCAAAAAAATTAAAATTCATTGCAAGATTTGGATCTGGGATGGAGAATATAGATGTTAGTGATGCAAAAAAAAATAACATCAAATGCTTAAACGCACCTAATGGAAATAGTAATGCAGTTGGAGAACACACCTTAGGTCTATTATTATCTATCATGAACAATATCCAAAAGTCAAATCAAGAAATTATAAACGGAAAATGGATAAGAGAAAAAAATAGAGGAGTTGAACTTTCAAAAAAAACAATTGGCATAATTGGTTATGGAAACACAGGCGGATCTTTTGTAGAAAAGTTAATTGGATTCCAATGCAAAATACTTGCTTATGATAAATACAAAACTAATTTTCAAAGCAAATATGTAGAGGAATCTTCAATGGCTGACATATTTAAAAACGCAGATATCTTAAGTATTCATATACCTTTAAATAATGAAACAAAGTACTTAATTGATGACTCATTTATTAATAAATTCTCTAAAAGAATATTTTTTGTAAATACATCCAGGGGACAGATTGTAAACACAAAAGACCTAGTCAAAAATCTTAAATCTGGAAAAATTATTGGTGCTGGACTTGATGTGCTGGAATTTGAAAATAAAAATTTTGAAAATTTATATATCAACAACAACAAATACATTGATTATTTAAAAAAATCTTCAAATGTTATAATGACTCCTCATATTGCTGGATGGAGTTTTGAGTCAAATAAATTAATGAGTAAAATTTTAACAAAAAAAATATTATCTCATTTGAAAAGTATTAAGTAATTTTAATTTAAAATACAAATCATGAAAAAATATATATTAATCCTTACAATTTTATTTCAAAATTTTGTTTTTTCACAAAATAATTTTGATAGTTTTCTTAGTGATGTAGTGCAAGAATCTATTCATGACAGTGAAATTATGTTAGAAGGTTATATGTCCCCCTTCGGATCAGCTATTGGTCTTGGTTTAAATGGCGGTTGGTACAATACAGCTAAGCCACATAATCTTGGCGGATTTGATATTACTGCTGGTTTACACATCATATCTATACCAAGTAGCGCACAAAACTATAACCCCGAAAATGACTTTGAAATTTTTGAAATAAAAGGAGAGAAAAATATCCCTACATTTATGGGAGATAAAAATACTAATTCTCAAATAGTAGTTAACGGACAGCCTATATTTGATGCTCCTGGTGGTGTTAATGTCTCTTATGTTCCTATACCATATTTTCAGGGAAGCATAGGTGGTCCAAAAAAAACTGATATTTTATTTCGTCTGTCTCCATTTAAATTAGATTTTGGAAAAATGGAAATAGGTTATTGGGGAATTGGTTTTAAACACGATTTGCTTCAATGGATACCT
>Ga0160423_10005434_pt1 | contig 10389 bp, 8 predicted proteins | sample CRUFie14St8metaG_FD_108191 | JGI IMG/M metagenome (GOLD analysis project Ga0160423, IMG submission 108191) | Marine microbial communities from the Costa Rica Dome - CRUD Field 142mm St8 metaG | ecosystem: Environmental > Aquatic > Marine > Oceanic > Photic zone | place: Costa Rica: the Eastern... | reverse complement strand
GGCAGAGCCTCCCGTAATCCAACTTTATTTTTGTTCTTCTTGGCTCTGGGGTTCGTCCTTGCGGTGATCTGACTTACCTTATCTATTTCGGGGATCTTCTGCGATCGAGGCTATCTGCAAAGAGGGCGGTAGGCGGGAAGCCCTGACATTGAGAATTGTGAGGCGAATAGGTCCGGCACCATCCAACGTAAACCAAAATAGCTCGGCCATCGCCGATGGCGATCAATTCGGTTGCGCAGGTCCCAATCCAATGAACTCAGGGGGAAATTGCCCGAGTCGTCGCCCAAAATCTGTCCACGAGCGATTTCACGAGCACGAGTAATGCCGGTTTCATAGGAGATCCGGTCAGCAGTCACTTCCTCCCTTACAAAATGTGTTAAGCCCTCTCGCTCTTCATTGACCAATGAGATCATTGAAGAATAACCAGTCCTGTCTCGCCCGCGAGAGGGGATCTTTTTATTCTAAGGTGATCGATTGCTTGTCGCTTCCAACCTTCAGCTTGGTCGCGACCGTTTGATCGGAGGCGTTGCGTCCCGCCTTCAGGGTGAAGGTCGCCCCTTTGGGGAGATGAGGCCGGAAGGTCTTCCCCTTTATCCGCACGGTGTAGAGCACTTCTTTACTCACTTCATCGGTCACCTCCACCACAGGGTCGGCCACATTAAAGGTGATTTCCCCGGCCTTACCCCATGAAGACGGATTATAGTTATCGAACTGGGAAATGGTCTTGGGCCAGCCGGGATATTGGGAGGTCTTGGGGTCAGTAATGTCCACATTCCGGGGCCAGCACTCCATCTTGATGGTGCGCTTACCGGTATTCAACCGCACGATGCCGAAACCCGCCGAACGGGTATTGAGCAGATTTCCGGCAGGTTTCTTCTCGGGGTTGGCCGCCGCGTAGTTGGTGACCTTATTAGCGAAGCCATCAAGATGATCGCCGGTGTATTCCGGAGAGTTGGCTTCGCGATTCGCGCCCGGCTTGAGCGGCTCCCACCACCGCAAGTAAAGATTAGCAATTGAAGGCACGCAGAAGGACCAAATGGCGTCGCGGAACTCATCGATCCCATGATGGAAAATCGTGGCGAGGTGCTGGTCACCCGCGAGGTGAAAAGCGAAGGCTTTGCGCAAGGAAGCGAGCGCGCGATTGCGACCGGATTGCGGCCAGCCGTTGGAGTCCATATCGGCGTGCAGGCGCCCATTGGCTCCTCCATGAATGTGGGCTCCTCCACAAAAAATCGTCGCAGAAAGTGCCACCTTCATTTTGGCATCCTGCCAGTCGCTCGACCATGAGTTTAGGAACTTGAGCTGGCGCTCACCGAGTAGAACGGCGCCATCGACATCTACACTGGCGGGGTCATATTCCGGATTACGGATATGATCTGGGCGCGGCCCTTGCTTGGGAACCCGCCCCGCAGGACCGGTCTTGAACTTGCGATCCTCAAGGATGGCAAAGTCGACATTCCCCCAGTTGAGATTGGTAAACCAGACCCCAATCCCCTGCTGGATCTTGTGAGGATCAACCGGATCCGGCAGGTGGCTCGTTTGTGCCCTTTCGACTTCACGGACATACGCAGCGGGCCGCGAATAACCTCCATCAGATGCTCCTCCAAGCGTGGAAATTTTACCGCTCTCGCCCCAAAGATTAGGCTGTCCGGCATCGTGGTCATCCGGAAGGCAAATCGTCGGCCGGTCCTTGATGATCTCGCCGAAATCACGACCGAACTTTAGCCAAGCCGCGAGGTGACGGTGGTGGTCATAAACCTGATCGCCGGAGAAGAAGAGCATATCGGCGTCCACTTTTTTGACATTATCGATGATGTCCTGCCGGGAAATGTCTCCACCGTGCACCGGATGAATGGAATTCCCTGTGAAAGCCGCCACCAAAATCTCCTCTTTGTCGGTGGGATTCTTCCGGATGGTGCCTTCGTAGGTCGCCTTCTTGCCGTGAATCACCCGGTAGGAAACAGTTTTTGAATCATCCCATGTCTCCACGCGGAAGGGAGCAGTCCAACCCTCTTTGATGATCTTGGTCGAAGCGACCTCCTTCCACACACCATTCTCCTTGATCTCCAGGCAGGCTTTGAGTGGTGCCCCCTCCCCCAGCGGATAGAGCTGGGCCGTCAGCTTCAGCGTCTTGTTGCTTACGGTGTAAAGCGCGAAGCAAATAGTGTTGGCTTCCTCGACTTTTGGGATGTCCAGGACCGCACGACCACGACGTTTCTTGGCGTTTTGCTGAGAGACGGCAATACCGCCAAAAATCAAAACAACGGCGAAGACGGAGAACCACTTGGAGAATTTCATGATGGGATAACGGAGTTGTTGAAGGTTTCGTTTCAGGAATCTGGCACTGATTCGGTCACGGAAGCAAGATCTCCGGTGCTTTTCTTCCGCGGTTTATACCAAAAAACGGCAAGATACAGAGGGATCAGGAAGTGTGGAGCCCGCAACAAAGCCTCGTGAACAAACTGATCCGCTCCCCAAAAATTGAGCTCGGAGGACATCCCGGCCACCGGACGAGCCAGGGCTGTTACGAGCCCCCAGAAACAAGCATAAAGAGCGGACGGAATGCGCCACTTCGCAATCAAAAGTCCCGCACAGAGCAGGTAATCAAGCGCTCCGGCCACTCCCAGAAAAACCTTGGTCGTCGCCGCCTCCCATCCAAAAATCACCTTGGTCATCGCAAAATAATTCGAGGGGGTCGGCCATAGTCCCAAAGCATAAGCTCCGTGACCGGCAAAGGTCAAGGTCACAGCAATAATAGCAAGATTCATCACCATCGGGTGCCGGGGGCCCATTTTTAATCCCAGAACCAAGAGAACCGGCGTGAGGAACTGACCACCATGCTCGATTAACATCGGCAGCTGCCGCTGCGCTCCGAGATACTTCGCGTAAAAAAGAAACCCGAGCATCACCACCGAAAGTAACAAGGGAACCAGCTGATAAGTCGAAGTCCGGCGCACAGTCAGGGCACAAACCGTCCCAGCCAGATAAAGCCAAGCCAAGACCCCGAGCCATCGCTGGACCAGTCCGTCGTCTGCTCCCGACCCGACAAAGTCATCCCAATTTTCCGCCAAACCCTGGGTCGTTTCATTCCACACCAGCACGGCATAGGGGCCCTCCCAATAGAAGTGGGTCCACGCCCACCCCAAAAGGCATAAGAAAGTTCCACCCCTAAGAATGAGCAGGAGAATTTGATCGCGATTCACGGTTGGTCGAAGTGGGGCAATCCGGAATAACAGTCCAGCCGGAAAAAACAATACCCGGACTACATCAGAAGTCGATCAGATGGCCCTCCCATTTTTTCCGCCAAACCCCGGCTTTCGCGACCTTCCCGCCAAAAGAAAATCCCTGGCAGAAGCAGCATGAAACAAAAACCCCGGCAGCTTTCCTGTTTTCAGGATGCGCTTCAGTGTTTATCATGTGTGCATGTGGTTCGTTTCCCGCCGCCATTTCCTAAACACCTCTGGAGCGACGCTTTTCGCCACTCAAACCCTGGGCCAGGAGGCCAACTCCAAACGCATCAAGGCCGCTCAAATCGGCACGAAGCATCCTCACGCGGCAGGAAAGTTTACCACCATGCTTGATCTGGATGATATTTTCGAAGTGGCAGGGCTTTGCGAAGCGGATAACACGCAACGCGAACGTGTTTCTACCCGCCGTTCGTATCAATCATCCACTTGGCTCACCGAAGATCAGATCCTTGGTGATCCTGAAGTCAAGCTTGTCGCTATTGAGACCGATATCGACCATCTCGTTCCTACTGCCTTGCGATGCTTAAAAGCCGGAAAACATATTCATCTTGATAAGCCTGCCGGACAAAAATTGGCACCTTGCAAAGAGATGCATCACGAGGCTGATAGGCGTGGACTCACTATCCAGATGGGCTACATGCTCCGGTATAATCCTGCCTTCGAGTTCCTCTTTAAAATCGTCAAGGAAGGTTGGCTTGGCGAAATTACCGAAGTTCACGGGCATATGGGGAAAAAAGCTTCCTCAGGATTACGCAAAGAGCTTTCCCAGTATCCGGGCGGTGGGTTGTTTGAATTGGCCTGCCACCTCATCGATGCCCTTGTCACCATTCTTGGGAAACCAAATGATGTGCACGGCGTGCATGTGAAAACACAAAGAGATGCTTTCAAGGATAACCAAATCGCAACCTTTCAGTTCGACCGTGCTCTTGCTACCATAGGGAGTAATCATAATGATCCCTTCGGTGGACCTCGACGGCAATTTACGGTTATTGGGACAGAGGGCACCCTGGCTATCCAACCTCTTGAGCCGCCCAAGGTATCACTCGCGCTTACTAAGGACCGGGGCAAACTGAAACGAGGCACACAGCAAATTCCCATGCCGAAAACCGAAGGTCGCTACCACGGGGAGTTTCGTGACCTGGCTAAAATCGTGAAAGGAGAAAAATCACTTGCCTGGAATTCCGAACACGATCTTATCGTTCAAGAGGCACTCATGCTGGCATCGGGACTCCCCCTCGACGATTAGCGCGTTGGAAACATGAGCTCTTTTTACGTCTTGATTGACCTTTTGTATCCAAATCAACTCTCTTCTCCCCCATGTCTTCCGCTCAACCCGGGCTGCCGCGACCTTCCCGCCAAAAGAAAATTCCTGGCAGTCAGTCAGATAGAAGCGGTTCTGATCTATTATCTCACTCGCAGGGCAAAGAATTGTTTTTTATCGGTGACAGCAACATCAATCAGTGCGTTCGTCCCGGTAGCCGAGGCGGCAATGTTTTCATAAGTCATGAGCGGGGATTCATACACTTCCCATGTCGAAACGCTCTGGGAAAGATCTGGCGCGCTGACTAAGTCATAAACTTTTCCGGAACTGCTATCCCACTGGAAATCGTAGTTGAGTCCGTTCTTGGAGATGTTGAGAATGGGGACTGGTGGATTGTTTACCACAGGAATCTCGACAATCTGGAAGCCCCCAATCCCGGCACCAGTAGTTGCGGAAGACCCGAGAAGCGCCTGCAAGGTAAAGGAACTGCCTGTGAGTGGATTCTCGTCCGTCCCGAAAACTGCGTAGCTAGCTTGATCAATGCCATCACTCGCATCGGTGTCGGTCGTTTGATTAAGGGCGGGGCCATATGGTTGAGGTCGCCACCAGTAAATGGTCGTGCCATCGCTAATACTAGCCTGGGTGTTTGTGGCATTGTAGCCGGTCAAATATACGACGACTTTGTAGTTAGCATAAGGTATTTCACTGAATGTAAAGCTGGGGCCAGCGTCGGGGATAAAAAATGCTTGGCCCGCTTTCATGGGCGTGCCGCCGATATTGTTGCCCCCAAAAAGATTCCGATTTCCATTGGCGATGGTAAGGTCCAATGTCGTGGGCGTACCGGTTTGATCTCTCAGATTTAAGGGGCCGTTGCCATTCACGTTCGTCCAGAACGGAACCTCCTCAACGCCATAGGGAACATTGGGATCCACAGTCTGGGCAGCGACAAAATTTTGCATAAGATTGATACTCACAACGTCCTGGGCTGCGGCGAGAGAGACGATTGCGGCATGGACCGGCAGTGAGGTGAGAGTGATGGATTTCAACATTGAAGTTCTCATGATACTTTTGGTGAATTGAAAGAGAGGCAGAACGATGAGGCTTAATTGGGTAGGTGGCTGTGGCAGAATTCCAATTGTAGCTCGAGCCATTTTTCACCTTTTTCGAGCCGAGGACGTTGGTTTCTGACGCCACCAAGGGCGACGCAGGGGATGCCGAGCTTTTCGGCTTTATTTCTCATCATTACCGAGGCCCAAGGTGGGTGGATGCGGTCACTGGATGGAGAATTAGAGTAGATGAAAATGGGCGCTATGACCGAAATTGGGGACATCGCCTTCACAAACAGAGGTGATTTTCTGGAGGGCGCGATAAAGAGAAGCGCTAGGAATTGCGCTGCCGAAGGAGTAATGCTCCTGCAAGCGTAAGCAGAGAAAGTAATCCTGTGGATGGCTCAGGGACGACTTCGACGATCTGAAATCCCCCAATCCCAGCACCAGCCGTTGCGGATTCCCCGAATGCCGCTTGAAGTGTCACGGAATCACCGGTGAGTGGGTTTTGGTCCGACCCAAAAATAGCGTAATTACCTTGAGCGATGCCATCACTGGGATCCGTATCGCTCGTTTGACTGAGAGCTGCGGCGAAAGGCTTGGGACGCCACCAGTAAGTGGTGGTTCCGTCGCTAATACTCGCCTGGGTGTTTGTTGCATTATAGCCTGTCAGGTAAGTAATTACTTTGAAATTGTCGTAGGGGATCTCGGAAATCGTGATTAATGGACCACTATTTGGTGTTGAGAACAACTGCCCCGCCTTCATGGAAGTTCCGCTGATTTGAGAGGCCCCAAAGATGTTCCTGCTACCGCCGGAAATGGTAAGATCCAAAGTAGTCGCGACGCCTGTATTGTCTCTAAGATTTGTCGGCGTGTTACTTGTGGTATTCGTCCAAAAGGGGGCAAGCTCCACTCCGTAAGGGGTGTTTGGATCCACGGTTTGGGCAGAGGCAAATTGTCGAACCAAGTTCACACTCACGACTGCAGCGTTAGACACAAGAGGAGCCGAGAATAAGCCCAAAGCGGCGCAACGAATGACTGATTGTTTAATCAAAATAATTAACGAGTTTGTTTGCCTAAAAGCCCCTAAGGAAATCAAATGATAAAATCCAGTCAAACTCATAGGCGGCAAACTATATGAATTGTTTTAATGATAAGAATGAGTGGAAATAATGCCCCATTTATTCCCCCAGACGCGACTTTCCTCAACCTTCCCGCCAAAGGAAAATTCCTAGTAGTCAAATTCCCAACGGTTTAAAAAAGGAGTATGAATGAGGTCATCGAGCAAGCAGCCGCGTTTTTACGAGGCCATGGATACGAATTATGCCTAGCCTGGACGGCGGCGTTGATGGTCGTTTACGGGAACCAACTTGTTAAATTCTCCAAAAACATCGCCAGGTCATGGCACTTTCTTTTTCGGGTGGGCTTTTTCGTGATTGTCTGTGCTCTGGGCTACGGCCTTCTAATGGTAGCTCTGGCCAGCTACCTGAATCGCCAGCTATCCCGCCTGGAGAATGGCTGGTATCTCACAGCGGTCTTACTCGGATTCTTGACCATCGGCATTTTAGCCGAGAAAAAAAGACAGATCTGACAATTGCCTTACCACTCAGCACCAACAGAACCATTCGGCTCGAAAGCCTAGGAGTTCCGTGAGGGCTATTCCTTGAGCTAGATTCATGAGATGTCAAAAAAAGACCAGTGAGTTTCTCCAACTCAGTCATTTTTGACTATAAAACTCTCCCTATGCACCAAGTGTTTTATCCCCGTTAGCTAATTCTGTGGCCCATAAATAAAAATAAGTAGCATTCAAAACCCTCCCGACATCTCATAGCAACCGGCAATTTTCATCACCAAACCACAACCCCCTTTCTCTCCCCATGTCTTCCGTCAAACCAAGGTTTCCGCCAGATACATCCGCTGATCAAAGGCATCTATAAACCCAAAGACAAAGCCTATTACCCCAGCATTGCCAGCATGCTAAATCACCCCTATCTCAATCCATCCAGCGGGGTCTTGCCCTGCACTTTGGTTTTCTTTCTGCCATAGTAGTCGGGTTTGCTTGTCTGGGCCTTGCCTGTGGTGCGTCCGCTCTTGTCCTTGAACGTGGTAGTCTGCCTGCCGTAGCAATCTGGCTTCTGGGTTTCCGATGAGCCGATCACTCTGCCACGGCTGTCTTTATATACTGTCTTTACCCTGCCGTAGTAATCAGGTTTGCTTATTTCTGCCGTGCCTATGGTTCTTCCTCGACTGTCTTTGAATACGCTTTTCTTTCTGCCGTAGTAATCAGGTTTGCTTGTTTCAGCCGTGCCTGTGGTTCTTCCTCGGCTATCTTTGTATACGCTTTTTTTTCTGCCGTAATAATCAGGTTTCTCACTAATAATCTCCCCTGTTTTGTGGCCGCTGCAATTTTTAATGACTGACCTCTTCCTACCATTCTGGTCTTCCTTTTCGGTAAGGATGGAATTATCTGCCAGCAATGCTGTTGCACTCATGATTAAGCTGAAGGCTGTGGTGATGGATTCACGTTTCATACGCATCGTTAGTCCTTATTCACTGGCAGAATATTCAGATTGATTTTCAACACGCGCATCCATGCTCAAAAACATAATTCTCCCCTCACCGCCAGTGCTCTGAGGTCTTCAGGCCATAGCTTGGTGCGAGGAACCAGAGGAAATCTCAGTGGTCCAGCAAGTCACCGAAGAGATCCGCTAGGGATTTTCAGCAACCACAAAGAACTGGTGCTCATCCAGCGGCAGACCCAAGGCATTAAAGTTGACCGTGAAGGCGGTGGTAGATTCTCCCGCCGCTGCGGGGACGTCGTCATTCAATTCGATCCAGCTCGTGAGAGGCAGAGACAAATCGTTAGTGGAAAAGACAGAATATGAGCGCCCTTCTCTCGAAGCGAAGGCAAGATCGACCAAAATATTGTTCCCCGTGTCGGTATGCACCACATCAACGATTTGCAAGGGAGTGGTGGGGACTTTGATGCCGGGGATGCTGACGCTATCCATGCCAACCCAGCCCCAGCCACCTTCGGCGTAGTCGATGAGATCGAGAGTGTAGGCCTCGCCTGGTGTAGTAGTAGCGGCGAGTTCGTCAGCGGTGATGGTAATTTCTTCCCAGACGCCACTATTTTCGGAGCGTTCCTTGGTCAGGACGTAGGACTCATCACTAACACGACGGAGGCCGAGGCCAAGGAACTGGCCGAGTCCGGAATCACTGGCTGCGGGGAGGGAGACCGCAGAAGTTGGGTTGGGGATGTTTTCGTTGAGACGCTGGCCGCCGATGAGGTAGGCAGTGAGGCTTCCGCCGCCTACGATGTTAAACTCAGGAGAGCGGAAAAGCATGGTTTCGTTACTCCGATCGCGCTCGGTGTCGCCACCGGCGATACCGAAGGGATTGGGGCCGATGGAGTTGGTGCCACCGATCGGTCCGGGGGCGCCAACGAAGGGGCTACCGCCGCTGGCGAATTCTGTAGAGCTCCCTACGATGGTTGAGGTGAGGACATTGGTCCAGCCTTGGAGGCCGCTTTCGAAGTCGTAGAAAAGGACGGGATCGACCTGGGCTGGCACGGGGATGGCGATACTTTGCGCGGCACTTTCGCGGGCGGAATTAGTGCCGAAGTCGAAGGCGGTGACATTGTCGATGAGAGTCCAGCTGGACTGATTGTTACTTCCTTCGAGAATCCAGCGAACGGGATCGAGTCCGGGCGAGTTGTCCGCGGTAATGAGACCGTATGAGGTGATTTCAGTTGAGCTGCCGAGGTCGAAGATGAGGCGGCCCTCGTTCAAGTCGTTCCACTTGGTCGTGGTGTCTCCGTCGATGAGGTTTGAGGCGCCTTGTCCGACGGGATTGTCGCCATCCGGGTTGACGACCGAGGCCGGGGTGATGGCGCCGCCGGTGTTGGCGAAGGTGAACTCGGAGAGCTGGACTCCGACTGCGGTTTCGTATGAGCGGACCTTGGTGGGTGTGAACCGGAGGTAGCGGAATTCCGCGGCGCCCTGGGCCACGCTTCGGACGGTGGCGGTTGTGGTGTCGGTGCTCCCGTTACTTGTGAGGACGTAAGAGGAATCGGTGTTGGAAGCGGGGGAAATGCTCTGCACTCCGGTGGGGGGAAGGGTATTGCCGACACCCGGTGTGATGGAGACGACATCAGTCAAAAGGACGTCCCAGATGAGATCGGAGTCATTGCCATTGAGCTGGATGCTGGGGTCGGCACGGAAGCCGTCAACGATGGGGTAATTTCCGGTGGGAAGACCTCCGACGTTTGCGGGAACGGGAAAAGAGACCGCTTGAAAGGAGGCATTCCGAGCTTCGGTGACAGGGAAATCGAAGGAGCTGACATTGTCGACGAGCGACCAAGATGAGCCGTCGTCACTTCCTTCGATGATCCAGCGGACGGGGTCTCGTTCAGGGAAATCGTTTGCGGTGGTGAGGCTATATGCGTCGATGGCAGTTGGGCCGCCGAAGTCGAAAATGAGAGGCTGACGATTGAAGTCGAGCCATTTGGTGTTGATATCGCCGTCGATTAGATTCGCGACACCTTCGTCCGCGACACCTTCGTCCGGATCGATCGTGGGGGAGTCTCCGCCAGGGTTGGCGACTCCGCTGGGCACGACTGGGGTTCCACCGTTTGAGAATCGGAATTCTGAGAGCTGGATACTATTCGCAAGGCCTCCGTTTCGGAGCTTGAGCGAGGTGAAGCGGAAGTAGCGGTGGGTCGATGCCGATTGAGTCACCGCACGTAAAATCAGGTCCTCGGAGGCGGATGCTGCGCCATTGTTGACGGTGAGGGTGTAGGAGGAGTCCGTGTCGGCGGGTGGATTGACCACGG
>Ga0160423_10005433_pt1 | contig 10389 bp, 3 predicted proteins | sample CRUFie14St8metaG_FD_108191 | JGI IMG/M metagenome (GOLD analysis project Ga0160423, IMG submission 108191) | Marine microbial communities from the Costa Rica Dome - CRUD Field 142mm St8 metaG | ecosystem: Environmental > Aquatic > Marine > Oceanic > Photic zone | place: Costa Rica: the Eastern... | reverse complement strand
TTCTCCGACATCAAGGACCATGTATTCTGAGGTGATTGAGTGAGCGAGTTCTATCAGTTTTGGAGAGAAGACAACCCAATCTACAGGGACGTGAGCAAGTCACTGGGGGTCACTAGTAAAACGGTTAGGCTCGTAGTGATAGGGGCGGCCGTCTTGATTGCCTCCGACCAGATTGGAAAGTGGAGAACCAGAAACATATACCCGGAGTACAAGCCCTGAAGTGAGGAGATGAAGTGGCTAAGTTCCCCCTACACAGCGACTCCTTCTTCACCGAGAACTCCGTGAAGGCACCCGATGTGAACTTCGTTGTCGACAAGTACAAGAAGAACGTCGTTGAGCATATTGAAGCACATCTGAAGTTGATGCTAAAAAGCGAGGAGGATAAGGATATAGATTTCCAAAAGATAGTCGATGTGACCGTAGATGGGGAGTATAAACTAGTTCTAGATGCGGATAAGGCGGTCTTTCAATACAATGACAACGAGATAGTCGGTGCTTACAATACTGGAGGCTCACTCAATTTGGAGAGCGGACTTCCATTGACCAAGCAATCCGACGATTGGTTCGCAGGAGAAATCACAAGCGTGGGTTCAGGAGCCAAGTTTATGCTCCCGAGCCTCGGAACCGAGGTGGTGAAACTCCATGCGACAGGAAACTCGACAGATGTCATCAAGAACAGTTTCATCGAGGAGGTGAAGTCATTCTGCGCTTTCTTTTTCAATTCCAACGGAGACTACGATGACTCGGCCCTACCGGAGATGTACAATCAACCCATCGACGATGTACATGCAGGGATTGGCCTCGCTCTAAACCAACCAAGAACTGCTCCCCCTAGACTTACGGAGTTATGTCCGATTCCACTGATTGTTTTACAGGAGATACTCAACGCAGACGATTTAGATGTGGGTTTACTCAATTCCAACTCGATAATGAACGCAATAGAAAGCCAATACAGCGACGGTTTTTACAGCAACTCAGAAGACTCTACCATGGACATAGTCTCAGCCATATTCAGCAAGGTATTCCCTAGAGATTCTACGAGGGTAACTGCCTTGATTGGTAGGGAAGTAATAGTTCCTGATAACCAAAGCACATCTCACATATACGCTTACTTCGGTGATGAAGCCGAGCAGCCGGACAACATTTTCAGACTACTCAGCCAAGAAACTTCTCCGGCTGGCACGGAGACTTTTCGTTTAGAACTGTTCGATCTATCTAACAACGTACAGTTAGACACATATCCTGACTTGAATGAGTTAGATGCAGGCAATCACAGAGTGGTCACAGAGAATCAGTTCTCGTTCATCCCATCTTATGACGAAGACGGAACAGGGGACGCCACTAAGGGAAAGGGAATACCAATCCAAGCAAACGAGATAGTCTCTCAAAGGGCACTTCTCGACGCGTTTTTCAAGATGCAGGTCTACACCCACCTGCACCAACAATACGATACAAACTTCGACGACAGGGGAAATTACAACGAGAAGCACATCTCGTTGAGATACATTTCTGACATGTCCAACTCCTCTAATAGGAAAGCGGACATCTTGGGTCGTCACTCTAGTCTTCTTCACCCTAGGGCAGAAGCGGTAACTATACCAGCACTTCCTGATAGGAAGGAATTCTACGGTAAGAAAGACAAGTCCCCTAAACAACTAGTATCCGTACTATCAAGTCTAAGAGCCTACTATACACTATCTATACTATCTATCATTAGGAGTAAGAGCATGGATAAGGAGATAATGGATAGGGTGTATACCAATAGTCTACTAAGGCAAGAGGTAAATTGGCTAATAGGCGCTCTATCAGACTCAGGTAAAACATTAGTCAAGAAAGACGTCCCCAACGACCTACTGACCGTTTTGGAGTATCAGACACTCGGTAAGCCGGATATGGAGTTTGGATTCGCCCCTAAGAAGACGGCCTTCTACGAAGTAGAAAGCCCATTGGTGAAGGACATATTCACGCTCTACTCGGAAGTCTACAACGAGTTCACAATAATGAATGCCTACGGAATAAAAGACCGAAAGAAAGTGAAGGAAGTAGAACTTGCTAGAAGCATTTGGACCAACTTGGAGAAGAGAAACAAGAATGTATTCGACCAAGAGGAAATAGTACCTCATCTGTTCTTCAGGGTTTTGTTCTCGAAGATTTCAACCAAGGCCTCTAACTCCAGCATCATAGCCAGCATATACCCCGATACTTGGTCGGGGACGAACAATGTGACCTCACTTCAAGCAGACCCATTGGAAACCGGAATCTCCTATGAGAGGGAGTTCTACCAAGCGAGGCTGAATGAGTTCGTCAGTCACTTGAGTAGGTCATACAAGACCAACCACAGAATACCAGCGATACTGATTTCGACGATAGAATCCGCCAAGATAGCCAATACGAAGGACATAGACTCATTGAAACGCCAATTCGAAGAAAGACTAGACAGAGACGCCAAGATGAAGAAACTAGCCTCTACCGGCACCAAGTTCAGAGCCTATGAGGTAATGATTACAATCCTAAGGGCGTACCTCAATGTTCCCACGGATAAGAAGAACGAGTTCGTAGCCGAGAAGGTAGACGATACCCTTCGTCAGAAGATTAGGACCAACCTGATTTCACGTAGTTCAAGCCCCACAATCCCCGAAGGACACCCTAAGGCTTGAACGCAACCTTGATGAAATCCCTTTTCAACTCAGCGCCCTTGCATGAAGCGTGACTGACTACGCGGCAGTCTACCGACATTTCGCCACATTCGCCGAGGCTACGGTCATTGAGCGAGGTAAGGAGGAAATTACGGAGGACGATATAGACGCATTCTTGGACAAGTTCCTTTCTAGAGGGACTTTCTTCTTCTACGAGGGCGTTAGGATTCCGCACGCCAATACAGTAGACCCAGAAACCCAAATCAAGGCATTTGACATGAGTGAGAGGACTGTTGCCGAGGCAACCGAGGAACTGAGGCCACTACTACTAGCGAAGGTGGTGGAGACATATGGCTCAGTGTCCGACGAGTCCAACGACAGGGGATGGGACCCAACACCGACATCTAGGGATGAATATGCTAGGTCCTTCTACATCGAGGGAGGAGGTACCTCCGAGGGGTGGGATGGACTATCGGAACTCGATAAGATATCCCACCCAGCCTACGGTAGGGCCCAGTTGGAGACCAAGAGGATAAAGAGTCACATCTCCAAGTACTTCGACAAGGTATTGCCCTTCATGTTGAGAAAGACAATGCACCACCCAATCAGCATTGGTCAGTACTACACTAGGTCTGGTAAGCCAGAAATCATTCGGAACGACGAGTTCGGAAACCCTGTGGAAATCAACTCGGAAGAAGAACTTCAAAACTTCCTCTCCTCTGGTTACTACAGTAAAAAATTCCCCGGGGCAAAGCACGACGGCAATCGATTCATGCTTTGGAATCCCACCACTGACGGTAGGGACATCAAGATGGCCGTGATAGACATAGACAACCCTGGGAAGGTACCCGCAGTGGAAGTTAGGAAATCCGTAAAGAAAATAGCCAAGAAACTAATCAGAGAAGGACATCCAACAATAATAATGTTCACTGGTGGGGACTATCAGATATGGATTGGCGCTAAAGACAAGCGCCCGCTAGGTAACCAAAACGAGGCTAGGGACTACGTCACCAGCACATTATTCGGGATGGGCGCATTGGATAGGGAGACAGCCATCGCCAACGAAGTGATTCACATAGACACCAAGACACTGTCATCAAAGCAGCAAACTAGGATGTTCTTCAGTCTGCACTACCCAACTAACAAAGACTCGAAGAAGGATTTCTCCGGCCTAGCGGCAGTACCAGTAACGCTAGAGGACCTAACCTCAAAGACCTTCGAACCATACGAATACGCACACCCCGACGTAGTTAGGAGAAACTTCGATGCGTATGCCTCAGTGGTAGCGGCGTGGTTCGATGCAGTTCAGATAGGTCAAGATTATGATATGCCCGGCGACATCCAAAGCGCACCTGAGTGCGTCAGGCTAGGTAAGAGGTTCCCAGACTACGAGCAACTAAAGTTTACCCACACCAAATCGAACACGATTGGACTGACACCAGACAAGATAGCATCCTCTACTGCCGATGAGACCTCTGTCTATGCCTACGCCAAGCAAAGAGGAATAGACGCGGTTCTAAAATACGACTCGAAGGGTAACATGAAGTTCGGAGAAGTTCTCAGAACCGAGAGGGTGTCAACCGACAAAAGAGGAGATACGGTTCTATCTACTCAAGATATAACATCAGTATTGGTAACTACTAGCGGTATAGTAATACACTCAGACTATCTTACTAGGGATATAGAGAGATATTGTATAGGTAATGGGATAAACGAACTGACCCTAGTAGGGCAATTGGTACTCACCGATGACTTCGGAACCTCCTTGGACATAGAGGACATACAGTTCACACTGGCTAGGAAGGAGAAGTTAGACCCAACCGAGATGAGGAAGACTAGATTCGTATGTAGTCACATAGCATCTTACAACTACGATGAAGTCCCATTGAACGCTATGGACGACGAGGTGTCCAAAATCACAACCAACAGGATATTCCCTGCACCATCTTTCTCTTTCACGGCCCCTAAGATTGGTCAGAAGTTGAGAAAGTCCTACGAGAGCAACAGGAACAATCGCCTAGGGAAGGACATGGTGATAATGGGAGAGGAGACATACATGGTCACCTCGCTGAACAAGATATCGATGGCTGTCGTTGGTGTCGATAAAAACTCCAAGCCATATGCACAACAGTCAAAGGAAATCGGCCCTGTATATGTCGCGCTGGTGAAGAACCACTCTAAGATGGGCCCAATCTACTACCTAACGGGGAAGGCAGAAATCGCTCTTACTAGAGATGATAGAGTTCGTTTGAAAGAATTAGTTTTCGGAAAGAACAACAAGAACATGATTCCCCTAAATGTTAGGAGGGATGACTTCGTAGATCAGATGGAACTCGCAGAGCCGAGTGTCGTCGTAGATGTGGTATATGATGACATAAGCAACACCATGACCAATGCACTACCAACCCACTTCCTCCCTTCTTCTCGTGGAAAGTCCTTCCGAGTCGTCGATAAGAACGCTTTCGCCACCAAGATGATAGGAGCAAAGATAGTGGGTATTAGAACGGACCTAAACGCTTTGAGACCCGGAGATATCTCCCATACTCAAGATTCCTTGATTAAGATAAGTAACGTAGCCCCTAAGCAGGGATTCTCAATTCTCAACACTCTTCCAAACCCAAGCAAGAAGGTAGACTTCTTCGAATACTACACAGCGAGGATGCCCGAGGTGGTGCGTAGTGACGCACCTTGGATGATGAGTCCAAAGTCATACTCCAAACTTAACAAACTGGGTAAGGACAGAGGAGTCGTAGGATTCGTCAAGAAGAAGTCAATCATATATGACGATGATCCCGGGTGGTCGATAATCGGAGACTACGAGGAACTGCTCGACGCAGCATTCACGTTCAAGAAGATAATGAACCCCTTCTATCTACGAGGAATAGACATAATAAACGCCACCAAAATGGTAGTGGAGTACGATATCAACTATCACCTAATCATATCAGAAGGTAGATTCTATTGGATATACTGTGACATAGAGAGTGAGGAACTGAAGGCAAAGAAGAAAGATTTCCATGAAACAGGCGAGGGTAAGAAGGTAAAGTCGATACTATCAGACATGTTAGATGTGGTCGTTTCTATCTATTCACCAAAGGAGAAAGTAACAGATGCAGTGGTTCCCGGGTTCAAATTAGACTTGTTGGTAGTGGAGGAAGTAAAGCCAAATCCCGCATTCAGCGGGGTAGAATCACATATGGGTAGTTTCTACTCCACTCCTATCGACGCTGAACCGCTCGATAAGCCCAAACTAATGAGCGAGTTGTACCCGGATGAACCATCCAAGTGGAAGTACTCCAACGATTACGTCTACCAATTCGGAGGTAGGATGGTAAAGCCCCATTTGTTTGACTCAAACCTATCAACTCCTAGAGGAACCCCCGCCGAGTTCGAAGGCGCATACAAAAGGCAAGATTTCTACATAGATGAAAACAGCCTAAACACCACAGGCGAGTCCCCGTATTACAAGTACATCGGTTTGCCGTTCTTCATGCACACGGCAGTGGACGACACGAAGAACGCCTATGGGATAGACGGCGTTTCGATTGTCTCAATGGGTGACACGATAGACAAGACCAAGTCCTACAGAGAGGCGTACAATGCAATTCGTCTATTGAATGAGGAGCAAGCCAAAGAGGACTTGAAACTCGTAGGAGCCCAACTCAGTTCCTTCCCGGGAGAAGGCGAGGACTGGGAAGACACCGATGAGGACTTTCGTGGCTACGACAACAAGTACAAGGCCCAGTACAAGAAAGAGGAGGAGGACTTGAAGAAGTCCCTAAAGCGAACTAATTTCGTAGGGTTCGACGAAGCAATCGAGTCCATCCTACCAAATCCACCAGTAAAGAGAAGCGCTTGGAACCAACTCGTCTCCCAATACATCGCAGAGTACGAGCAGTGGAATGCCGACCCCGAGCCGAAGGAGAACTGGTTGACTTACTCGATAGGCGCATTCCCAGCGTGGGCCGCACCCCTATTGGAGAAGGAAAGGCTCTACAACTTGGCGAGGAACGAGTACGAACTATCCGATGAGGACATCAAAGTAATTAACTCTAATTTGTTAGGGGAAACGACAGAAGAGGTCTTTGAGTCCATCCTATCCGACCTATACGAGGAAGAAGAGGAAGAAGACGAAGAGGAAGACTCAGATGAATTCGAGGAATACGAGGAAGATGAGGAGGATGAAGATGAAATCTGAAATCACCCTCAAGAACAAGAAAGCCCTCAACATACCAGAGAAGGGCTTCATTCATAGGACCGCAGTGGTGCTGAGTAGCGAATGCGGGAAGTCATCCGAGAACAACGTGTCCTACGAGTTCCTCTTCAAGAGAACCACCTCTAGAGACGACTTGCTCTCTGTGATAAACAGATATTCCAAAGGTAGTCACATCAATCTAGAAGACGGAGATTACGTCATTGACGCTCACGATTACTCAATCAGAACCACCAAGAAGGGAATTAAGGTATCAGGCAGTTTCTCACTTATTCCAATAGCACTGTCTAACCCCCACGTAAAGCAACTAACCGCATTGGAGGACTTCAACCACGAGTATTCGAAGATGGAGATGACGAAACCAGAAACCTACTTTCGAGTCTTTCCCTATCAGAACTTCAACGGCCCTGCTTTCAGGGCGAAGTTGTTCTCATACGTCTCTAACATGGGCGAGAACTACGGCTACTGCGATGACAAGAGCATCTACTATAGAAGAGCCTCTTTGGTAATGCCTAAAATCAAGATAACCAAGGCAATACCTAAGGCTAAGATGATGTTTCACACTCACCCGAAGAGGGACGAACCATCATTGAGTTCCCCCGATGACTACTTACTCTACTTCGACTTGAGTCACAAGCCTAGGAACATCAGACACTTCTACACCGTAATGGCTGATAGGATGGACTACTTCCACGTCACACCCAAGCACGATAAGAAGAATGACTACGTCAAGATTAACGAGGATAGGTTCATCGAGAGACTAGATAAGAAGATTGACGAGATTTCTAGGATGTACGATGAGAAACTACCTTCAGGTACCAAGCAAGATGACCTCTACTACTGTGAGAGGATAACGAAGGACGTCGTCAAGTGGTTGAACAAGGAATACGAGAAGTATTTCAAAATCAAGTACAAGTGCTACTATCGCGTCAAGAAGAACCCCGACAAGGACGAGGGAGAGGACTTGCATCTCGGTGATGCCTTCCTAGCGAAGGCACTCAATGACATAAAGAGCGGTGACTACTCATGGCCGGAGTTCGAGGAGGACTCCATCCCCCATGAGAAGTACGCCTATTGGTACTCCATGTACTATGGTATGAGGATGGATAGGAATGGTATGGGCTACTCCAAGATTGTGAGACTTCAACCGGGCGACGTTAGGAGACTCCATCACTTTGGTGCTAAGCGATTCGGAGGCACCCAATACGACTACTTCGACATAATCAACATCCTACTACTAAACTACGATATCTCGTTAGCGACAGCGAAAGTTCAGGATGGGATCGGCACGTCGTCACGTATTGCAGAAATATTGGACTTTTTGGAGTTAGAGGATGAAAATGCTAGAGAAGATTTGATTCTACTTACTCAGGTCCTAGAAAGCGGCGTTTATTCCGAAGAAGCCAGAACTCGCGCAGGAGAGCACTACTTCATACTACCATTAATCGAGTTCTGCGTTCTCGCGCTACAGGCGATGGAGGACGTGAATGCAGGCAAAGCGACCTATGAGCAAAAGAGGTACGAGGTTATGGTTCTTCAAGCGGAAAAGGCAGGTAACGCGACGGCCAACGCCCTCGGTGCTCTGATGAGCATGTACAAAGAACAAAAGTCCCTGTTACCAAATCCCCCACTAAACAAGGGAGCCTCTCAATATACCTCAATATTACCTAAGGAAGAATTAACGAACGTGAACTTGTTGAAAGAAGTCCTCCGAGATTTCGCACCTTCCAAATCAGATATTGATGGCGACCTTGTCACAGGTAGGTCAGGCTTCAACCTCAGAATACCAACGGATGAAGCAGTAGTCACTATGCTTCTGTACCCTTCAACAGGTACAGCCCAAGTAACAGTGCCGGCAGGACACACCGACCCTGACTCAATAGCGATTTCTGCAATGAAGAAACTTACCGACCATCTGAACGGCTTAGGGTTCGAAATCCCCGATGAAGATATAGCCGTGATAATTAGCGAACCGGTGAGAAACCCGAAGAACTCAATCATCATATCCGTAGCAAGTCCGATTCAAAGAGTGAAGAACGAAGTCCTATCATCCTTAGAGAAGAGAATCCGTGACTCTACAATAGCGACTACCTATACCACTAAACCCCTGAAGGAGTATGAGAAGAGACCTTACCTAGTAGAAGTAACAGATGATATGTATAATAGATTACTATCTAATGGAGACATAATAATGGGTATCAGTTATTCTGATAACATACGAAGGGGCTACAAGCGGTCAGACTTCGAGAACTCGAAATACGTCCTAGTAGATACCATGATTAAGGACCAAGACCTGTTGACTAGAGCCAATACAAGTATAATGTCGTTCTACATACACCCCACCAACTCAGAGGGAGAAATAGAGGACTACCTCAAGGAGTACGTTTCCCCACAAGAGGCGAGGAATGTATCGGGACTGATAGACTATCTCAGGGACATGGCGGGGGAAGATGCCTTCGACCATATCATAGAGTACGACATCAACTCACCAGCGTATGCAGTAGAACAGGTTTTCAAGGAGGTACCCAAATCGAATCCAAAGGGGACCGTCCCTTTAGAGCAAACCATCTTCGGGGATGGTTCTAGATACTTAACGGCACAAACAATACCCATCACCGCATTGCAGGGATTGAGAAACCCGAATCATCAGATGGTGATTACGATTAGTGGGCCAAGCGGTTCGGGAAAGTCAACCATACTTCGTAAGATAGCCGAGATGACGAAAGCCAATATCGTGCCAACCGTCACCACTAGAGAACGAAGACCAAAGGAGAAAGTAAGTGACGACAGGATTTTCGTATCGAAGGACGAATTCAAGCAGATGATAGAGAACGACGAGTTCGTAGAGTGGAAGCAACAGAAGAACGGTCAGTATTACGGAAGGCGGTTATCAGACTTCAAGGATGTCTCGATTGTAGATGTGTCGTTGAAGGGTTCGAGGGAATACAAGTCCAAGTTTCCCAACTCCTTCTCAATTTTCCTGAAACCGAATGTTTCTGCCAAAGTTCTCGCTTCTCACATGCGCAAAAGAGGGGGGATGAGTGAATCAGAAAGAAAAGGGCGAGCGGATATTATCGAAAAGTTGCTCGAGTCCGCTAGTAAGATGGATTTCGACCTCGTAGTTACCTCTAGAGCCGGCGAATACGAGAAAGTGGCAGAGGAGATAATCCCACAGATACCGCTACTCAACCCAAGGAGAGGCAAATCACAAGCCAGCGTGATAATCTCGCGCTCGACGAAGAAGGACAAGAAACTCATGGCGGTGTTCAACTTCCCAGACGGTAGAAAGAAAACAACTCACTTCGGAGGCAAGGGGTATTCCGACTACACAATTCACAAGGACAAAGACAGGAAGAAGAGGTACGATACCCGTCATGCTCGAAGAGAGGATTGGGATGACTTCACAACAGCAGGCGCATTGTCGAAATGGATTCTATGGAACAAACCAAGTTTGATTGATTCCTTCAATCACTACAAGGCCATGTTCTCACTTGACGGTGCAATCACGGTTAAGACGAGCCAAGCAGGAAAGATACCTGC
>Ga0160423_10005432_pt1 | contig 10390 bp, 7 predicted proteins | sample CRUFie14St8metaG_FD_108191 | JGI IMG/M metagenome (GOLD analysis project Ga0160423, IMG submission 108191) | Marine microbial communities from the Costa Rica Dome - CRUD Field 142mm St8 metaG | ecosystem: Environmental > Aquatic > Marine > Oceanic > Photic zone | place: Costa Rica: the Eastern... | reverse complement strand
CGCTGACCAAACAGAAGATATTAAAGTAGTAGTGGAATACTAAGATATGCAAAAAACCGATTTGAATGTGTCACCGTATTACGATGACTTTGACACCACAGATAACTTTCATCGTGTTCTCTTCCGTCCAGGCTTTGCCGTTCAAGCAAGAGAATTAACTCAACTTCAGTCCATACTGCAAAACCAAATTGAAAAGTTTGGTACGCATATGTTCAAAGAAGGTTCGATGGTAATCCCAGGCCAAACTGGTTTTACCAATGAGTACTATGCGGTCAAGTTACAACCAACATTCAATTCAAATACGGTTTCAACATATGTAAATGATTATATCGGTAAGACAATTACTGGTGCAACCTCTGGTGTAAAAGCAACAGTCATTGGATTCACTGCTGCAACAACAACTGACCCACTTACTCTTTATGTTAAATACACACAAACTGGTACAGATAATGTTACAACAACATTCGCTAACAATGAAGAGATACAAGCAAACGGTGTAGTTAATAATGCTGTTGCTGGTACTTCAACTGCACAACTTCAATCAACTTCTGCAACCGCAACTGGTTCTGCTGCAAACATTGAGGAAGGTGTCTACTTTGTTCGTGGACAGTTTGTTCGTGTAACTGCACAGAGAGTTGTTCTTGACAAATATACAAACACTCCTTCTTATCGTGTCGGTCTTTCTATTACTGAAAACTTGATTACACCAGAAGAAGATAGTGACCTTCTTGATAATGCACAAGGTTCTTCAAACGTAAATGCAAAAGGTGCTCATCGTTTGAAAGTAACACTTACTCTTGCAAAACTTCCGATTGGTTCTGCTGAAGATGAAGACTTTATTGAACTTCTTCGTGTAAAGAATGGTCGTGTTCAAGAGAAGACAAGAAACACAGAATACTCAGTCCTTGGTGACACACTCGCAAGAAGAACGTATGACGAATCTGGTGATTACTCTATTCGTCCTTTTGGTGTTGATATTCGTGAATCATTAGACAATGGTTTAAATGAGGGTGTCTATGCAAGTGGTACAAATACAGATGATGGTGCAACTACATCAGAGTCTTTAATGTCATTACAGGTATCGCCTGGTAAGGCATATGTTCGTGGTTACGAAATCGAAACTTCTGCACCTACTTTCATTGACGTTGCAAAACCAAGAACTACAGAAAATTTTACAGGTGCAATCACTCCTGCTGAGGTTGGTAACTTTACAAGGATTACTGACGTTTACAATTCACCAGACCTTTCACCATTCATTTCTGGTGAAATGACTGACGCATACAAAGAGGTTGAACTTCGTGATACTGCAACAGCTACAAGAGGTGCTGCAGCGGGTACAAAAATTGGTGTCGCAAGAGCTCGTGCATTTGAACATCGTTCTGGTAACGATGGTTCTAGTGACGCTTTCCTTGCAAATGCATCAACAAGAGATTCAATTTTCAATCTTTATCTTTTCGACATTCGTATGTATACACAACTTACTATGTCGGGTACTCCTTCTGGTGGTACTACCGTAGGTTCAAAAGTTACTGGTCAAACGTCTGGTGCAACTGGTTTCATTCATGCCGCATCTGGTACTGGTATCTCATTGATTACAGTGAGTGGTTCATTCAATACTGGTGAGAAACTTATTTCGTCTTCTTCAACAGAAACAGATGAAATTCTTGAAGACTCTGGTAACACAGACTTGACAATCAGTGCAGTTGTTGGTAACTCCTTCGACAAAGTTAAACAGGTATTCATGGATGACCCACAGTCTGGTGAAGCATTTACTGCTGATACAGAATTGAATGCAGAGTTCTCATTGTCGGGTACAATCTCTACAACTTCTTCGTCTGCAACAATCAGTGGTTTTGGAACTAAGTTCTTAACAGAACTTCGTGCTGGTGATGTAGTAAACATCTCTGGTGTTGGTGACAAGATTGTTCAATCTGTCACAGATAATGATACAGTTGTTCTTACAGCAAACGCTGGTGCAACGGTTACTACTGTGCCTGCGACAAGAAAACGTGCATCTCTTGATGACCAAAACAAAAATATTCTAATTAGAAAGTTAAGAAAGAATAACATCAAGACACTGAAGACTGACGAGAGTGGTAATGTTTCAAGAACATCTATCACAGTTCGTAAACAGTTTATTGTAAACTCAACATCCAGTGGACAGTTAATCTTAACTGCTGGTGCAAATGAAACATTCAGTGCAAAGTCAAACACAGATTTTGTTATTACCGTGTTGGACAATAACACTTCTAGTGCTTGTGCTCAAGGTGACATAATTAACCTTAACTCTTCTAATGTTACTGCATTTAATCAGATTGGTACTGAGTTGACAATCACAAATACAACTGCATTCCCTATTGCTGGTATTAAGTGTAAGGTTGTAACTACAGTCACAAGAACTGCATCTGACCACATTCCAAAGACAGCTCAATTTGCAAATGTATTGTTAGTTGCAAATGATGGTGTTGGTGGTGGTGCTCAGTATGGTACTTCTGCACATCACAAAGAAATCTCTTTGGGTAATGCAGACGCATACAAGTTATGGGCAGTCCTTGACTCAGAAAGTACAGCAGATGATGCTGTTCTCCCACAGTTTACTTACACAGGTTTGTCTGGTTCATTTACTCAAGGTGAGGTAATCGTTGGTGCGACCACTGGTACTACTGCGATTGTTGTGCCTGGTACAAGTTTACTTGCATATATTGTTACTAACAATAAAGAATTTCAAGCGGGTGAGATAGTTACAGGTCAAACATCTAGTGCAACTGCAACCATCGACACACTGACAGATGGTTCAAAAGATATCACTAGTCGTTTCACACTTGATACTGGACAAAGAGATAACTTCTATGACATCGCAAGAATTGTAAGAAAGGGTAACGCAGTTGCACCTACAGGTCGTTTGTTAGTTGTTTACAACTATTTGGAACATGGTGCTGGTGACTTCTTTACTGTTGACTCTTATAGTTCTATCGACTATAAAGAGATTCCAACATACACTGCAACAAGAGTTGACCCAGAGGTTAGAGAACCTACTGGTGAGTATGATTTAAGAAATTCAATTGACTTCAGACCAAGAGTTGCTGATGCAACATTCGTGACAACATCAACTGCATCTGGTACTGCAAACGCACAGGGTTTCGGTATCAAGGAAGTGAACTCGTTTACTTTCGACTTTAACTCAAGGTCGTTTAGTGGTACTGGTGGTCATAACGTACTTATTCCAAAAGATAATTCAAATATCGGATACGATTTTGATTTCTATCTTGGTCGTGTTGACAACCTGTTCTTGACATCGAATGGTGACTTCAAGGTAGTCTCTGGTACACCAGCAGAAGACCCAGAACCACCAAAGGCGATTGAGAATTCAATGAAACTTGCAGAGTTGACTTTCCCTGCTTATATGTTAGACATTGAAGATGCAAAACTTACCAAAGAAGATAATCGCAGATATACGATGCGTGACATTGGTAGACTTGAACAACGTATTGAAAATGTCGAATACTACACTGCACTGAATCTCTTAGAAGCAGAAGCTCAGTCACTTGAGATTCAAGATAGTAATGGTCTTAACAGATTTAAGTCTGGTTTCCTTGTAGACAACTTTAAAGGACACTCGACAGGTGACGTACAACACCCAGACTATAGAAACTCTATGGACATGGAGTTTGGTGAACTTCGTCCACAGTATAAGATGAAGGGTATTACGTTATCAGAACAAAACACAACTGATATACAAAGAACTGCTGATAACTATCAGAAGACAGGTGATGTGATTACACTTCCGTATACTCATATCGTTGCAGTTCAACAACCATATGCAACCAGAGTTGAAAACCTTAACCCTGTTCTAAACTTTACTTGGACAGGTATCTGTAAACTTTCTCCAGCTGGTGATGAGTGGTTTGAAACAGAACGTGCGCCTGCGTTGATTATCAACCGTGAAGGTAACTTCGATACTGTCTTCGCACAAAATAGAAATGCGATTGGTACAGTTTGGAATGCATGGCAGACACAGTGGTCTGGTACTACAACACAATCAAACACGTTCAGAGAACACAGATTTATTAACCTTGGTCAACCAAGAGGTCGTGCGGTTATTCAGAGAACAACAACTACAACCACAACTCGTCAGACAAGACAAGGTGTGAACACAAGAGTTGTTCCTCGTATCGACAGAGAGTCACAGGGTGATAGAGTAATATCAAGAGCTCTTATTCCTTTCATTCGTGCAAGAAACGTATCTTTCAATGTTACAGGTATGAAACCTCTGACGAAAGTATACCCATTCTTTGATAAACAGAATGTTGGTCAATATGTAACTCCAACAGGTGGTTCACTTGGTGGTAACTTGGTAACAAGTGCCTCTGGTGCGGTGTCTGGTGTATTCGCAATTCCGAATCCAAATACAAGAGGTAACCCACGTTTTAGAACTGGTGAAAGAGTATTCAGACTTACATCGTCTGCAACAAACGTAGTAGACCCAGAACCAGAAACATTCGCTCAAGCGACATATTCTGCAACTGGTATCTTGACAACTGTTCAAGAAACCATTATTGCAACAAGAAATGCAGACGTAGTTAGAACTGCTGTTGGTCAATCCAGAACTACAACGAACACATCCACAAGAGATGCAGTCGTTGGGTGGTGGGATCCCTTAGCACAATCCATCATGCCTCAAGCAGAAGGTGGTGAGTATCTTACTAAGGTTGACGTATTCTTCTCGCAAAAGGATGAGAACATTCCTGTTACTTGTCAAATTCGTGAGATGCAAAACGGTTACCCAACCACAAGAGTTCTTCCTTTTGGTTCTGTAACTCTTGAACCGTCACAGGTTAACGTATCAGACAATGCGACATCTGCTACCACATTTACATTTGACTCCCCTGTCTATGTGAAGAATGGTGTTGAGGTTGCGATTGTTCTGCAAACAGATTCAGACAAATACCTTGCATGGATTTCACGAATGGGTGAAAAGGATGTTGGTGGTACTCGTATGGTATCAGAACAACCATACCTTGGTGTTCTGTTTAAATCACAGAATAACTCAACATGGACAGCTTATGACTTTGAAGACTTGAAGTTTACATTGTATCGTGCATCGTTCTCTACTGGTGTCAACGGTGAGTTGACACTTGTTAACGATGACCTTCCAGTGAAGACACTTGAACAAGACCCATTACAGTTCTTCAATGCTTCTACTAATGTGAAGGTTACACATCGTGACCATCATATGCATGACGTTGATAGTAATGTGATAATCGCTGGTGCATCCTCTGGAATCTCAACCACATTGAATGGTAATATCGCTGGTGGTGCAACATCGTTGACACTTACAAGTGCAACAGGTTTCCCATCTTCTGGTACAGTCCATCTGAAGATTGACAACGAAATCAAGTCGGGTACAATCTCTGGTACAAGTGTTACCTCTCTTACAAATGTAGAAGGCACAGACGTTGCCCATACAAGTGGTGCTACGGTTGAACTTTATCAGATTAATGGTATTCCACTTACACAGATTAACAAGACACACACTTCGATTGCAAACCCCGCTCTTGACTACTATGTTATTACAACAGCAACAGCGTCAAGTGCAGACAGTACATCTGGTGGTGCGAATGTGACTGCAACTGAAAATGCAATGATGGATGGTGTTCAAACACTTGTTCCTGTCATTGAACATCCAGACACTACGGTTTCTGCATCTATTCGTGCAACAACAGGTACGTCTGCTAGTGGTTCGCAATCATCGTACAGTACTGCTGCGTTGTCTACTCAACAAGCAGAAACAATCACAGTTGGTGAGAACTATTACTTCTCTAATCCAAAACTGGTTGCATCACCAATCAATGAAACAAATGAACTTGCTGGTAGTAAGTCGATGTTCCTTGATTTCACCTTGAATACAACTAAAGAGAACTTGTCACCAGTGATTGACTTGGATAAGAAGACAGTCGTTGCATTCTCAAACCGTCTAGATAACATTGATAGTTCTAGTGCAGTATTCCCGACAACGGATTACGTTGCACCGACAGAACCAGACGGAGACAGTAACGAAGCAATCTATTGTACAAAGAAAGTACAGTTGGAAACTCCCGCTACTGCAATCAAAGTTTATCATAGTGCAGTGAGATTCAGTGGTGCAGAAATCCAAGTGATGTACAAGATTTTACGTTCAGACGATGCGTCAGACTTTGACGAAATCGGTTGGAGATACTTTAACACAAGTGGTGGCCCAGATACAACAGTAAACGAATCTACAACTTCAGATGACTTTATTGAATATGAGTATACTCAAGATGACCTTGATGAGTTCATCGCATTCGCTATCAAGATTAGAATGCAAGGTACAAACTCTTCTGAACCACCAAGAATTAAGGACTTGCGTGCTATCGCATTGGCAACATAATGAGTGATTATCTTAAAGTTGAAGGACATGAACACCTTATAAGAGATATGTCTTCTAAGGCAATTATCAACACAAACGTCACTGCATATCATGCTGCGATTGAACGTAAGAGAAATGCACAAAAACAAAAAGATGAATTAAGGGATGCAACAAGACAGATAAATATATTAAAGTCAGAAATGCATGAGATTAAAAGTCTCTTGTTGCAATTGGTAGATAAAGATGGCAGATAGAAACGCACCAGCAAGTTTTACATTTGAAGAATGGAGAGTAGAGTTCAACGAACTTTCTACTGACGTTGGAGATATTGCAAGCTTACCATCGACTATTGGTGGTACAGGTGTGACAGATGTGATTGAAGCGATTGGTGCATTAAATACATCTTTGTCTGCAAATGATTTAGACTTCTCTGCCGACTCTGGTTCAAATGGTTCGGTAACAGATTCGCAAGTTCTAGATTTTCAAGGAACTGCAAATCAAATTACAACAACAAGTGATGGTGCTCAGCAAGTAACTTTTTCTCTTGCAGACACCGTGAATATCGTAACAGGAATTACTAATAGCGGGATGACAGGAACATTGACATTTCCAACAATCGGTGGTGTAATCGCTACTGAAGGATTTGGTATCGCTCTTGCCGTTGCATTAGGATAACAGGAAGGAAAAAATGGCAAACAATTTCGTAAACAGTTTTGCAAGTATTGTGACTGCTGGTGAATATTATCAGTCAGATGCGTCAGATGCTTCTACAGGGCCTCAAACAGTTTATACTGCGAATAATGGTTCTTCGGGTGTCAATTCAATTCTTATTGAGTTGGATGCGTCAAACACTGGTACTTCGGGTATCACAATCTCTGCACTAATTCAAGACACAAGTTCGACACTAGGAACTATTTCCAGTGTTGTTTCTGCATCAGACGTTGCAACAGTAACAACTGCTTCTGCACATGGTTTAAAAGTAGGACAGTATGTTAATGTTACAGGTTCATCGACAAACTATGTAAACGGTGTATATAAAGTTGCATCTGTACCAACCACAACGACTTTTACATATGCACAAAATACAAATGCAGCGAATGGTACTGCTGCTGGTACAATCGTAATCTACAAGGCATACCACATTGTGAAAGACGCACCTATTCCTTCCGGCGCTACACTAAAGGTGGTTGCTGGTCAGAAGGTTGTTCTTAATTCAAATGATAAAGTAATCGCACACGCAAGTGGTGCTAACTGTGATATCATTGCTGGAATTCTACAGGAAGTAACGTAATGTCATATATTGGTGTACAAGCAACTAACAAACTAAGTCCTTCTTTTATTAAAGAAGATTTTACAGGGGATGGTTCTACTACTCAGTTTACTCTAACCAATGAGGTGCCTGGTGGTAACGAGGACAATATTATTGTTGTCGTTTCAAATGTTATTCAAGAACCAACCAGTGCTTACACCATTATTGATGACAGTAATAACCTTCCTAAGATTCTCAAGTTCAGTGCAGCTCCTGCCGCAAGTGAAACCATTTATGTTTCGCACAGAGGTATTGGAACATTCACACAGAAAGTGCCCGCTGGTTCGATTGGTGCAACTGAACTTGCATCTGATTTAAAAACATTTACTACTGATACTTTTACTGGTACTGGTTCTACCCCAACATTTACATTGTCAGAAGAACCCGCTAACTCAAATGGTATCATGGTTTTTGTTGACGGTATTCTACAGAAAGCGTCTACCAACTATTCATTATCTGGTACAACTCTAACCTTTACTGCAAACCCAGCAAATAATGCTGAGATTGAAGTAAAACACTTAGGTATCAAGAGTGTACAAAGAAGAAGTACTGGATATATCTTGAACACATTTACAGGGGATGGTTCTACATTATCATTTACTTTAAGTGATGCAACAACAGCAAATGATGCATTTGTGTTTTACAATGGTATTATGATGCAACCAACAACGGACTATGGGGTTTCTGGTACAACTTTGACGTTCACCTTTACTCCACTAAATAGTTCAAACATAATGGTGAGGTATCAAGTATAATGGCAACTAACGCAAAATTAATCGCAGAACTTCTTAATAACAGTGCTACTGTTCCAGACGCTAAGATAACTCAGTCTAGTGTAACTCAGCACGTTACTCAAACAGATTTGACTCCAGTAAAACAAGATATTGCTCTTGTTGCATTTGATGCTATTCAATCAGATAACAGAAGTGCATTAAAACTACCTAATTCATTTGTTGACCAATATGAAGATGCAAATAGTATCGCTACACTCACAACTTGTCAAAGAGCAACAGACGAAAAGATTGCATCACTTGTAGATACAGTAGCAGAATATAATCCTTTTAATGACGAAACATGGGCAGGAAGTATTAACTTAAATTCAAATACTGGTTTAGGGTATACTGTCAATGGTGGTAGTAAGAGAGCACAATCTACTGCAACTGGTAGTGGATATTGTTATACCACAACAAGTGAAACTGCAAATGCAAAGTACGAATTTGAATTTCAAATTGAAGCTAAAGGGGGTGGTGGTGGCCCAAACTGGGGATTTTTCGTAAATAAAAATGCTGTTCAAGGTAGTTGGGATTATACAGGTGGTCAACATACTGCTGGTGGTGAGAGATGTTGGGCAAGTTCTGGTAATGATGTAGGTGACAGATTTAAGTTTATATGGGATGGTAGAACTGGTATAGGTAATCAAAATATTATTACATCATCTGATGATTTAGATGAAAACGGAACTTATGAGAACGAGTCAACAGCACTTTACGGTGCTGGTGGAACATACGAGGGTGGTAGTTGGGCATCAACAACTGCAACAACAGTTGGTTGGTTTATGCCATTCTGGATAGATTCTGGTTCTAGTTGGCAAATTGCATTGAAAGCAGGAACAAAGACTACGACTGCTACTAATGCAACTGGTAACTTTATATCGACTGCACAAACTGCTCCTTCAAGTACAACACAGATGAGTATGGTTGTAATGTATGAAGATACTAGTGGTACTGCAACATTAAATACAGATTTAGTTGGTGCTTTAAGTGCAAACAATGGTAGTAACTTTACAACGGTAACACTTGCAGCTGCACCTAACTTAACAAGTACAATCAAAGTTGCAAAGAGTAACAAAGTAACTGTTACTGCTGGAACACAATGTAAATATAGAATTAATTTTGCAAACCAAGCAGCTGGTAGTAAAGTAACCAAAGTTCTTGGTGTTGCAATGTTGTACTAAATAATATTATAGGAAAAAATAAATGTCAGATAGTTATATTGGATTAGACCCATCATACGGTACATTTGAAAAACAGTTAATTACTGGTGACGGTACTAACTCGACTTTTGACCTTGACTACCCTGTTGGTCAAGCGGGTCAATTGATGGTTTCTCTTGACGGTATTATTCAAGAGCCTGAATATGCATTTAATATTCAGATGTCTTCTGGTACTCCAAAGATTAACTTTGCAGACATTCCTTCAAATGGTTCAAGAATTTTTATTGTGTATTTGGGTAGACAACTTTTGTCCGCTGTACTTGCACAAGCATCACCGCACATTGATGAGTTCAATGGTGACGGTTCAACATTAAGTTTCACATTAACACAAACACCCGCTGCATCTAATGCTGCGAACTTCATTGTGTTTGTGGATAACGTGTATCAAAGGTATGGTTCATCGTATGCATATACGACTAGTGGTTCTACATTGACGTTTACTTCTGCTCCACCTTCTGGTACAAATAATATACAAGTGATACAGTTATCACAACAGAACACACTAAATACTGTTGCAGATGGTTCAGTCTCTTTAACTAAATTGAGTTTTGACCCAGCAGATGATGCAACTGCACTTGCAATCGCTTTAGGATAGGAATATGGCAAACACATTTAAAAACGCTTCAGTCGCAAATGTCGCTAACGGTTCGTATTCTGACTTGTACACAGCACCTTCTGGAGCAACTACTGTTGTTCTTGG
>Ga0160423_10005430_pt1 | contig 10392 bp, 18 predicted proteins | sample CRUFie14St8metaG_FD_108191 | JGI IMG/M metagenome (GOLD analysis project Ga0160423, IMG submission 108191) | Marine microbial communities from the Costa Rica Dome - CRUD Field 142mm St8 metaG | ecosystem: Environmental > Aquatic > Marine > Oceanic > Photic zone | place: Costa Rica: the Eastern... | reverse complement strand
TTCCTGGAATAGCAAATTTACAAGATTTTGATATAAATATTTATCCTAATCCATTTAAAGAAGAAACAACTATTGATTTTGGAAGAGTAGTAGATGAAGTAGAAATTAAGTTATTTGATGTATTAGGTAAATTATTAAATGATTATTATTTACAAAACATAGATAAATTTGTATTATTTAGAGAGGAAAAAGTTAATGGGATCTATTTTATAGAAGTAGAAATTAAAGGAGAAAAAGAATCAATTTATAAATTAGTAATTGAAGATTAATTACTATTGATTTATCGAAATAAAAAACGCTTTTTTATAGGCGTTTTTTTTTATTACATTAAAACTAAATTAAAAAAGTTTTGTGCTGTGAAAATATTTTATTTTAAAAATTAAGAAAAAAAACTAGTACAATTTCATATTTTGTAAATAAATTATTACTTTCGCAGCCCATTTATTAGAGATGATATGCCAACAATACAACAATTAGTAAGAAAAGGAAGAGTAAGTATTAATAAAAAAAGTAAGTCATTAGCACTGAAGAGTTGTCCTCAAAGAAGAGGTGTTTGTACTAGAGTATATACAACTACTCCTAAGAAGCCAAATTCAGCTTTAAGAAAGGTAGCAAGAGTTAGACTAACAAATGGGAATGAAGTGAATGCTTACATTGGTGGTGAGGGACATAATCTTCAAGAATATTCGGTAGTTTTAGTAAGGGGAGGAAGAGTGAAAGATTTGCCAGGTGTAAGGTATCATGTAGTACGAGGAGCTTTAGATACCTCTGGAGTTAGCGATAGAACACAGAGAAGATCAAAATATGGAGCAAAAAGATCAAAGAAATAATTTATTATGAGAAAGAAGAGAGCCAAAAAAAGAATTTTATTACCTGACCCAAAGTTTGATAGTATCACTGTAACTAGATTTGTAAATAATTTAATGTTAGATGGAAAAAAGAATACGGCATTTAGAGTTTTTTATTCTGCCTTAGATTCGGTTTCAGAAAAAGTAAAAGAAGAAGATTCATTAGTTGTTTTTGAGAAAGCTTTAGAGAATGTAATGCCACATGTAGAAGTAAGAAGTAGAAGAATTGGTGGAGCAACTTTTCAAATCCCTCATCCTATCAGAGAAGATAGGAAAATTTCATTAGCAATGAAATGGATGATACTTTCTGCAAGAAAAAGAAATGAAAAAACAATGTCTGCTAAACTGACATCTGAACTAATAGCTGCATACAAAGAAGAAGGAGCAGCATATAAAAAGAAACAAGATACACATAGAATGGCTGAAGCAAATAAAGCATTTTCTCACTTTAGATTTTAATTAAAATGGCAAGAGATTTAAAATTTACTAGAAATATTGGTATTGCAGCTCATATTGATGCTGGAAAAACAACCACAACAGAACGTATACTTTATTACGGTGGGGTTTCTCATAAAATTGGAGAAGTTCATGATGGTGCAGCAACTATGGATTGGATGGAACAAGAACAAGAACGAGGTATTACAATTACGTCAGCGGCAACAACTCTAAATTGGGATTATAGAGGGCAAGATTACCACGTTAATATTATTGATACTCCTGGTCACGTTGATTTTACAGTTGAAGTTAATAGATCGCTTCGCGTTTTAGATGGTTTAGTTTTTTTATTTTCCGCTGTTGATGGAGTAGAGCCTCAATCAGAAACAAATTGGCGATTAGCAAATAATTATAATGTTCCAAGGATAGGTTTTGTAAACAAAATGGATCGTCAAGGAGCTAATTTTTTACAAGTATGCAAGGATGTAAAAGAAATGTTAGGGTCCCATGCTTTACCCTTACAGATTCCTATTGGAGCAGAGGCAGAATTTAAAGGTGTTGTTGACTTAATTAACTTTAAGGGAATAGTTTGGAATGAGCATGATCAAGGTATGACTTTTGAAGAAATAGAAATACCAGATGATATCATAGATGAAGCAAGAGAGTTTAGAGGACAGTTATTAGAAGCAGTAGCAGAATTTGATGAGTCTTTAATGGAAAAGTATTTTGAAGATGAAAATTCTCTTACTGAAAGAGAGATTTTAAATGCGCTTAGAGAAGCAACAATTTCTGGTAAAGTCGTACCAATGATGTGTGGATCTGCATTTAAAAATAAGGGAGTTCAAGCAATGTTAGATATGGTAATGGAGATATTACCATCTCCATTAGATGTTGAGGCTATTGAAGGGAAAAACCCTGAAACTGATAATGAAGAAAGTCGAAAACCTTCTGTAAATGAGCCTTTTTCAGCTCTAGCATTTAAAATAGCAACTGATCCTTATGTCGGTAGATTATGTTTTACTAGAGCCTATTCAGGAAGTTTAGAACAAGGAAGTTTTGTTCACAATTCCAGAACAGGAAATAAAGAAAGGATTTCAAGAATTTATCAAATGCACTCTAATAAACAAAATCAAATAAATAGGTTAGATGCTGGTGATATTGCTGCTCTGGTTGGATTTAAAGATATAAGAACAGGCGATACATTATGTGATATGAAATCTCCAATTGTATTAGAATCTATGGATTTTCCAGATCCAGTTATTGGTATTGCAGTTGAACCAAAAACTCAAAAAGACTTAGATAAGTTAGGAGTAGCGTTAGGAAAACTTGCTGAAGAAGATCCAACATTTACTGTTAAAACTGATGAGGATTCTGGTCAAACAATTATTTCAGGTATGGGAGAATTGCACCTAGATATTATTATAGATAGATTAAAAAGAGAATTTGGTGTTGAATGTAATCAGGGAGCTCCTCAAGTTGCATATAAAGAAACAATTACTTCCGTTGTTGACCATAGAGAAGTATATAAAAAGCAATCAGGTGGAAGAGGAAAATTTGCTGATATAAAATTTGAATTATCTCCTGTAGATGAAGATTTTAAAGAAGAAGGGTTACAATTTATTAATGAGATTAAGGGTGGAAATATTCCAAAAGAATTTATTCCTTCTGTTGAAAAAGGTTTTAGCATGGCAATGAATAATGGACCTTTAGCTGGATTTCCTCTTAATTCTATGAAAGTTAGACTTTATGACGGTTCTTATCATGATGTTGATTCTGATCAGCTTTCATTTGAATTATGTGCTCAAATAGCATTTAAGCAAGCTGCTCAATCCGCTTCACCTAAAATTTTAGAGCCAATAATGAAGTTGACAGTAATTACTCCAGAAGAAAACATGGGTGATGTTATTGGTGATTTAAATAGAAGAAGAGGTCAAGTTGAGGGTATGGATGATAAAGGAGGAGCAAAAGTTGTAAATGCTAAGGTTCCTCTTTCTGAAATGTTTGGTTATATTACAGATTTAAGAACCATAACTTCTGGAAGGGCAACTTCAACAATGGAATTTTATGCTTTTGAAGAAGCGCCGAAAAATATTTCTGAAGAAGTTATTAAACAAATAAAAGGAGAATAAATATATCTTAATTATGGCACAGAAAGTAAGAATAAAATTAAAATCTTTTGATCACACATTGGTTGATCAATCTGCTGAAAAGATTGTTAAAACTGTAAAAAGCTCAGGCGCTATAGTTAGTGGCCCAATACCCTTGCCAACTCATAAGAGAATTTATACTGTTTTAAGGTCTCCTCATGTTAATAAACAAGCAAGAGAGCAGTTTCAACTAGCTAACCATAAAAGATTGATGGATATTTATAGTTCTTCTTCTAAAACTATAGATGCATTGATGAAATTAGAGCTTCCAAGTGGAGTTCATGTAGAAATTAAAGTAATTTAAAAATAAAGTAAGATGCCTGGTTTGATTGGAAAAAAAATTGGAATGACATCAATCTTCAGTGAAGAAGGTAAAAATATTCCTTGTACGATTTTAGAAGTAGGACCGTGTATGGTTACTCAAATTAAATCTGAGGAAAAAGATGGTTATAGTGCGGTACAGTTAGGTTATTTGGAACAAAAAAAATCACGTGTTTCCAAATCGTTAAAAGGACATTTTTCAAAAGCAAAAACAGCTCCTTTGAAAAAATTAATTGAGTTCTCATACAATGATGAAAATTTAAACTTAGGAGATCAAATTAATGTAGATTTATTCAAAGAAGGTGAATTTGTAACAATAGTAGGTGTTTCTAAAGGAAAAGGTTTTCAAGGAGTTGTTAAAAGACATAATTTTAGAGGTGTTGGAGATGCAACTCACGGACAGCATAACAGAATGAGAGCTCCTGGATCTATTGGAGCAGCATCTTATCCAGCAAGAGTTTTTAAAGGAATGAGAATGGCTGGGCAAACTGGTAGTAATAGAGTTAAGGTTGAAAACTTAAAAATATTAAAAATAATGTCGGACAAAAATATTATTATAGTTAAGGGGGCTGTTCCTGGGGCTAGTAATTCATATATAACAATTGAGAAATAATGAAGTTAGATTTATTTAAATATACTGGTGAAAAAACTACAAAAAAAGTAGATCTTAGTAATGATATATTTGCTATCTCTCCAAATGATCATGCTATTTATTTAGATGTTAAACAATATTTAGCGTCAAATAGATCAGGTACTCATAAAGCAAAAGAAAGATCAGAAATTAAAGGAAGTAGAAGAAAATTAAGAAAACAAAAAGGAAGTGGTGCTGCCAGAGTAGGAGATATTAAAAATCCAATTTTTAGAGGTGGAGGACGCGCTTTTGGGCCTAGACCGAGAGATTATCATTTTAAGCTTAATAAAAAAGTAAAGCGTTTAGCAAGAAAATCTGCTCTCTCTTATAAAGCAAAAGAAAAAAATATTATTGTGTTAGAAGATTTTAAATTTAAAAGTCCAAAGACTAAAAATTATCTTTCTTTTTTAGAGAAATTAGGTTTAAATGATTTTAAAACAATCCTGATATTAAGTGAGTCTAATAAAAATTTATATTTATCTGCTAGAAATATTAAGCAATCAAGAGTAGTATTAGCTTCTGAGTTAAATACTTATGATGTTATGAATGCTAATAAATTAATTTTAATGCATTCATCAGTTAAAGTAATAGAAGATAATTTTTAATTTTAGATAATATGATTATAAAAAAACCAGTTATTACTGAAAAAATGACAGATCAAAGTGAGAAATTTAATCGTTTTGCATTTGTTGTTGATAGAAAGGCAAACAAGATAGAGATTAAAAAAGCAGTTGAAGAAATGTATGATGTTAGTGTTGTTGCTGTAAAAACTATGTTATGTATTGGTAAAAAAAGAGTAAGGGGTACAAAGTCAGGCATGATTGTTGGTAAAACATCAACTTATAAGAAAGCTATAGTAACTTTGTTGGAAGGAGATTCAATTGATTTTTACAGTAATATTTAAAAATTAGAAAATGGCGTTAAGAAAATTTAAACCTACAACACCTGGACAAAGACATAAAGTGGCTATTACATTTGATGAGATTACCAAATCAAGTCCTCTAAAGAGTTTATTGTTAAAACAAAAAAAATCTGGAGGTAGAAATGATACTGGTAAAATGACAATTGAAAATATTGGAGGTGGACACAAGAGAAGATATAGACTTATTGATTTTAAAAGAAATAAATTCTCTATTCCTGCAAAAGTAGCTTCTATAGAATATGATCCAAATAGAACTGCAAACATAGCCTTACTAAATTATGTTGACGGTGAAAAAAGATATATGTTAGCTCCTGATGGTTTAAGTGTAGGTTCAGAAGTTATTTCGGGTAAGGGATCTCCAATTTCTATTGGTAATGCATTACCTTTAAGTGAACTACCTTTAGGTACAATTATTCATAATATTGAGCTAAAGCCAGGTCAAGGAGGTATTTTAGTTAGAAGTGCTGGTGCATATGCTCAGTTAATGGCTAGAGATGGAAAGTATGCAACTGTCAAGTTGGCTTCAGGTGAAATTAGAAGGATTTTAGTTACATGTCTAGCAACTATTGGGTCAGTTTCTAATCAACAACATCAGCTACAGATTTCAGGTAAAGCAGGAAGAAGTCGTTGGAAAGGAAGAAGACCTAATGTACGAGCAACAGTAAAAAATCCTGTTGATCATCCAATGGGTGGTGGTGAAGGAAAGCATTCAGGAGGTTTACCAAGAAACAAAAATGGAGTTCCTGCAAAAGGTTTTAAAACAAGAAATAAGAAGAAGCACTCAAATAAATATATTATTGAAAGAAGAAAAAAATAAATTATGTCTAGATCGTTAAAAAAAGGACCCTTTATCCATTATAAGTTACAGAAAAAAGTCGATGCAATGAATGAATCTGGTAAAAATACTGTAATTAAAACATGGTCAAGATCTTCAATGATTTCGCCAGATTTTGTTGGAAAAACTTTTGCTGTTCATAATGGAAGACAATTTATTCCTGTATTTGTTACAGAAAATATGGTTGGTCATAAGTTAGGAGAATTTTCTCCTACAAGAACATATAGAGGTCATGGTAGTAATAGAAAAAAATAATTAAATGGGAGCAAGAAAAAGAATAAAAGCAGATGAAATTAAAAAAGCAAAAAAGAATATTGCTTTTGCTAAATTGAATAATTGTCCTACATCTCCTAGAAAAATGAGATTGATTGCTGATTTAATAAGAGGTATGGATGTAGAAAAAGCTTTAGCGGAGCTAAAATTTAATCCAAAGGAGGCGTCAAACAGAATGGAGAAATTATTACTGTCTGCATTAGCTAATTGGGAAGTAAAGAATGAAGGAAAAAATATTGATCAAGAAAAATTGTTTGTTTCTGAAGTTAGAGTTGACGGTGGGAGGATGCTTAAAAGAATTCAGCCTGCTCCTCAGGGAAGAGCACACAGAATTAGAAAGCGTTCTAATCATGTTACTTTAACTGTAGATAGTAGAAAAAATACAAAAGAATAATATGGGACAAAAAACAAATCCAATAGGTAATAGATTAGGAATCATTAGAGGCTGGGATTCTAACTGGTATGGAGGTGATAATTTTGGTGAAAAATTAGCTGAAGATGCCGGAATAAGAAAATATCTTAAGGTTAGACTTTCAAAAGCTAGTGTTTCTAGAATTGCAATTGAAAGAACTTTAAAATTAGTAACTATTACAATTCATACTGCACGACCTGGAATCATTATAGGTAAAGGAGGGCAAGAAGTAGAGACTTTAAAACAAGAGATAAAAAAAATTACTAATAAAGATATTCAAATAAATATTTATGAAGTTAAAAGACCTGAATTAGAATCTACATTGGTTGCAGATAGTATTGCTAGGCAAGTTGAAGGAAGAATATCTTATAAAAGAGCTACTAAAATGGCAATAGCTTCCACAATGAGAATGGGTGCGGAGGGTATTAAAGTACAAGTTTCTGGAAGATTAAATGGTGCAGAGATGGCAAGGTCAGAAATGTATAAAGATGGAAGAACTCCTTTACATACATTTAGAGCCGATATTGATTATGCACTATCTGAAGCGTTGACACAATATGGTCTTATTGGAATAAAAGTGTGGATTTGTAGAGGAGAAGTTTATGGTAAAAGAGATCTTATGTTACATTTTAAAAGTCAAAAAGGGAAGGCTTCAAATAAGCCTTCTAATAATAGAAGAAAGTAGATAGAAAAAATTATTTAAAACATGTTACAACCAAAGAAAACAAAATTTAGAAGGATGCAAAAAGGTAGGATGAAAGGAAATTCCCAAAGGGGAAATAGAATATCTTTTGGTTCTTACGGAATTAAGGCACTTGATGAATGTTGGATGACCGCTCGTCAGATTGAAGCTGCTCGTATTGCTGTTACTAGATTCATGAAAAGACAGGGTCAAGTTTGGATTAGGGTATTTCCAGATAAACCAGTTACTAAAAAGCCTGCTGAGGTTAGAATGGGTAAAGGAAAAGGAGCTCCAGAATACTGGGCTGCTACAGTTAGTCCTGGTAGAATAATTTTTGAGGTTGATGGGGTTGATCTTGAAGTTGCTCGAGAAGCACTCAGATTAGCAGCGCAAAAGTTACCAATTAAAACAAAATTTATAATTAGAAGAGATTTACAGACATAAATTGTTAAATAAATGAAATCAAAAGAATTAGTAGATATGCCCAATAATGAACTTAATGATCTTTTAGTTGCCGAAAAAGACAAATTAGTTAGAATGAAAATGAGTCATACTGTATCTCCATTGGAAAATCCTTTGCAGATTAAGTATTTGCGTAAAGATATTGCTAGAATTATGACTGAAATTTCAAAAAGAAAAAAGGATCAAAAGAAAAATTAAATGGAAAGAAATTTAAGAAAAGAGAGAATAGGTATTGTAACAAGTAACAAAATGGAAAAATCCATAGTTGTGTCAATTGAAAGAAAGGAGAAACATCCTTTGTATGGAAAGTATGTTAAGAAAACTTCTAAGTTTATAGCGCACGATAATGGTAACGAGTGTAATGAAGGAGATAGAGTGAGAATTATGGAAACAAGACCTTTGAGTAAGAATAAGAATTGGAGATTAGTAGAAATAATAGAAAGAGCTAAATAAAATGATACAACAAGAATCTAGATTAAAAGTTGCTGATAATAGCGGTGCTAAAGAAATTTTATGTATCAGAGTGTTGGGTGGTACAAAAAAGAGATATGCATCATTAGGTGATAAAATAGTTGGAACAGTTAAGAATGCTTTACCTTCTGGAGGAATAAAAAAAGGTCAAGTTGTCAAAGCAGTTGTTGTTAGAACAAAGAAAGAAGTTAGACGACCAGATGGGTCTTACATCAGATTTGGAGATAATGCATGTGTAATCATAGATGAAAATGAACAAATGAAAGGAACACGTGTATTTGGTCCAGTGGCTAGAGAATTAAGAGATAATGATTTTATTAAGATTATTTCGTTAGCACCTGAAGTGCTATAAATGTTTTTAAAAATGATGAGAGTAAAAATAAAAATAAAAAAGAATGATAATGTTTTAGTAACTACCGGTAATTCTAAGGGAATGAAGGGGAAGGTTATTAGAATTTATCCAAAAGAAAATATGGCTATGGTTGAAGGTGTTAATATGATTTCAAAACATACGAAACCAACATCAGCAAATCCGCAAGGAGGAATAATTAAACAAGAGTCAAAAATCAATATCTCTAATTTGATGCTGATAGATCCAAAATCTGGAGAGCCTACAAAAGTTGGTAGAAGAAAAGATAAAGAAACAAAAAAAATAATTAGATTTTCTAAAAAATCTGGTGAAGAAATAAAGTAATGAAATATATTCCAAGACTAAAAAAGAAATATAATGAGGAGATAATAAATAATCTTCAAAAGAATTATAAGTCAGTTATGCAAGTACCTAAATTGCTTAAGATATGTCTTAATCAAGGAGTCAATGCAGTTACTGATAAGAAACAAATTGAAGCTGCACAAAAAGAAATGACGATAATTACAGGACAGAAAGCAGTTTTAACAAAATCAAAAAAAGATATTTCCAATTTCAAGTTAAGAAAGGGAATGCCGGTTGGTGTTATGGTAACTCTAAGAAGTGATAAAATGTATGAATTTTTGGATAGGTTTGTTACATCAACCCTCCCTAGAGTAAGAGATTTTAATGGAATATCTGCAAAAGGTTTTGATGGAAGAGGGAATTATACTTTAGGAATTAAAGAACAAATTGCTTTTCCTGAGATAAGTATTGATAAAATTAATAAAGTAACAGGAATGGATATCACATTTGTTACAAATGCAAATACTGACAATGAAGCATTAGTTCTTTTGAAAGAACTTGGTTTACCTTTTAAAGGTAATAATTCTCATAATAAAATTAAAAATGAGATTAAAGAAGACAAAATAGTAGAGAATGATTCAGTTTTAGTTGATAAAGAAAAGAATACAGTTGAAGAAAATGAGGTAAATGTTCAAGATACTTTGAACAAAGACAAAATTGAATAAAAAAACATAAATAAAGAACAGAAAATGGCTAAAGAATCAATGAAAGCTCGAGAAATTAAAAGAGCAAAATGTGTTGCTAAATATGCAAAAAAAAGAGCTGCTTTAAAAGAAGCTGGTGATTTTGAAGGTTTACAAAAACTACCTAGAAATGCATCTCCTGTAAGGATGCATAACAGATGTAAATTAACAGGAAGACCTAAAGGGTACATGAGACAATTTGGTATTTCAAGAGTAATGTTTAGGGAAATGGCTAATTTTGGATTGATTCCTGGTATTAAAAAAGCAAGTTGGTAAATTAAAAAAATATTTAAAAGAAATGTACACAGATCCAATCGCAGATTATTTAACTAGAATTAGAAATGCTCAAATGGCTAAGATTAAAGTATTAGATATTCCTTCTTCAAAAATGAAGAAAGCTATCACTAAGATTTTATTTGATCAAGGTTATATCTTAAATTTTAAGTTTGAGGATACAGATAATAATCAAGGTAATATTAAATTAGCCTTAAAGTATAATAAACAAACAAATTTACCTGCAATAACAAAATTACTTAGAGTAAGTAAGCCTGGATTACG
>Ga0160423_10005427_pt1 | contig 10396 bp, 14 predicted proteins | sample CRUFie14St8metaG_FD_108191 | JGI IMG/M metagenome (GOLD analysis project Ga0160423, IMG submission 108191) | Marine microbial communities from the Costa Rica Dome - CRUD Field 142mm St8 metaG | ecosystem: Environmental > Aquatic > Marine > Oceanic > Photic zone | place: Costa Rica: the Eastern... | reverse complement strand
TCGTACCTAGCTTCATCTTTTACGTTTTTAGACTCTCCTAAAACTTTTAACGAAGCTAAAGCATCTTGAAATCTTTGTTCGTACATCATTATTTGTTCTGCACTTTCTTTCATAAAAGTTGCACCCTCAACTAAAGAACCATATAACAATGCATTAGAAGCGTTAGTAGATAACCAAGTAGTTCCTGAATCACCGCCTGCCGTTAAAGAAGTAGGTCGATAATAGTAATGTAGTTCAAAAGTGTAATTACTATCAGGCGTAGGAGCTAATATAAACGTATCTTCGTCAAACTGTGCATAAAACAAAGGTGTGCCCGTTGTTGCAGCGGCAGGTGTATAATCCCTAATCCAAGATACGTGCTTAAATAATAAATAGCTGTAATTACTACTGCTATCTAGAACCGCTAAGCTAAAGGGTGCTAAAAAGTCAGACGGAGTGCTTAAATAAGTTGTTCCTGATGTTGCTGTACCTGTAGAGTTTTTTCTAAAAACAGGTAACTGTACTGCTTTTAAAATACGTTCTTCGGCACTTTTAATAAATGTATCTATAGTATTAACGAAGGTAGTTTCGTCATTTTCTAAATAATTCTGTACTGCTGTTTTTAATTCTGATTTAGTAAAACTCATGGTGTGTTCGCTGTGCCTCCCATGCCTGAGTGATTAGTACAATAATAATATAGCGTTGGTGCCCCAGAAGCTACCGTAATCTGTGTATATGCTCCTAAACTTCCTGGTGTTCCATAAGTAGTCACTCCTGTAGTATATTCTGAACCACCGCCGTGTGTACCGTTTGCTGTAGTAGAAAACCTAAGTGGGTGTGTGCTATTAGAACTGTCTGATTGATCAAACCTATAAGTGCTGCCTTCTGATAAATTTATTGTCGGACTAACCGATCCATCTAAATAGAATTTGTTACCGCTTCCATAAGAGTTAGTTCCAGAAGCAACAGTAACGGTGTATGTAGTCAATGATGCTGTTGTTACGGTTGGTGTTCCTAACGAAGCTGTAGCAGCTTGACCTGTAAGATTTGGAGAATCTGAAGCACCTGTAATAGTTATAGTTCCTAATGCGGCTATTGCAGATTGTCCCGATAATGAAAAAGTATCTGTAGTAACAGATACCGTGCCTACAGAAGATTTAATTTGTTTTAAAAAGAAGGAAGAACCTATAGGATCGTTATTTAAAGTGCCGTTTAGAGCTATACCTGTTTTACCGTCTACACCTACAGGATTAGAGGTAAATACTCTACCTGTCTCTGTAGTTGGTGCTGGTTGGTTAGGTCTTGGTTTAAATAAAGCCTCTGCATCAGCAGTAGCTACAACAGGATCTAGTTGTGGATGTTTGGGATCAAAACACTCATGACATACACGACTGTGACTCCAAGTAAATCTTGTATCTGTATAATCGTAAGCAAAGCCACAAATATCGCATATAGCCTTTGCGTATTTACCAGTGGCATAAGGCATTAAATATACTCCTTCTTAGGTACAAATTTTGCTGTTGATCTATCTTCGTCGTAACGTAAAGCGTTATTTAAATCTCTGTTGTATAAAGGCTCAATTACAGGTATTTTTTGTGCATTCTTTTTTACACATAAATAATAAGCTAACCCTGATACTAAACAAGGTATAAATCTACTAGGTATGTCTATATCTTGTATAGAAGCGTCAGCGTCTTGTATTCTTCGCCAAGAATAGTAAACGAGTTTGTCAGTTGAGTTCTCTGGTGTGGGATAAAGATGAATAACAGGTGTTATTTTTCTTTCTAACCAAAGTTCTGTTGGTCTGCCCTTACTACTTTTATTAGGTATAGTAACGTACTCATTACGATCAATCCTATCTAATTCATAGTCTGTAGTAACACTATTTACTGTTCTTTGTATGTATGCGTCAAGAATATCTATGTCATAATCATAGATAGTGTATTCATTTGTGCCTTCAGTAAGAGTTTGTTCAACTTTTACTACCTCCCACATCTGAATACCTCTGTTAGACCAATCAGCAAACATTATGTTTAAAGAACGTCTAGCAGTTACAGCATCATAGGAAGTACGAGCCTCCAAACCTGCAAGCTCGTATGCTTCCTCTATAGCGGTAGCTACATCTAAACTAAATGTACGAGTACCCGATGTTGCCATGTTAGTTGTAGTAAGCTACAAAAAAATCGCAATTATTTAGAACTACATAAGCTCCAGAATCAAATTTAACTCCGTCGTTAGGCAAGTAATGGTCAAAAGACTCATTAGCTGCTGAACCGAATTTAAATTCTATCTGTAATTTAGTCCCACTTGCACTCGTTCCATCATATATTTTTATAGAAGCGTCTGCTGCACTAGATTGTGCTTGAACAGATTGTATTCTTATAGGTCCAAGATTTGTAGCTGTGCCTGCTCCTGAACCTATAAAACCTTGCAACTGTCCTGTTGCACTTAATGCTTTCGACGCTTTAACGTCTGATGAACTCATATGTTCTCCTATTATGCGTCAGCAAATGGTGTAACTATAGTACCTGAACCTAAGATGATTCCTTCTACTGCATATTTAGCAGCAGCTATAGCAGTTACTTTTACAATACTTCCTGCTAATCCACCTTTTGTTGATCCATTCATAGTAATAACGTCATTACTAGCACCTGAGACAAAAGTTTTACCAGTGGCATCGTCTTTACCAGTGTAAAGCCCACCGACAAACTTATCTGTACCATCGGTTAAGATGTCCATATCAGTAGCTGCTGTTTCTACTACGAAGAAGAAACTAGCTCCTAAATTATTTAATTGATTAGGATCGTCATCTCTTCCAGGAGCAGTAGCAACAATACTTGGTAAAGTAAATTTACCATCCGCATCGTTAGTTGTTAAAATTTTTCCTGCATGTGCATCCACAGTTAAAGTTGTGTCTGCTGTTAAACTGACCACTGTCGCATTACCAGCAGTTATAACTCCTGCTAGTGATCTTATTGGTCCACTAAAAGTTGATTTTGCCATACTAAGTCTCCTTAATAAATTCTATCGTCTTGGCTTGTCTGCTAGGTCAGTCGATAGATTGTTTGTTCCTAGATTGAAGTTCATTCTATATTATGTGCTTCAAAAAAGAAAGGGAAGCCGAAACTTCCCTTTCATGAGGCTTTTTATGAAAAAAGTCTTAAAAAACTAAGCTCCAGGTGAACCGAAGATTCCTCTCCAGTCGCTGAACCCAAAACTGTATCTCTCTCTTGCTTTATATCTAACATTTCCTGTTTCGAAGTCACCTTCCATGCTAGTTTGTACAGGAGTTCTAACGAAATGTTTTAATCCGTTAGGAACATCAGTTTTGATGAAGAATGCGTCAGTATCTGTTAAGTAATGATTAACTGTGTATCCTTCAGATACCATACCCATGTTACGGATAGCGTTAATATCATTATCAGATGTGCCGACTCTTCCTGGACTGCCCATAAGTCTGTCTGCAACAAACTGTAATGCAGGCGGAATGATTAGCTTTCTAGCTTGAGCATTTACTTTAATACCTCTTTCGTCTTTGAAATCAGCAATATCAATTAATGCTTGTTCTAGTGAAGTTTCATTCAAGTCTGCAGCTGTTGCTAACTCATTTCTTAGTTCAATGTTTTCTACTGTAGGGTGGTCAGTAGCACACAGTTCTTTACCGTCTCCTCCAACAAAGCTGGAATTGAAAGCGTTATTTAGAACGTTTGCTGCTTTTACCTGTTTAGTAGTTGACATTGATCTCGCTAAAGCTCTTGTGTATCTAGAAGAAAGAGTATCGTAAAGATTATCCTCTATCGCTTCTTCTGTTAATGCAAAAGCCATCGCTACGGTTTCATGAGTGTAACGAGATGTGAAAGACTCTTGTGCAGTGTCGTAAACAACTGCGGCACCTTCTCCTTTAACAGGAGCTTCACCGAAGCCACTTAGCATTACTTCTTCTTCAAAAGCTCTTTCAGAGTTTTCTGTGTCGAAGATTTCTGCATGTTCGTTTTCATATCTGTCATACTCTAAACCGAAGAGAGCATGTAATCCAGGAGTTAGTTCTTTTACTAATTGTGCTCTATTTATAGCCATTTAAGTTACCTCCTTAGACTGCGAACGTGTTAGTTGGGAATGTGAAAAAAGCTCTAGCATTAGCACCAATTTCATTGCTTGGTTCTAAACTAAATCCTACACATAAAGCTACTCCAGAACTTGTAGTAGCTGTAACTCCTTCTTTTGATCTACCTGTAGTTGTACTACCTGCAGTTGTGGAAAGAGTGTACTTGCTGCCGATAAAACTTACCGCAGGAGTTCCTGCTGTAAATTGAGCTTCGTATACGATTCCAGGATCGTTATATACTAAAGCTTCAGCATCAGCACTACCTAAAGTTGCTGTTGAGCCTGTCCATACTTTAGAAAAAGTAGGCGTCCCATCTGTTGCTGTAAAAAATACACCGTAAAATACCCCTACAGGAGTATCAGTCGCACCCGCTTGTTGAACGTAACCACTTGAAAGAGTAACTACATCACCACTAAAAATAGAAGTGCCGTAGCCACTAGCGATTCTCATTCTTGCAGGACGAATGACACCACCGTATAGGTGGTACGCAGGTGTAAAACCATTTGGTTTATCTGTATTAGCCATGTTTTACCTCTTACTGTCTAATATATTATTAACCTTCTTCGGAATTATTCCTACTGCCAAATTGAACCTTAGAACTCCTTTGGATGTCTCCATCTTTAATAGGCATTCTAGGGTCACTTTCTCGCATATAGTTCTGATCGACACCGTTTAACTGAGAGTTAGCTTGATTTTCAAAATACTTAGTTCTCTCTGTTGCGGTTTCTTCTGGAACTTTAGCGAGGATTAAACCTCCTACCCCTATGACTCCTTTGTTTTCTCCGTTTTCAATAGTAGGTGCTTGAAACTCAGGATAATCTTCTGCTCTCACAGGTTCATATCCTTCTCTAATACGTTTAGACATATTAGATTTGTCATCTTGACCTCTTGTTGCTTCACGAATCCACCTGAATTTATATCCAGGAGGTGCTTTGGGTGCGTCTAACATAGACGGGGGTTGCCAAGGCTTTCTGCGAGTTTGAGAGTCTCGTGTCTCTGCAGAACGAGAGTTACGTTCTGTTGTGACTTCAGTTTTTATATCATCTGTCATTTTATACTCCTTCTTCGATATGCTTAGCATATTCTTCTAGTGGAACATTTAGTCTTTTAGCTATTGCTACTTGACTAGGTGTCAACTTTATTTTGCGTGTGGATTTTTTACCTGTAGCACCACGGCTAGAGGCGGCAACCATTGACACGGGTTTAGATTGCTCGTTAGAAAACTTGTGGGGAAAATATTCCCTCATGTTCTTGTCCAATTCTTCATAATATCTATCAGAACTTGGGTCTACTCCAGATTCTACTAAATCTTTATGCACTCCAAAAGCTGCAAAAGTCATTGTTTGATCTTTGCCGAACCATTCGTTTTTATCAGCCCATGCTTCTGCTTTAGGGTCTGGTGCCGCAGTAGGTTGTTGCATAATCTGTTGTTCAACAGGTTGTTCTACAACTTTTGCTTCAGCTTCCTGTTTTAGCTCTTGCTGTGCCGATATCCTTTTTAAATTTTCGGATTCTGCGGCAGCCCTAGATAAATTTTCAGTTGCTGCTGTTATAGCCTCTACGTCTCCAGATTCTTGTGCAATCTTTAAAGAATCTTTCGCCCTTTGTAAGTCAGATTGTATACGATTATCGTATTCTTTGAAAAGGGTTGTGTCGGAAGTTTTTAATTTTTCTTTTAAAGAATCTTTATCTTGCGATAAAGTTTTTGCATAATTTACTGCTTCGTCTCTTTGCCTTTCTGCCTCTCTCATTTTGTAAGTTAGTTTATCTATACGTTTTTGTACAGATTCACTTATAGTGTCTAACTCATCTTTCGGTTGTTCAGGGGCAGCTTCTTGTTCCTCTACTACTTCTTCTACAACCTCTTCCTCTTTTTCTTCCTCAGGAAGTTCTAGTTCTATTTCTTGCATTGCTTCTTCTTGCATGGTCTTTTACCTCTCCATGATAGTTTATTGTTACGATATAATATCTTCAGGATTATCTATTACAGCTAAAATCTCATCATCGTTTAGAAGTCTCATGTCGCCACCTTCTATTTGAAAACGAGCTCCAGCATACCTGCCGAATATTACCCAATCACCTTCTTTACACCAAGCACCCTCAGGAAATTTATTAAAATCCTTATAGGCATCAGGTCCAAGAGCGACAACTAAGCCGACTACGGTAGCTAATCTTTCTTTATCTACAGTAGCTTTCGCTAATTGTATACCACCTTTGGTTACACTCGGTAGTGAAAAAGGTAAAATCAAAACACGATAACCTGTTGGTTTAGGTAATCGTTCTTTGTGCGAGTCTAAATTTTCTGGGGTGATGCCCTTTTCATCTTTTACAACTTCAGGGGCTTCTGTGCTACCAAAATTATCTACTCGGTTTGGAACAGTTTTTGTCATCAATCATCCTCCATATTGGATTGTAGGTTTTGAATCTCCTGTTCTGCTAGACTCAAACCTGCTATTTCACCTACTATTCTGTGGTATTGTTCAATGTTCTCAATACTTCCAGAAGCAAGTGTTTGCGAGAGAGCTTCTTTTCTATCTCGATACTTGCGGAGCAAATGCTCCACTATTTTGATATAATCCACTATTTAATGTAGTTATACCAAAGAAGTCCTTTTGTTTGTCCGTAAGCTGCTTTTTGTTTAGAAGGCTTACCAACTACGTTTCCTTGTGCATCTCTATTTACTTCACCAGCTTTTACTTCTTGTGTTCTAGTAGTGTCTTCTACTGAAGGCTCACTGAACGTAGATTTTTTAGCTTGTGTAGAAGGTGCAGGATATTCTTTATTTCTATGCATTTTTACTCCTCGTATAAATTGTTAAAAGTTATTAACGGATCAAGATAGCTGTCGTGTTCTTCAGCGGAATGTTTATACTGTGAAGGTACAAAATCAGGTGCACCTTTACCTGTAACCCATAACGCTGGACTTGTTGCTCTTACCCTGTTATTAGGCAATGCTACAATGTTCCCTTTCCATTTACAATCTTCTGTAATATATAATACATGAGATTGTTTATGTTGTGCAGGATCATCCGCTATATCTGATTCGGTATAATCAACGGTGAATAAGTATTTACCTGTGTAAAAATCGCCATCTATTTTACAAAGCCAAGGGCTAGAACTAACTCTATCCATAACAACTACAGAGTGGTGTCTCGATTCACAGTCCCATGGTTGACATATGTGGTCTTCCATAGGTTCTGCCCATTCTTCAACAGGTATATCGGCGACTAAAGCTTGTATAGGCATACGTGCCCACATAGCTCCTCCGTGTACGTTTTTATCTGGATCGTCTTCTTCACAGCCCGTAAATACTACTTGAAAACTTAATGACCTATCTGGGATAGTGTTTACTGCTATCGCAAGAGCGTGAATAAATTCTCCACGATAGTCTTGATGATTAGCAGTAAACTCTTTCCTTACCCAGCATTTAAAATGAGGGATATTACTAATAAGATAGGACACTATCTTCTTTTCATTCTCCCGCCAGACTTTCTCATTTTAGTGGATTTTCTTTTCTTTTTTATCGCTCCACCGTTTTTACGATATTTTGTGTTTTTCATTCCAGGCATAATTTACTCCTTTGTTGTTGTTTCCTGTACAGTTTTCACTAAATCAACAAAATTCTTTTCAGCATCAGTTTGAGTACGTGCCTCAAGCTCCTGTAAGTCTATTGCTGCTCTAGTGTTCTGTGCGTCTCGTTGTGCGTCAAGTTTCATCATTTCTATTTGTTTATCTCGCAAGTCTTCTTGCTCTTTTTGCATCAACTGTTCTCTTTCAAACTGTAATTGTTTTTCAAACATATCTCTTTGTGGGTCAGGAGTTTTCATAGCATTAGCCATGGCTTGTGCTTGACCTGTAACTTGTTGCGTAGCTTGGGTAGCCGCTAACGCTATTTGATTCATAAGCTCTGGTGGCATTTCTTCGCCGACCTCTGGTAAAGGTTGTCCTAATGTTTGCTCTACTTGTATCTTATAAAGCATAGCTTGGTGTTCTTGTATATTAGCTGTTATTAACTGTACTGCTGTAGGGTTTTGTTGTACCATCGGATTTTGTAAAAAAGCAGTATGGGCTTGAATATATGCTTCGTGGTTTTGATACTCGTAAGCTTTTATAGCGTTACCTACTAAAGCCGCTTGATGTTCTGTTATTGGATCACGTGGTGGTATTTCTTCTTCAGGTAATAATATCGAATCTATGTCTTTTACGTTTAACGCTTGGTACATTTTTCGGTGTGCTTCTCTAACGTCGTGTATTTTAGGATTAGCTTGTGCTAATTGTAATTGTGTTTGTGCTAAAACTATCCTTTGCGTCATACTAAATATATTAGGGTCGCTAACAGGTATAACGTCTATAGAATTATCGAAATCTTGTTTAAATACACTTGAAGCAGCTCCTTGTACTTGGTACGGGTACTCGTCAGGTAAAAACTCTCCGAATACTCTTTTTAAAATTTTAAACTCTGTTTTTTGAGCGTAGTGTAATCTTTTATGTATCGCCGACATAACTCGTTGCCCTTTTTCTAATAAAGCAACGGTTGTACCCACAGGTGCTTCAGTGTTACCGTCTCCTGTAGCTTGTTCGATAGTAGCCGCAAATCTTCTACCCGAATCAACTAAAGTTCCTAATAACGCTGTTAATGTAGCACTTGGTTCTTTATACGGTAACGGCATGAAGGCATCCATAAGTCTACCTCCTGGTGCATCTACATCACGCCACTCTCCAGGCTGTATCGGATCATCAGTTTTTTGTATACTTAATCCTCTTGATTTAAAACCTGCTGGTAAATTTGATAAAGTTCCTGCGTCTATAAGTTGTCTAAGTATGGCGGTTACGGATTTAGTTAAGCCGCCCATCATGTGTATTAAACCAAATCCATAGAAGCCTAATCCTGGAAGAAACTTATAGTGCGTAAAGTATTCTATCTTTTTACGCATAGGATCTGCAGGATTGTAGTTTTGTCTAATAGCTAATACGTCGTTTGTGTCTTTACAGATAGTTACAATATACGGTAACGCTAATCCTGTAGGTTGTCCGTTTTCGTCTGTATCTTCAAAGCCTTCTAAATCTAAATCAATATGAACTTCTAACAAAGTAAATTCTTCATCGGTAATCGTTCTACTTAATCCTTGTAATTCATCTAATTTTTCTTCTACGTCGGTTGTTTCAGGATTACTTGATGGACCTGCCATATCGGTGTCTCTATAAAAACCTGTAAGTTGTAATTTACGTAGTTCGTTTTCCGTCATGTTGATGACGTGGGTAATTCTAGGTGCGGTTAATAAATCAACAGCATAATACGGTACTACTAAATCTTCAGCTTTTACAAATCTAGCTGTTGCTCTTCCAAGAGATGGATCGTAAAAAACTTTTTTAAATGCCGAACCAGATAACGGTAAATAAAAAAGCAGTTGATCCATCTCGGGGTCATATTCTTCCATCTTGTAGCTAATTTGATAGTTCATAAAGTTTTTAACTCTATTCGCTTTCATATTTTTAGCATCGTCAGTTTTACCCATGATTTGTACATCGACAGGTCCACCTGCTGGTAGTAATTCTTTATATGCTTGTGCTTGGAACTGTGTTACTGCTTCTGCTAGTATCGGGTGATGTACACCTGAAGCTCCAATAAACGGTTGTGATCTATCTTCCGCATTAATACCTAAAAGTTCTAATCCATCGGTAAATGCATGAAACCAATCTTTCCTAGAATCTAAATCTTCTTCGTAATTAGAAATTAATTCTGCGGCTATAGTGTTAAGTTCTCTCTCGTCAATAAATTCAGCTAAATTTTCGCCAAATTTATAATCTATGTCGTCTTCTGGTTCTAGATCGATAGCGACACTACCGTCTGGCAAGATAGTTACCTCAGTGTCAGCCATATCTCTCGGCTGTTCTAGCTCTAACTCTATTTCTTCTTGTCCGCCTAAAGAAATTGGGCTAGGTTGTTTTTCAATAGCCATGTTTACGAATCATAAAGGTTATTTTGTTAATAATAAACCCTATTAGGAGGAAAGTAATCTTCATCATCAAAGTAATCGCTAGATAATTGTAAAAATCCGCCTTCTCTAAACCTAGTTAGTGCTAATGTAGTCGCATCTACAAGGTCATCGTTCTCGCCGTTAGGAAAATCTGATATTTCTTCCATAACCTCTAACCCAAAACGGTTATCAGGCACCCAAACTCGTCCATCTTGAAAAATAGGCGACACTAAATTCAATCTAGCTATTTTATCTTGACCTTTTCCTGGAGAAAATGTGTTTACAGGTATACCTATCCGACGTAATTCTTGAACTAACGGTATACCTGACGCTTT
>Ga0160423_10005425_pt1 | contig 10398 bp, 3 predicted proteins | sample CRUFie14St8metaG_FD_108191 | JGI IMG/M metagenome (GOLD analysis project Ga0160423, IMG submission 108191) | Marine microbial communities from the Costa Rica Dome - CRUD Field 142mm St8 metaG | ecosystem: Environmental > Aquatic > Marine > Oceanic > Photic zone | place: Costa Rica: the Eastern... | reverse complement strand
TAATAAGTCTGTGCTAAGTCGATAGGTGAAGTTCTAGCCCAGTCTACACCTAGATAGTTCTTCTCTACGTATCTGGCATTGGGTTGTGACTGTACTTTTAATTTCTCTAACACATAGAACAAGACGTCTCTGTTTGCTCCTCCTCCGAATGTCTCCTTGCCTTCATAGCCGAATGTAAAGATACCTACTATATCTCCTTCGTTATTTAAGATGGCTGAGCCCGAGTTACCGCCGATAGCTGGTACATTTAAGAATAAGGAGTCGACTGCTTGACCTGAGTCGTTGATATTAAAGTGAGCGTCTCTGATTATCCCCTTTGACATTGAGTCTGTGTCATATCCACCTGGGAAACCACACATCCACACTGTCTGGCCAGTTAGTGGAGCTATTGTAGAAATCTTCAGCATGTGATTAGCTTGGATAGTTATACCTGTTCTGATGAGACAAATATCTGCTACCGCATCGTAGTATATCATAGAAGGGTCTACGTTATACCAGTTGTCTAGATAGTTAATCCAAATCTGAGAGAAGATCTGGTGATTATTACTGTTGTCTAGTTGAAATACGTTGTGAGCACAAGTTAGGAACAGACCTTCGCCACCATCGGTCGGTACACCTTGACCATTCTGCTGCAGACTAATCCACTGACCTGAACCTACGAATTGCTCTTCTGCAGAAGGAGTTTTCTTAATCCAAACAGATGAACAAGCATACTTAAATAGAATATCATACTTCTTAATCATTCTAGCCTCTTCCTCATCGAAAGCTAATTTACCTACCTGTGATTTAGATGAGATTTCAAACTCTTCGTCTGTACCTGGATTAAGTGTCAGTGAAGGCAGTTGTAATTTGTCATTCTGTATAGAGATAACCTTGTCTCCGAAGTATAATGAATTGTCTGACAGGAATAAGTGTCTGATTTTATACTCAGCATTACCTAAGTCATAGGCTGCATTTGTATCTGGTATAATATGTGAAGTCATTGTACCTCCCATACTAGGCGTTACAGATTCTAGTGAGTCGATTGATGCTACTATATCTGTTTGGTCTACTGCTAATTCTAATGAGTCTACTGAAGCACTTAATGTATTTGAACCTGCTAATGCTAATTCTAATGAGTCGATTGAATTGTTGACTGCTGTATCATTATAGGTTGAACCTGGTTGTGAGCCCGCGTTTGATACACCTCCAGCTGGAGTTTCATATTGAATTTGTATCTCATCATCAGCTTCTAGTGCGAAACCTGCTGTTGTTTGGTCCCATACTAATTCTGAACCTGCTTCTAATGTAGCAGTATTGACTATACTACCGTTATATTTCCAAGAAAAACCTTCTTGTGTTTTGTGACCGTTTACGAATACCATGATGGCATCTGTTTCTCTTGCAGCATTAGTAAGAGTTATACCAGTGTCACCGTTTGTTTGATTTGTTGTAAAAGTTTCTACTACATTATCTCTTCCTGTAATAGAATTGATAGTATTCTGTAGGCCTATTACCTGTTTTACCTTAATTTGAGCCATATTTGCTAGACATAGTTTTTTGTTATACTATATCTATCTTAGCTTTTCGTCGTATTTAGGTAAGCTTCGTTAATTAATTGTTGATAGTAGTGTGATGCCCATCCCGGATCTACAATTTTAGCATTTGTAGGTGGATTATTTGAATTAATGTGCATTGATTTAAAGAAATATGGTTCATTAGGTCCAGTTACACCAGCATTATGATAAATCGCATTCTTTTCCCATTGAGTTTTGGTTTGATTAGCCCAAGTGAACTTTAATTCTTCTTTAATAGGCGTAGAATAGCCTAATTTCCATAAATTCCAAAGTACTGACCACATATCTGCACACCAAATTTGAATTTCATGCCAATCCGGAGCCTCTCTTTTGACTTCCATCACTCTCATGTTTACATTTGTATACAGTTTTTCGCAGTCTTTATAGACATTATCCCAAAATTTGTAGTCAATACCTGGCCTTAAGACATATTGAGCTCCTCCAGATTCGTCTTCTTTAGATTTTACTAGATTAACGTCAATGTCTATCGCGGCACACATGTCTCCTAGTAGTCCGTAACCCTTACTTTCAATGTATTTTGCACCAATATATGACCGAGTATCTGACAAATAACACTCTTTTTGCGCGTTTTTGTCGAAAAATGACTCAAAATCGATAGGTTTTGTCAAAGCTATGTCACAATCATGATAAAAAATGTTCTCTTTTTCTAACCAAGGGTGTTTCTCCCAATGCTTTTTTAAGAGATGAGGTCTGATAGATGAAATGTAACCCCAATGGCCTCGAGTATCTTTATAGTACTCGAACAAGACTCCTTTCTTCTCCCATTTTTTCTGAACTTTTACAAAATAATCTTCAGGAGGCTCGCCCGTTCTTGAAGTCGAGCTTACTATATGAACACAATTTAGGTCTACATTTCCGTTTTTTTCGAACGAAAGAAGTAGAGCATCTATCTGCCAAGCGTAGTAAAAAACTGCAGGTTGAGCGCAAATATAGTAAATTTTGTCCATCTTGAAATCTTGTTTTTAAGCTAGCCTACTAGTAAGTTAATTATACCTATGAATCTAGCAGGTTATGCGTCCAGTGGCCATGTATGGGCCTCCAGAGAGCTGTTTTACCACTCTAAAGCACCTTTTACTTTATCTTCTTCATCTACCCAAGAGAAAAGTCTGGACTCAAGAACGTCATGTAAAACTACTGTCTTTTCGTCGATTTCCCAGTTGTAAAAATACTGATAACCGAAGAGTGCAATGTCGGGTCCCATCTTCTGAATTATCTTGTCGGAGAAGGTTTTACAGCCATGAGCCCAAGTAATTCTATCATAACAAGATAGACATTCTTCGACTACTCTAGAACCCGGAGCTGCTCCGTATACTGTACAATCTAACAGTGTATTATTGTTCTGTGAAGGTTTTAAACCTGATAAAAATGTATGCTGTGGAGTTAATTGGTCTCTAACTGTGTTAAAAGATTTAACAGGTCTAGCATCTACATCACAGTAAATACCTCCCATATCTCTTAATAATAACATTCTAATTCTGTCTGAAATAAATGCCCATTTATATAAGTCTGGGTCCTTGACGTAGTTTTGTAAGAATGGGTCGTCTGAATATCTCTCTGTGAAAACCTCATTGCCCCATAAATAATGTTCCCAATCTGGATGTAAACGTTTCATCTCATCGACAAACTCTTTACAATGTTGAGGCATTTCCTGGTCGCCTATCCAGATTTGGTGTATAATCTTTGGAATTTGTATGTTATCTTTGGCCATATATTTAATTAGTTAACTTAATACTAATTATATAACCTTCTTAGAAATTGTTTACTCTATCGGTCCTCCTGGATCTGGTGAAAGCTCTTCTTTGCCACCGCCTGAACCAGAGCCAGAACCAGAGCCTGGACCACCACCACTACTTGGATTGGTTAAAGTAATTGCGTCTAGATGTTGACAAGCTAAAGAAGTTCCAAATGAGAACCTAAAGTGGTATGTAGCTGCGCTTAATCCAGTTTTAGAATATACAGTCGGACTAGTTGAAGACCACCACAGAGATGCATTTTGCCATGAACCACTATTAATCTTATATTCAATTGAAACAAGTGCAGCTGCACAAGCATCAGTTAATATCCATTGTAGTGAACCATTAGAACCACCAGACGTTGAAGGATTACTTGAACTTCCTAACGGAGGCGTTGACTGGAAATCACAACCACAGTTTTCTACTATAGTACCTGAAGCTGTTAAAGTTGAACTACCACCACCTGAAGGCATAGTAATTACACCTGTTACATCAGGAGATGAAATAGATTTTGTTATAGAAGCAGACCCTGAAGTTACTGCACTTGTTATATTAAACGATGATACAGAAGAATCAGCTTGATAACGGATAGAATAATTATGTGATGTTCCGACTGTTCCGGTAAATGTATCAGAACTTCTTACTGGAAGAACACCGCTCATATTAGAAGCATAGTTGAGTGTAAATGATAAAGATTTTGAAACTAGTGATGTTGCAATTTCTAAATTAGTAATATCAGCAAAGTTGTTTCCGCTCCTAGGGTCTTTACCTGGCATAATGAAACTGAAAACAGTACCTTCTCCTAAATAATTATTCTCAATAAAACTAAGATGTGTACCACCTCCTGTTAATGCAGTACCACTTGGAGATGTGTTCGAGAAAGAAACAATTTCTGCTTCATAGTCTGTTGAGTTACTTGCTTGTACGGCAGCTTGAAAGTCTTCAGCGGAAGAAGTAGCAACACCTGAAAATGTAATAGAGTAACCTCCACCATTAGTAGAAGTAGTTGCGATTGAATAAGATGCTGCAGCAACACCATTGCTATTATTAACTAATGCAGTACTTATATTATTTACAACAGTTGATGTTGAGTTTGTATAGATATTTAATTGATGTGTATATACTACATCTTCAACGACACCAGATACATCTACTCTACCACTACCACCACCTGATGGCATAGTAACTGTAACTTCTATATTAGCTATGTTAGGATATGAATTAGTATATGATTGAGATGTATCATAAGTTCTTCTAGAGTTCGAAAGAGCCGATTCTGATTCACTAACAGATACAGTATCAAAATACCTGTTAGTTGGAGTTACTAAATCATAAGATGCTGTTTGTGATGAGCCGGCAGTACCAGTAACAGTGACATAAACACTTGAAGCATCTGTATTCGGCCATCCTGGAATTCCAGCGCCACTGAAAACACCCCTCTTAAACTCAACAACATAATTATATTGTTTTGCTACATTACTACCTGTAACTGTAACTGTAGCACTACCACCACCTGATGGCATACTACTTAAACTAAGTACTATATCTGTGCCACTATTACTAACTGTAAGAGGTATTGAATTATCAGATACTCCTGTTACTGTATATGTTGTATCTGAATCTGTATTTTGTAGAGAAATAGTTTGAGAATGACTACTACCTGTTTGACCTGTAAACGTATGACTTGGATATGAAGCTGTATCAGTAAATGGATCGTTAATAATAACAGAGAATGAATGATTTACTGCTTGTGTTCTAGTTACAATATCTACATCACCACTACCGCCGCCTGATGGCATAGTAACTGTACCTGTCACTGTAAAATCAACATTATTTATAGTTACATTAGATATATTACTATCGCTCTCTGTTGCACTTAAGATTTGCATAATTTGTACATCTGTACTACCTACTATGCTTATTGAAAAATTAAACTGATCTCCAGTATACCCTGTATATGTTTGACTATATGGTGCATTTTCTATAGAACCACCACCTGATGATATTTGAGCCGTAAGATTGTAAGTATAATCAGGTTGGTCTGAACCACCATTTATGTTATATCTAATTTGATGACCAGAAGTACTAGGCATTTCAAAACTACCAGTAATATATGAGTTAGTTGTAGTTGTACCATTTACTAGGTTTTGAATAGTAGAACTAGAATAAGTTGCTGATGATGATATATTATTTAATGTGTAATCACTTGGATTAGGGTCAAAATTTATCCTCCATGAACATGTAGTACCTGGAGTTTCACTAAATGTATATGACAATGATGATTTACCTCCATAACTCTCTGCAACATTAGACCATACAGCTGGAGTGTGGGCGCGTACTGCTATTTCACCAGTTGGTGATTGTGATTGCCCATTTGCATCAAATGGATCTGCTACATCACTTACAACAATTATACTGGCTGTCTGTGGGTTCTGATTAGCTGATGCAGTAATTACAACATTAAATGTCATATCTGCACTAACTGTACCTGTAATTTTATATTCATCAGATGCTAAAGTATTGTCTGTAGTGTCAGTAACAACAGAAATAGTACCACCACTACCAGACACTGTAATTACACTCGTAGCATCAATATCACTAAATGTATAACCTGAATTAGCAGATACTGAATTAGTTAAAGTAAACTGAGTACCATAAACCGCATTAATAACATAAGTATCGGCATCACTGTAATATGCATGGTCACTTGCTATATTATCTAATGAAACATTACTACCACCATTTACCAAATTAATAGTTACTGTATATTGACAGTTATTTGAACTAGTCCATGCGGTACCATCCCAATAATATGCTGTAGTGTCACCTACCTCCTGATACCATCCAGCTGCAAGAGGAGAACAGTCATAAATTGTTGTTCCTGTACAATCAGTACTAAGTTCATTAGGTAAATCTACTTGAGCCCAGTTATTACCACCTAAGTTTAAACCTCCTAGATATGAACCTACTGGAGTAGTTGCACCTGCTATATAACTTAGGCTAGGAGAACTATTTGCTGGGTTTTTACATAGAACAATATGTTGTATTTGCTTTTGTTCAGCACCTGGCAGAACTGTATTTTGCATATAAGCTGCAGTCTCATCCGCATCATCTGGACTTAATACAATAATAAATCTAGCAACACCATTTCTCCATTGGCCTGCAAATTCATTCGTACCTACTTCTAACAGAGCTCTACCCGCTGGTTGCATATCACCTGAACCATCTACGGCAGTAGAATTACTATTACTACTATCTAAAGCATTAATTACAGCAGAAACAGTTGTATTGTTAGCTTGTGTCATTTTCTGCCAACAAGTAATAAAATGATGCCCTCCTGGAACAACTTCAGCTATCTTTTGACCTGCTGGTAAGTTTTGATAAAAACCAGCGCTTGAATAAGCCGGAGATGATAATGTTGTATCACCCTCATAAGTAACAATACCTACTCTGTAGTCACCACCAGATAAATTATCGATTTTACTACCAATATATGAAGTATATTGATTCTTTAAAATAGGCATGTAACCATAATGCCCTTGAGCTGAATAATCTAGGACAAATACCACATCCATTCCTTGAGCACATGGATTAGTAACACCACCACTAAACTCATCAGTACCTGCTCCAGCTCCGGAACCTCCACCAGAACCAAAAATGTTACCTAAAGTATTTAGAGTATCATGAAATATGGAAAAAGCAGAACCACCACCAGCACATACCACATCTACATCAGTTGCATGATATGTTACCTGAATCTCATTTGCAGGCTCTTCGCATTCTACTTGGGTATTTAATCTATATACTGATAATGCCATTTAGTTGAGCAGTTAGTTTATTTATAGTGACTTATGAAGTCAATTGCCATCTTAAAGATGCTGTATATCCATTCGCATTTGCTCCACCATCTGTACATTCTATATAAACTATTCTACCATGTAAATCTCCTGTTGAGATTGAGGTTACTGTATATTGTCTAGTATTTGCCGGATGAGTCCATGAACCATGGTTCTGTATATTACCACCTGAGTCAACTGACATTAATCTGAATGTTGTAGTTCCATTTGAAGAAGCAGCACCAAATGCTGTTTCAATTCTATCCATAGTACTTCCAGTAAAGTTTGAAGGAACTATCACAAATGACTCATCTACATTTGAAGCAACAAATGCTTCTTGTCTACCTATTGGATTAAGAGCTATATGTTCATATTGATATGCAGATGCACCTGTTGGACCAGTATTACCTTTAGTACCAGTATTACCTTTAGCACCTGTTGGACCTGTTGGACCTGCAACCGTGGAAGCTGGACCTGTTGGACCTGTTGGACCAGTATTACCTTTAGCACCTGTAGCACCTTTTGCACCTGTTGGACCAACACCACCTGCTGAACCAGTTGCACCAGCATCACCTTGAGGACCAGTTGGACCTGTTGCACCAGTATCACCTTTCTGACCAGTTGCACCTTTTGCTCCATTAGCTCCATTAGCACCAGGAGAACCAGTATCACCTTTTGCACCTTGAAGACCTTGTGGACCTGCAATACCTGCACCAGTTGCACCTTTTTGTCCTTTTGCTCCATCTATACCAGATAAACCTGAAGAACCTGAAGAACCACTCGTCCCGTTAGCACCAGCTAAACCTGCTGGACCGCCTGGACCTGTTGGACCTGCTGGACCTGTTGGACCAGTTGCACCTTTTGCACCTGTTGGACCAGTACCACCTGCTGAACCAGGAGAACCATCTGCACCTGGAGTACCGTCGGCACCAGTGTCACCTTTAGGACCTGGAGCACCTGTTGGACCAGTATCACCTTTTGCACCTGGAGTACCATTAGCACCTGCAAGACCATTAGCACCATCAGCACCTGCTGCACCTTTTTGTCCTACTTCACCTTTTTGACCTTTGGCACCATCTACACCAGATAGACCTGAAGAACCACTTGTTCCGTGATTACCATCATTACCTGGAGTACCAGTTGAACCATTTACACCAGGAGCACCTTTTTGACCTTTTGCACCTGCACCACCGGCTGAACCAGCAGCACCGTCAACACCAGGAGCACCTGTTTCACCTTTCTGACCAGTTGCACCTTTAATACCTTGAGGTCCTGTTGAACCATCTACACCAGATAGACCTGAAGAACCACTTGTTCCGTCTGCACCATCTGAACCATTTGAACCTGCTGGACCTGCTGGACCAGTATTACCTGTAGTACCTGTTGGACCTGCTGGACCTTCTGCTCCTTTTGCACCTTGAGGACCAGTACCACCTGTTTCACCTTTTTGACCTTTTGCACCATCTACACCAGATAGACCTGAAGAACCACTTGTTCCGTCTGCACCATCTGAACCATTTGAACCTGCTGGACCAGTATCACCTTTTGCACCTGGAGTACCATTAGCACCTGCTGGACCTGCTGGACCCGTTGGACCGGCTTCACCACCAACCATATCTTGTATACTAATATAAGTATCTCCTTGTGAGCCTGCTTCTAAATCAATACCAGAATTTGTTGAATAAACTGCTGCTCTTACATAATCATTAGCATTTAAACTAACCATTACAGTTCCAGAATTACCATAGTAGTTTGGAGTCTGTGATGGAGAAGCAATGTTTATTTTACTTCCTGTAACATCTGTCCATGTAGAAGCATTAGTACTTGTTTGAATCTTTATATAGACGCTATCAGAATTAGCTCCGTTATCGTCTGTCGTACCACCATAAGAGATAAACGCGTTAATTGCAGAACTAGTTTGAATATATGTTCCTGTATTTTCAGGACCGGCTGTAACAGTCCAAATACTACCTTCTGTAAATGTTGGAGTAGTATTGAATTTTATACCTCTATATTGTGTAGTTAAATTTGTTTGTTTAGTGGTTAATCTTAATCGTATTGCTGAAGCCGAAGAACCTGCTGTACCTGGAGGTCCTGGAGTACCTGAAGCACCAGCTTCACCTTTTGCACCTACTTCACCTTTTTGACCTTTTGCACCATCTATACCAGAAAGACCAGAAGAACCTGAAGTCCCTGAAATACCAGCATTACCTGCTGGACCTGCTGGACCAGCTTCACCTGGAGTACCTTGAATACCTTGGTCACCTTTTGGACCTGGACCACCATCAGCACCATCTGAACCAGTCTCACCTTTTTGACCTTTAGCTCCGTCAACACCGGATAGACCAGAAGAACCACTTGTTCCATTAGCACCTGGAGTACCATTTAAACCTGCTGGACCTGTAGGGCCTGCTGGACCTGTATCACCTTGAGCACCTGGAGAACCTGTTTGTCCTGCTGGGCCGGAACCACCTGTTTCACCTTTTTGTCCTTTGGCACCATCGACACCTGATAGACCTGAAGAACCACTAGTTCCATCATTACCATCATTACCATCATTACCATCATTACCAGCAGCACCTGGATTACCTTGAGGGCCTGTTTCACCTTGAATACCTGGAGTACCTGCTGGACCTGGACCACCTGTTTGTCCAGTATCACCTTTAGCACCTTTTGCACCATCTATACCAGAAAGGCCTGAAGAACCTGAAGAACCACTCGTCCCGTTAGCACCAGCTAAACCTGCTGGACCTTGGTCACCTTTTACACCTGGAGAACCTGCTGGACCTGCATCACCTTGAGCACCTGGACCACCTTGTGGACCTGTTTGCCCAGTATCACCTTTAGCACCTTTTGCACCATCTATACCAGAAAGACCTGAAGAACCACTTGTTCCGTTAGCACCATCATCACCTTTTGGACCTGGGCCACCTGCTGGACCAGTATCACCTTTTACACCTGGAGAACCACCTGGACCTGGACCACCTGTTTGTCCAGTGTCACCTTTGGCACCCTTTGCGCCATCAATACCAGATAAACCTGAGGAACCACTCGTTCCATTAGCACCTGGAGGGCCTGCTGGACCGTCTGGGCCTGTTGGACCTGCACCACCTGGAGGGCCTGCTGGACCTGCTGGACCTGTTGCACCTTTAGCTCCATCAATACCAGAAAGACCTGAGGAACCACTCGTTCCGTTAGCGCCTGGAGGGCCTGCTGGACCTTCTGGACCTTCTGGACCTTCTGGACCTGGAC
>Ga0160423_10005424_pt1 | contig 10402 bp, 16 predicted proteins | sample CRUFie14St8metaG_FD_108191 | JGI IMG/M metagenome (GOLD analysis project Ga0160423, IMG submission 108191) | Marine microbial communities from the Costa Rica Dome - CRUD Field 142mm St8 metaG | ecosystem: Environmental > Aquatic > Marine > Oceanic > Photic zone | place: Costa Rica: the Eastern... | reverse complement strand
CCCAAAGTGATTGAACAAATTAGGGGGTTTACATCACAATGAAACTATGGTATAATATACGACTATGAAATATATAAAAAGATTAATCATGTTTGTTGTCGATTGCTGGCGACTAGTTATGGATAATAGATATAACCCACTTAGACATATTGCGGATCCATCAATACAAGCTTATTTTACAATGGTCTTGTTTATTATGTGGTCTTGCTATTTTGCTATTCTAGCTTGGTCATATATTGGTTGGGAAAGTTACAGCATTGTATGGTCCGTTTGGATTCATTTAGCAGTAGTTATTCCTATGATATTAACAAATATGACTTTTAGAGAAGCAGAAAAGAATGGGGCAAAATGGATCAAAGACTGGTCTAAATATAAGTCTCATAGAATTGGAGAAAAGAATGACTAAAAATATACAACTAATAAGATTAAGTTCCGGCGAAGAACTTATTGCTGATGTTGATTTAAATGGTATCGACACTGATACTGTTATAGTTAAAGATGCAATTGTTTTAATTCCAGCTGGAGAAGGAAAGATTGGTTTTATGCCGTTTATGCCATACACTAAAGCAAGTGATGGTGTAGAGATTGATATGAAATGGATTATGTTCATGGTCGATCCAGTAGATGAAATGGTAGAACAACACAGAAATGCTACAAGCCAAATAGCTATACCAGATAAGAAGATTATATCATGAGCAAAGACTGGGTAAAAGATATTCATGAAATGCAAACCAAATATGGTGTGCACGATTGGGTAGCCAAAGCTGATAAAGATAGATTAAGAAGTTATCTAGATTTTAGAATAGACTTTCTAAGAGAAGAATTAGACGAAACAGAAGCAGCACTAGTTAGTATGGACGCAGAAGAAATCGTAGATGGATTAGTAGATTTATGTGTTGTTGCAATAGGAACACTCGATGCATTTGGCGTTGACCCATACAAAGCATGGGACGAAATATTAAAATGCAATATGAATAAACAAGTTGGCGTAAAAGAAGGCCGACCTAACCCACTGGGTTTACCTGATCTTACAAAACCAGAAGATTGGAAAGGCCCAGATCACACAGAGAATCATGGTAAGCTGCACGATATTTAATAACATATATGATAACCAAACGGATAAAAGAATGGACTACGAATCGTTCGATCAGTTCGAGTCCATCCTATATAGGCTCTCAGAGTCTACAAAATACCCTACAAAATCTGAAGCTCCTCTTATCAGTCCTGCTACTTATTTGCCTGATAGTACTCGTGCTAACGATAACGTGGTTTCTTGGGGCGGTTTTGGTATTCTTGATGTTGATGACTTTGTAGGTAATATAAAAGATATAGAAAAGAAATATGAAAGATTTAAATATGTTTGCTACTCTACTGCTAGTTCTAGCGTTGATAAGCCTCGCTTCCGGCTGGTATTTCCTTTAACCAGATGGGTCGAGAAAGATGAAATCAAACACTTTTGGTTTGCACTCAACAAAGAAATTGGTGGAATAGCTGATGCACAAACTAAAGATTTATCTAGGATGTATTATATCCCTGCTAAATATAAGAACGCTAATAATTTTATTTTTAGTCACGATGGCGATGTTATGGACGTCGGGAGTTTATTAGAAACACATCCTTACTTTCAGCAATCGGATAACTTCTTTGATAGATTACCCGAGGCAATACAGAAAGGATTAATAGAACACAGAAAGAACCAACTAAAGAATACATCTTATACTTGGACTGGTTATCACGATTGTCCATTTGTAAATAAAAAACAAGTTAGTGAATATAAAACTATACAAGGAACAGGCTGGTACGCTAAGATGTACCAAATAATGGTTTCAACAGCAGGTAATGCTTTGAATAAAGGTTATCCAATTACTGCTAAAGAAGTTGCACATATATGCAGAACTTTAGATAATGATACTGGTAATTGGTATTTAAAACGTGATATGGAAAAAGAAGCAGATCGTGCTATTGAATTTGTGTTTAGAAATCAGGGGCTGTAGCTCAGTTGGGAGAGCGACTGGTTTGCATCCAGTAGGTCGTGGGTTCGATTCCCCCCAGCTCCACCAGGAGATAATGTGAATAATAAAGAAATGAAAAGACTGAAACAGCAATTTCCTTACGTCTGGAGAAATTCAGATATGGTAAAAGCAGGAGTGTTTGGTTTTGTAATGGGAATGCTATGTTTAGGGATTACATTAATAATTTAAAACTAACTGTCACCCAGGAAATGTTTGACCGGCATGAAGAAGAATGGGCTGGAATTAAGAGTGGATATTCTTCTAGGGCAAATCTAGATTCCGAATATTTAGAAGATGACATTATAGAAAATGTAGATGAAGCTATTCGAATAACTGGGCATGGCAGATTTTTAGCCGATGTTAAGTATAGAAATATGAAGATAGATTTCAAAGAAATTGCATCTCATTGGTATAACTTACAGCATGATTATACCAGATACCTCGATGCTTTCCAAAAAGATAAGTTAACACACTTCTTATTTTTCAAGACAAATCGTCCTCGTTATAACAATAAGGAATATAGAAATATGCCAGATGTAATACCAGTAGGATTTGAATTACAATTTGAATATTTAGGTTGCTATGATGTTATGCAAGTTATGGGATCTATAGAACAAATACAACCAGGAACATTAAGAAACAGAGTTAAAATAGAAACACTACAGGAAAAATATGGGACAATTTGATACATACAGAACACCAGGAATAACAGATAAGATATATCATAGGGAAACAGTTCCAAATGATTATCATTGCACATGCCATTATTGCAGAGACAATTTTATAGGAGAGATATTTCATACTCCTACAAAACAATATTATACGCAATCGTCAAGAAAGAAATATTACTTTCCCGATGTAAAACCTGAGGGTGGATTTGATAAACACATCTGCCCAGGTCATTGGTCTGGTTACAGATGGGCTGTGCAAAACTTAACAAAACCTGGTGATACTGTATTTGATCCAACAGTTGGTACTGGAACAGCGATAGTAGAAGCTATTAATGCTGGAAGAAATGCAGTTGGTATAGAATTAGAATTCCCGCATATAACCCAGAGATCTGTAGATACACAATATGAAAGAGGTACTGCTACAGGTACTGGAACGGTTATACAAGGAGATGCGAGAGATCAACTGGAACTATTAGATAAACACGGATTCAAAGATGAATGTTTTGATTTAATAGTTACTGGTTCTCCATACCCAGTATTAGGAGGTAGACAATCAGATGCTCCAGAAAGACCTGGTAAAATCTTAGATTGGAATAACCTCCAACACCAAAAGCAAGAAAGAAATGTAGAATATGAAAATAAGAAAAACGCTGGTGTTCTAAAAGGCGAAGCTTACTGGAATTTAATAAATGAACTATACGGAAAGGCCATAAGTAAATTAAAGCCTGGTGGAAAATTTGTAACACTTATTAAAGATCCTACCCAAAATAAAAAGCCATATCTATTGCACAAGATGATTACAGATATAGTAATAGAGAATAATCCTGTAAAATACTATGGTGCATTTATTCATAGGCATTTGCCTTACACATTTTTTATGAACACTTACCTTAAACAAAACCCGGATGTAGCAATTATTCCTTTTTTCCAGACAGGAATAATTTTAGAAAAGGGTTTACAAACCGATGAAACTATGGTATAATACACATTATGAAACCTTTAAATATACTTAAAAATGCCGCCGATCTAATTATTAAGAAAGGCAATGATTACCAAAATCCTAAATCTAGGATTCGACAAGCAGACTACTATCCAAATGGTGCACAAACCATTTTAGATATTATGACCGGTAAAGTTAATCGCATGCACTCTGTTTTAGATGCTATGCGCGATGACGAAAACTATATAGAAAACTTTGAATCACTACACGACTCAGCTGTAGATTTAATTAACTATGCGGCTTTCTTTGCTGCTTATCTCGACTACGATATTGATGGCCAAGATCAAAATCGAGATATATTCAACCGAGTAAAAGATGATGATACTGAAGGATCTTAAAACTGGTCTTCACGTTCTACGTAAAGCTTTACTAGAACATGGATATGAAATAGAAACAGAAAGATGGCAGGGTGCTACAGAACACCCGGCATTCTTAGAAATATTGCATGCAGATATGCAAGCACAAATGTATGATAATGCAGAAGAAGCTAGCGAAGGATTAAAAGCTTCCCAACCTTGGGCAGATGAACACTTCGAAGAACGCGTTGGTGGTATACCTTGTAACCCACCACCAAGTCACGTACACTGGCTAAAAGATACAGATAAATATTTAATGGATGAAGCTTTTTCACATAGTTATCCAGAACGTATGTGGCAAGATACAGAACAAATGGGTATTAGATTTAATATTGCTAATCTAAATACCGCAGCAGATTTATTAAAAAAAGAACCAACAACACGACAATGTTATATTCCAATCTGGTTTCCAGAAGATGGCACGGCCGCTCTCGCGGGCGAACGCGTCCCGTGCACGTTTGGCTGGCATTTTATGTTACGTGATGGTAAATTACATTGTGCATATCATATGCGATCCTGTGATGTTATGCGACACTTACACAATGACTTATATTTTGCAAATAGGTTATGTTTATGGTTAATCGAAAAAGCTGGTCTAGATGCAGTACCAGGTACTATACATTTTAGCGCTAGTTCTTTACATTGCTTTGTTGTTGACAAATATAGCTTAAATCAAGTGGTGAATGGATAATGTGTGGATTTATAATAGCAAAAGATAACCCAGAATATAACGTTATAAAAATAATCGACGGTATGTCTTATCGTGGATTAAAAGACTATAAAGGATATATGAGTTATAAAGGATATAACCTTGCACATATAGCTTTACCTATGGTTGATCCAGATCCTGAATTATCTACCCAGCCGATTAGATTTAACAAAGAACCACCAAGTATGTTTGTAGGTGAAATATTTAATTATAAAGATTTTGGTGATTATGAAACCGATGCAATCATGATACATAAAACATATCGTGAAAATAAGTCACACGATTTCTTCCATAACTTCGATGGCTTCTGGAGTTTTATTACATTCTTTAATGATGAACCTATTATATACACAGACTTCCTAGGAATTAAACCAGTATATTATAGAAGAGATACAGACGCTGCAGCCAGTGAAATAGATGTACTAAAAGAATTTGGTCCAGTTACACATAATAATTTCTTTCATTCGAATGTTATGAAATGGGGATATGACCCAACTGGTAATACCCCATGGAACGAAATAGCACAACTGAAACCTGGACACTTTTTATATAAAGGCAGAGAATATCCATACTGGGATTGGAACCAAGTTCCTATTACAAATCTATACGACGATTTAAGTTTAGCTGTTAAATTAAGATGTGGCGGATTTAGAGATGTTGCTATGTTATTATCTGGTGGACTAGATTCTACTATCATACATGGATTAATAAAAGAACAGGGACTAAAGGTTACGTCTATACACGTAGAAAATAAAGAACGTAGTTATGCTAAGCTTGTAGATAAAAATTGCGTAGACGTAAGCCTAGGAGCTATAAACGATGATTATGCAGTGAAAGTACACCAATCACCAGTTGATCTAGGTTCAGTTAAGCCCCAAATAGCTATGGCAGAAAAGCTAAAAGAATTAGGTTATCATAATGTATTAACCGGTGATGGAGCAGATGAATTATTCGGTGGCTATCGCAGGGCAAAAGAATATGATAGCCAATATTCAGATGTATTTGCAGAATTACCTTTTTATCATTTACCAAAATTAGATAGAACTATGATGAGATCAACAGTAGAACTACGTGCTCCATTCTTAGCACCAGCAGTTATCATACATGGATTAAATACTCCTTATCATAATAGAGCTGGAGAAAAGGTTGTACTAAAAGAAGTATTTAAACATTTAGTTCCAAAAAAGATATTAGAAAGGGATAAGTTACCTTTAAAAACAGAAGCAATAAGGAAAGATCCTATGGAACAAAGAAAGAAAAATAGTTGGATATGGAATACACAAAATGGATAAATGGGATAAAAGATATTTAAGATTAGCTAAAGAAGTTGCTAGCTGGTCGAAAGATCCTAGCACAAAAGTTGGGGCAGTTGCAGTACTAGATGGTTCTGTATTAGCACAAGGATATAATGGATTTCCAAAGTATATCCAAGACGATGAAGCTAAACTAAACGATAGAGAAATTAAATACCAATATACAGTACATGCAGAAATGAATTGCATATACAATGCCGCAAGAAATGGTTGCTCACTATTTGGAAGTACGATGTACATATATCCATTACCAGCGTGCCACGAATGTGCAAAAGGAATAATTCAGTGTGGGGTAGAACGTGTAGTTTCCCCAGTCTTTGAAAACGAATTCACCCAGAAGAGATGGGAGAAATCTTGTTCGACAACATTTGATATGTTTGAAGAAGCCGGTATAGAATACGATTTGATAAAGGGGTTTACAAACGTATGATTTTATGGTATAATAAGCCCCATATAAATTTTTAATTGGAGAAAATATGCTATCAGTATGTGAAGAATTTCCTACGTTCAGCTTAAAGGCTGTTGATGGAAATAATAATATTATAGATGTATCGAACCAAGACCTTGATGGTAAATGGTCGGTCGTTTATTTTTACCCTAAAGACTTTACTTTTATTTGTCCAACAGAGATAGCCGCAATGGATACTCTATTGGAAGAAGCTGCAGTCTTAGGTATATCAGGAGACAATGAATTTTGTAAACTGAATTGGAAGCAAACAAATGATTTGATTGCTAATATTAATCACCCATTAGCTGGTGATTGTGGTTGTGAATTAGCCGCAGAATGTGGCGTTTATAACGACGTCGAAGGTGTTGCATTTCGTGCAACGTTTATACTAAACCCAGAAGGAATTATTCAAAGTGTATCATGTAATGAATTAGATACAGGAAGAAGTGCTAGTGAAATATTAAGAACTGTTCAAGCACTAAAATCTGGCGGACTAACAGGTTGTTCATGGAACCCTGGGGAGGAGTTCGTTGCCTAGTATAGACTTAAGACCAAGGAAACCTCATCCAAAAGCGAGAAGAAAATTTAAGGGACCACCAAAGCCAATGCCATTTGATGTTGCATTACGCAAGTTTAGAAAAGCTTGCGATAGAGCTGGTATAGTACAAGAATGTCGTAAAAGAGAATTCTATGAAAAACCAGCTGCTAAAAGACAACGCAAAAAGAAAGAAGCTATTGCAAGGTGGCGTAAGAAAGAAAAATCTATGATGTTAAGACCAGAGAGGAGGTACAAATAATGGGCGTAATGGATAAACTAAAAAAGAATTCTAAAATTAAATCTTCATCTATTTTAGAAGATTCTATATTCTTTCAAGAGAAAGATATGGTTACGACCGAAGTGCCTATGATTAATGTTGCACTATCTGGTGATATAGAAGGCGGATTAACATCTGGGCTTACTGTTTTAGCTGGTCCAAGTAAACATTTTAAAACATCTTTTGCTTTATTAATGGGTGCAGCTTATATGAAAGAACATAAAGACGCGGTTATGCTATTCTATGATTCTGAATTTGGTTCACCACAATCGTATTTCGAATCTTTTGGCATTGATGTTTCTAGAGTATTGCATACACCTATCACAGACGTAGAACAACTTAAGTTCGATTTAGTTAATCAATTAGATGAAATAGATCGTGGCGACAAAGTTATTATTGTAATAGATTCTATAGGTAATTTAGCATCTAAGAAAGAATTAGAAGATGCACTAAACGAAAAATCTGTTGCTGATATGTCAAGGGCAAAAGCTCTAAAAGGTTTATTTAGAATGGTCACACCATATCTAACTATGAAAAATATTCCGCTATTAGCTGTTAACCATACCTACCAGGAAATGGGATTATTTCCAAAAGCAATCGTATCTGGCGGAACTGGTATATACTATAGTGCAGATAATATTTGGATTATAGGCAGACAACAGGAGAAAACAGGTGCAGAGGTTACGGGATATAACTTTGTTATCAATGTGGAAAAATCGAGGTTCGTTAGAGAAAAATCTAAAGTTCCTATCAGTGTTAGCTGGGAAGGTGGCATTGAGCGTTTTAGTGGTTTGCTGGACGTCGCTCTTGCTGGTAATTACGTTGCCAAGCCTAGCGTTGGTTGGTATTGCCGTGTTGATAAAGAAACTGGAGAATTGGTTGATCCTAAAGTAAGAGCAAAAGATACTCTTGAAGAAGACTTTTGGAAACCTATATTTGAAGGCACTGACTTTAAACAATTTGTTCAAGGTCATTACCAAATCGGTCATAAACCGCTATTAGATGTAAATTTAGATTTACAAACGGCGGAAAATGATGTATAATATAACCCATAAAGATTATTCCATAGTCGAATCTAATAACATAGAATTCTATGGGGTAAAATTAACTAGTGGTAAATATAAAGGCGTTATATTAATATATGGTGAAGTTGGAATTAAAGAAGACCAAGAACTCGATACCGCACGACTTTCGTTTACCTATAATTTACAAGACCCAGGAGAACATGATTCCAAAGATCTTGATAATGATGAATACTTTAAAAACTATATAGGTGCAGTTTTACAGCACATAATTACAGATAGTTTAAATGAAGCAGAAAAAAATAATGTAGCGAGCATAGGAATTGGACATAACGAATCAAATACAAACACACACCCTGAATCATCTTCTTCATAACGAAGAATATTGCAGAAGGGTTATACCTTATCTAAAGAAGGAATATTTCGAAGGACCACATAAAACGGTCTTCGATCTTATTGTATCTTTTGTACACAAACATAATAAGTTACCAACGGGTAAAGTATTAGAATTAGAATTGCAAAAGGTAAATGCACACGAGGAAATAATTAATTCAGCTGGGCAACTAATCCAAGAACTAAAAACAAAGTCAGACCTAGATACTGAATACTTAATTAACGAAACAGAAAAATGGTGCAAAGAAAGATCTGTTTATCTTGCCATAATGGAATCCATTAATATTATTGATGGTAAAGATAAAGAGAAAGGGGAGGGTTCAATACCCGAAATATTATCTAATGCTTTAGGTACTTCTTTCGATCAGAATATTGGTCATGATTATATTGATAACTCTGAGGGAAGATTTGAATTCTACAATAGCGAAGAATTCAGAATACCTTGGGACTTAGATTACTTCAATAAGATTACAAAAGGAGGATTGCCGAACAAGACATTGAACATTGCCCTCGCTGGTACCGGCGTGGGCAAGTCATTGTTTATGTGTCATGCAGCTGCAGCTAATCTGCAATTACAAAAAAATGTTTTATACATTACAATGGAAATGGCAGAAGAAAGAATAGCAGAACGTATTGATGCTAACCTAATGGATTTACCAATACAACAATTAGAATCATTACCGAAAAATGTATTTGATTCTAAGATAGAACGTATTGCCCAACAGAGTATTGGTAAACTAATTATAAAAGAATATCCAACTGGCGCTGCTCATGTTGGTCACTTTAGGGCATTACTAAATGAATTAAAACTTAAAAAGAATTTTAAACCCGACATAATATATGTCGATTATTTAAATATTTGTTCTTCCTCCCGCATGCGTGGGCTCGGGGGAAGTATAAATACTTATTCATACGTCAAAGCTATAGCGGAAGAACTTCGTGGCTTAGCCGTAGAATTTAACGTCCCTATTGTTAGCGCAACGCAAACAACTAGATCTGGTTTTGGTAATACCGATATTGGATTGGAGGACACTTCGGAATCATTTGGTTTACCAGCCACGGCAGATCTTATGTTTGCTCTTATATCAACAGAGGAACTAGACGATCTCGGCCAGATACTGGTAAAGCAGTTGAAAAATCGTTATAACGATCCGACCAAGTACAAACGCTTTGTTATTGGTATAGATCGTTCCCGCATGAAACTATACGATGTAGAGGAATCAGCTCAGACCGATATTGTGTCTGATATGAGTCCGGATAAACCAATAAGTACGTGGGGTGATCGTGAAACAAAAGACACCTTTACGGACTTTAAAATATAGAGGAAAAATATATGTTAGATACAGCAAAAGATTGGATAATGGATAGATGGTTAGAAAGAACATCTTGGGACGGAGTCTCATTGATTGTTATCTGTGGATCTGTTATTCTATTTGGCGGTATAGCTAAACTGTTAGCATGGGCAGGACTTGCTTATGGTATTTACACTTTGGTTAAAAGCGAAGACTAAACAGGAACGAGTTATATTATAAACGAAGCCAGCTGGAGACAGCTGGCTTTTTTTTCGTCACAATTTCGTGAACTTTTCAAAAAAGAGGTTTACAACTCCTTTAAAATACGGTATAATATACACATCATTTAAAATAATATAGGAGTTAAAATG
>Ga0160423_10005423_pt1 | contig 10404 bp, 11 predicted proteins | sample CRUFie14St8metaG_FD_108191 | JGI IMG/M metagenome (GOLD analysis project Ga0160423, IMG submission 108191) | Marine microbial communities from the Costa Rica Dome - CRUD Field 142mm St8 metaG | ecosystem: Environmental > Aquatic > Marine > Oceanic > Photic zone | place: Costa Rica: the Eastern... | reverse complement strand
GTTTTGTTGGCATGCAGCCAGAGACTATGGTTTATCGAGAAAGCAATTTAATAAGCCTTTAGCAGGAACTCAATTATTTCAAAAAAAATTGGCTGATATGCAGACCGAGATAACTTTAGGTCTGCAAGGAGCGCTTAGGTTAGGTAGATTAATAGATGAGGGTCGAGGCGCACCAGAAGCAGTTAGCCTTATGAAACGAAACAATTGTGGCAAAGCACTCGACATAGCGCGACAAGCAAGAGACATGCACGGAGGGAATGGCATATCCTCTGAGTACGGGATAATGCGTCATGCCCAGAATTTAGAAACCGTTAATACGTATGAAGGCACACATGATATACATGCCCTCATTCTAGGTAGAGCTCAAACAGGTATTCAAGCTTTTTTCTGATTATGTTCGCAGCCGATAGCCTGTTTTGAAAATAATGGCAATAATCGCTAAACAGATCGTCATAAAAGATACTATAGCTATTATAGACAAGTGGATGGGGATTTCTGAAGTACCAAAGAAACTCCATCTAAAACCACTAATAAGGTAAAAAACAGGATTTAGAAGCGATACCTTTTGCCAAAACTCCGGTAACATGTCTATAGAGTAAAAGCTTCCTCCAAGAAATACTAATGGGGTTACAAGTAGAGTGGGTATTATGCTTAGCTTCTCCCAGTTTTGTGCCCAAATGCCAATTATAAAACCAAAAAGTGAGAACGTCACTGCTGTCAATATTATAAACACAGCCATAACCAAAGGATACTTTATGTCATGAGTGACAAACAAGTTGGACGTAAGAAATATCATTAAGCCTATTATCGTCGATTTTGAAGCTGCTGCACCAACATAACCAACAGTAGCTTCTAAAGAAGAAACGGGTGCGGATAAGACTTCAAAAATCGAACCAACAAATTTGGGAAAATAAATTCCAAAGGCCGCATTGTTGATACTTTCGGTCATCAAGTAAAGCATTATTAATCCTGGCACTATAAATGAACCATATGAGACACCATTTATTGTTTCAATTTTGGATCCAATAGCCGCCCCAAAAACTACGAAATATAAAGAAGTGGTGATTATCGGAGCCACTAGGCTCTGAAATATAGTTCGTCTGAAGCGAGCCATCTCAAATTTGTAAATTGTTATTGCGGCTTGAACGTTCATTTCGCCTTAACCAAATCTAGAAATATATCCTCAAGCGAATTGTCTACCGTATTAATTTCTGTAAAACCAATTCCTTTTTGTGAAAGCAGGTTTACCAGAACCTGTAATTCGTTAGACTCGCTGTTGATACCAATTAGCTTCAGAGTCATGCCATTTTCTACGACTGAAATGTTTTTATTTTTTTTCACTAAAGAATGATCCTGGAGTTGTTTATTTAGTCTTATAAAAGTAGTTTTTTTACTAAATTCACTCATAAGAGCATTTTTTTCTTTAACAAGAATAATTTCGCCTGAATTAATTATTCCAACTCTGTCTGCTAGCTGTTCGGCTTCCTCGATATAGTGAGTAGTGAGAATAATTGTAACGCCTATCTTTTTCTGATCTTCAATCAGTCTCCAGATATCTCTTCTTAGTGATACATCTACACCTGCGGTGGGTTCATCTAAAAATAGTATTTTTGGTTCGTGAGCCAAAGCTTTAGCGATAAGTAAGCGTCTCTTCATACCCCCTGATAGCCCAAAAATCTGCTCATCTCTTTTATCAAAAAGTGATAAAGCCTTTAAAATGTTCTCTATATGGGCCCGGTTATCTTTCAATCCAAAGAGCCCTCTCGAAAATTGACATGAGTTATAAACGCTTTCAAAGCCATCCAGAGGTAATTCTTGAGGGACTAAACCAATTTGATTTCTAGTATCTTTATAATGTGTTACGGTATTGAAGCTATTTACTGTAATATCTCCACCAGATTGCCTGCACAATCCGCATATGGCAGATATCAATGTTGTCTTCCCAGCACCATTTGGACCCAATAGAGCAAAGATCTCGCCTTTCTCTATTTCAAGGGACACATTGTTCAACGCTTTGTGTTTGCCGAATGCTTTTGAGACATTCTGAATGGAAATTAGACTTTTCATTAATTACATCGGCATTGGAATTTTTTTATGAAGCTTGTTAACTTCAGCTAATACCTCTTCTTCGAGGTATATATCTTTACCCTTTAAAATTAGGTCTAGTTGATCTACGTTGGAAGCTCCAAATATAACAGATCCCATAAATGGTCTCGATCTACAGAAGCTGAGAGCTAAGTGTACGGGATCTAGTCCAAAACTTTTTGATAGTTCAATATATTCCTTTATAGCCTTAGTAGAGTTTGGAGTAACCCTTCCAAACATATCGGGCACTCTTGATAGTCTCGAGTTTTCCGGCACTTGACTGTTAAGGTACTTTCCCGTAATCATTCCCCCAACTAATGGCGAGTATGCTAGTAGCTTGATATTTTCATGAAAACACGTTTCGGCTAAATCAGTATCGAAAATTCTGCACAGAAGGCTATACTCATTTTGAATTGAGGCGATTGAGAAATCTTTATATTTTTTTGTCTCATTGGCAAACTGAACTGTTCCCCATGCTGTATCGTTAGACAGCCCGATATATCTAATTTTCCCTTCTTTTTTGAGGGCATACAATTCATTGACTACGAGCTCAATATTTTCCCGCTCTGCTTTAGTATCTTGACCGGTAGGGTTGTAGTTCCAATACTGTCTAAAATGATAACTACCTCTATTTGGCCAATGTAACTGATACAAGTCAATATAGTCAGTTTGTAAATTTCTAAGGCTACCTTCTATCGCCAATCGAATTTCTTTTGGAAAAATTCCTTTACCGTTTCTGACATTTTTATAGCCTTTGCCACTAATTTTCGTAGCAACCACAAGATCTTTTCGTTTCTGTGAATTTTTTCCAAGCCAATTACCAAGAATTCTTTCAGTATCCCCGGTGGTTTCTGCTCTCAAGGGACAGACTGGATACATTTCAGCAGTATCTATGAAGTTAATTCCGGCTTCTAAACTCATTTCTATTTGTTTGTGGGCATCGGCTTCATCAGTTTGCTCGCCCCAAGTCATTGTTCCCAAACAAAAGTCTGTCACCTTTAATTGCGTATTACCCAAGTTTACAAATTTCAATTTTGACTTCCCTCACAGATTAATTGGATGTTGGCATTATTTTGGTATTTGAAGAATTGCCCTATAAGCTTTGACTATTAGTGCATAAACAATTATTTGTAAATTGTTAACAACAAATTTCTAAATGGGGTAAGCAATGGGTTTGATTGGCAGTATCAGGAAATTTTTTCGGAAAAAACCACTGGTTATAGTTATACGTCTTGATGGCGTCATCGGAGCGGTTAGTAGATTTGGCTCTGGAGGCCTAGACGACTCCAATACTCAAAAGTTACTAGAAAAAGCATTTGAGTACGAAAAGGCTAAAGCGATCGCAATAAAAATTAATTCACCTGGTGGTTCACCCACACAATCATCACTGATTGCAGCCAGAATCATAAAATTATCTAAGGAAAAAAAATTACCTGTTATATGCTTTTGTGAAGATGTTGCGGCATCTGGAGGTTATTGGTTGGCTTGTGCCGGTAAAGAAATTTACTCGGATGTAAATTCAATTATAGGATCTATAGGAGTTATTTCTGCAAGTTTTGGGTTTTCAGAACTTATATCCAGATATGGTATTGAAAGAAGGGTGTACACAGCTGGCGAGGAAAAGAGCATGTTAGATCCTTTTCAACCTGAAAAAGCTAGTGATGTGAAACGTCTTAAAGCCATCCAGAAAGCAATTTTTGAAAACTTTAAATCTTTCGTGACTGAGCGTAGAGGTAAGAAGATAAAGGGAAAAAAAATATTTAATGGAGAAGTTTGGGACGCAGCAAGAGCCAAAGAGCTGGGTCTTATTGATGGGATAGGTATAATGGAAGAAATTTTGGAGGCAAAGTTTGGTGAAGATATTAAACTCAAATACATCAATAAAAAGAAATCATTTTTATCCCGTTTTAGTAGTTCACTGATTAATGAAATAAACACCAAAATTGTTGAAAAATACTATTTCTCGAAATTTGGACTATGAGAAAAGTTTAGGAAATTCCTTGAAAGAAGAAAAAACAGCACTGATAACCGGGGGCGCAAAAAGATTAGGGCGAGCTATTTCAAAAGATCTGGCAAGGTCTGGGTATAATGTAATTATTCATTACAACAACTCTGAAGATGATGCATTCAGTCTCAGAGAAGAGCTGTTAGAACTCGGTAATGATGTTCATCTTATCCAGGCTGACCTATTAAATGAAGGCGAGACAATTTCATTATTTGATAAGTGTAAAAATTTGACAGACAAACCTGTAAATCTATTAATAAACAATGCCTCGATATTTGAATACGACAATATAAAAACTGCAACTCTAGAAAGTTGGGATCGTCATCACAAATCAAATCTCCAAGTACCATTTTTCTTAACACAAAAATTCGCTCAGCAAGCACCAGAGCCTGAGAAGCTAGAGAGTGGTGAGTTGGAGAGTAAATCTTGTATAATAAACATAATTGATCAAAGGGTTCAGAATCTAACAACTGATTTTACTACCTACACTCTAGCAAAATCAGCTTTGTGGACCCTAACTCGTATTTCAGCTAAAGCGTTAGCTCCAAAAATAAGAGTTAATGCTATTGGACCAGGTCCGACTTTAAAAGCGGAATTCCAAAGCGATTCAAATTATAGAAAACAACGGCTTTCGACACCGCTGAACAGAGGGTCAAGCACGTTTGAGATTTGTTCAACTGTAAAATATTTTGCTGACAATCCGAGTGTCAGTGGGCAACTAATATGTGTTGATGGTGGACAAAATCTGCAAGCAATAAAAAAGACTGAGGAAATCGATTAGTAAATTTGGTAATTTTTTCTAATGACAAAAGTTGGCCCAAATAAATTCCTGGAGGGAGAGAAGGTGGTTTCCTCTATTGTTAAAACGTTGCCCAATAAACCAGGAGTTTATCGAATGATGGATGATAGCGGCAACGTCCTTTATGTAGGAAAAGCAAAAAATCTACGCAACAGAGTCTCAAGTTATTCAAGAGTATCTGGGCACTCTCTTAGAATCGGCAGAATGATTTCTGCGACTAGAGACATGAATTTTTTCATAACTGAAACTGAATTAGAAGCGTTATTACTAGAGCAAAATCTGATAAAGAAATATAATCCTAGATACAATGTGCTTTTGAAAGACGACAAGAGCTTCCCTCAGATTGCAATTACTAGAAACAAGCAGTTCCCACAGATAACAAAATATCGAGGAAAAAAGGTGGATGGAGTAAAATATTTTGGTCCTTATGCTTCTGCCACTGCGGTGAATAATGCAATAAACTATATTCAGAAAATTTTTCAATTAAGAAACTGCAGAGACAGCAATTTCTATGGAAGAAGTCGAGCGTGCCTTTTACATTTTATAAATAAATGCTCTGCTCCCTGTGTTGGAAAAATTTCGGAACAGGAATATTTAAGGACCGTACAGGAAGCAGAAAACTTTTTACTTGGTAAGCATACTGAGATAAAAGATAGCTTGCAGAGCGATATGCTAAAGGCAAGTAAAAGTCTGGATTTTGAGAGAGCAGCGTTTTATCGAGATCGGATAGAATTAATAGCAAAGATTCAATCGAGCCAAAATATCAATAATTTGAACGTTAAAGATGCTGACGTGATCGGTCTTTTTAAATTGGGAAATGAAGTCTGCATACAAATATTTTTTATTCGATCATTTGAGAACAGAGGAAACCATGCATTTTTTCCGAAGACTGGGGGTGGAGCAGACGAGATAGAGATATTAGAGAGCTTTTTAGCGCAATTCTATTCCACAAAAATTCCTGCTAAGGAGATAATTATATCGTCCTCTTTGAGAAGCAATGAAGTATTGCTTAATTTTCTCACCGAAAGAAGGAAGTCTAAAGTTATAATTAGGTCCCCATCTAAAGGAAGATTAAAAGATCTTATTAAAACTGCTGAAAAAAATGCAAAAGAAGCATTAGAAAGAAAGATTGCTCTGAAGGCTTCTCAGCAGTCCCTTTTTGATGAAGTTGAGACATGGCTAAAAATCGAAACGAAAATTAAAAAAATAGAGGTCTACGATAATTCCCATATACAAGGTAGTTTCCCCATTGGTTGTCTTGTGGCTATAAATACAGAGGGCTACTCTAAATCAGATTATAGAAAATATAATATTAATGATAGTTCCATAAATCCAAAAGATGATTTAGCAATAATGCGGCATGTCTTCGAGCGAAGATTTGGAAAGAAAAAAAATGAAAACCATGATGATTTTTCAAAAAACCTTCCAGACCTAATCGTAATTGATGGCGGTCGGAACCAAATGAATGTTGCTTCTACCGTTCTAAAAAAATACAAAATAAAAATCCCAATATTGGCGATCGCTAAGGGAGAGAAAAGGAACGAAGGAAGAGAAGACTTCTATTTCCAAGATAGAATTTTTAGTTTTCCTACAAGTAGTAGTTTACTTTTCTTTTTTCAAAGAATTCGTGATGAAGTTCATCGGTTCGCTATCGGAGCGCATAGACAGAAAAGATCGACAGGTATCAACAAAAGTGAGCTTGATCAAGTTTATGGGATAGGGCCAAAGAAAAAAAAGGAATTATTGCAGCATTTTGGGTCCGCTAAGGAAGTAGGGAAGGCAAGTTTAAAAGATTTACTGGGTGTAAAAGGAATATCGAAAAATTCAGCCGAAATTATTTTCAATCACTTTAATTCATGATATCACCATTTAGCCATGTATAGCTACATACCAAACTTCTTAACTTTTCTCAGGCTTTTTGCTGCCCCAGTATTGATCTTATATTTAATTATAGATCAATCTTTCTCTGGTAAGTACTTTGGATTAATAATCTTTATATTCATTATTTTGACCGACTTTTTAGATGGTTATTTGGCCAGAAAATTTAATACAGAGAGTAATATCGGAAGAGTGTTTGACCCAATAGCAGATAAAATAGTGGTTATTTTACTATTTGCTTTTTTTCTTGGTATTAACTTAGTCAATTCGGATAAATTATTTGTTTCCTTGATGCTTATATTATTAATAACTAGAGAGATTATGATCTCAGGATTAAGAGAATTCGTTAGCGCAAAAAAGGCCGATCTTAGCGTTACACAACTTGCTAAATGGAAAACATTTTTTCAAACTATACTTCTGATCTTCTTATTTTTTGACTATATATATCTTTTTCAAAGTACGGTAGTTAGTTGGTCAATTGACTTATTCTGCTTGGTTACGTGTCTTTTGACATGGTATACTGGTATGCAGTATATTTTCAAAGCTTTTGATACGGCCAACAATGGGTAAAGTTAAGCTGAAATATTTTTCAAGAGTTCGAGAGATAATTGGTAAACCCTCAGAGCTAGTTGAAGTAAAATCAAAGAATCTTCAGGACCTGATAGAGGAGTTACAGTCAATGGGTGAACAATATTCGGTTCTAAAAGGGGGCCACTTTGTTGTGTATTCAGCCGTTGATCAAAATATGGTAACCGACTTTAAAGCCTCAATCGAAGGCGCATCTGAGATCGCCTTTTTCCCTCCAATGACTGGGGGATAGGCCCATGAATTGCAAGATAATTGTAGGGGTTCAAAAAACCGATTTTGATCTAAATTTGGAGATGGAAGCTCTAAAGTTGAAGACAAAAAAAGCGGGAGCCGTTGTCTTCTTCGTTGGCAAAGTAAGAGATCTTGAAGACGATAAATTACAATACCTAGAAATTGAGTCTTTTGAGGAACTTGCGAAAAGGAAGATAAAAGAGATATGCGGTGACGCAGCGAATACATGGGATTTAGAATATATTTTGGTCAAACATCGATTTGGAAGATTAGAGTTGAACGATAACATTGTTCTGGTAATTACATCTTCTAAGCATCGTAAGAACGCTTATGAAGCCTCCAGATATATAATGGAATGTCTTAAAAGCAATGTGCCATTTTGGAAAAAAGAAGTTGCAAATAATTCCCAAAATTGGGTGGAGAATTCTTAGACTTTCTTTTCATCTATAAAATTTTAATTAAACTAGCTAAAATTAAGAAACCTGTCAGCATCAATCCAGCTGTCCTGTTTGATTTGAAAGTATTAAGACAATTTACAGGGCTTCTGTGGTCTAATTTCAAAAGTTGGAAAGTTAAGTGTGAAGAGAAGAGAACAATACCGCACGCTAGAATAGAGATTTGAATCAAATCTCCATTTGATAAGAAATAAAAAACAGGCCCTACCGTTATGAGGATAAAACCGATAAATAATGATAGGTAACGCTTTGGATTTGCTTCAAACAAGATACCAGTAGATTTTATTCCCACTTCCTTGTCGTCTTCTATATCCTGAAATGAGTAAATAGTGTCATAAAATATCGTCCATGCAATAGCAGAGATATATAAACCGACACAGAAGTAATCTAGTGTGCCACTATTAGCGGCGTAAGCCAGTAATATACCCCAGTTAAAAGATATGCCTAAAAAAAATTGTGGCCAGTAGGTAAACCTTTTAGCAAAGGGGTAAACTACAACAGTGATAACGGACAGCAACCCTAAAATTATTGCCAATCTGTTGAAAGTTATCAATATTGCTAATGCTAAGCTACACTGTAATGTAAGCCATAAAAACGCCTGAGGTTTTGAAACGTGACCAGCAGGGATGGGTCTGTTTTTTGTACGTAATACCTTTGCATCGAGATTTGCATCCGTAATGTCATTCCAAGTACAGCCTGCACCCCTCATAAGAAGACCACCAATATAACAAGCAATTAATATATAGAGAGAGTTGCCATTCAATAGTGTTGGATCCACGTTAGTTGATAAAAAAACCCCCCACCAGCAAGGAATTATGAGTAGCCAAGATCCGATTGGTCTATCTAAGCGACTTAGCTTAAAATAAGGACGAAGACCCTTGGGAACATATAAATCCACCCAATTATTTGATTGTGCGTCTATTAACCTGTCATTAAAAAATTTATGCATTTAAGATCATTCATGATAATTAATCCTCATGAATAAGAATATTAGTATAAGGCTATTCTGTGAAGACACTTTAGGAGTTGGCGGAGAGATTATCCTAGAGAAAGATCAAACGCACTATTTGAAGAATGTAATGCGGTGTAAAATAAATGATAGAGTTATCGTTTTTGATAATACTACCGGTGAATACGTAGCCGAGATTATTAATATTAATAAGAAATTCGTAAACATCCAAATCTTAGAAAAAACTAAACCTAGATATGTACCTGGAGACGTCTGGCTAATATTTTGTCCATTGAAAAAAACAAGAACAGACTTCTTGATTGAAAAATGCACTGAACTGGGTTTAAGAAAATTTCTTCCAACGTTAAGTGATAAGACACAAACTAAAAAAATTTCAGTAGATCGTTTTAAGAAAAATATAGTTGAGGCAGTAGAGCAGTGTGGAGGAACTTTTATACCAGAAATTACTTCTGTAAGTCCATTATCTAAAGTCATTGAAGAGCTTCCCGAAGATAGAATGATAATATTTTGTGATGAATCATTGGAGAGTAAAAATATCAGCGAGAGTTTATTGTCAGTGAATTCTGAAAAAGTTGCTCTATTAGTTGGGCCTGAGGGCGGATTTAGTGATAGTGAGAGAAATTTACTAAGAACAAAAAGAAATGTACTTCCTGTATCTTTAGGTAATAGAATACTTAGAGCAGAGACAGCCGCAGTTATTGCATTAACAATGTGGCATGGTTTGGTTGGCGACTGGCATAAGAGAGTGGATCATCAAAACTATGAGAGTTGAAAAAGGCACAGACTTTTTGGATCGAGATCAATTACGACATTATTTCGAGAAAGGGTGTAAGCCTAATTCAGAATGGGGTATAGGGTCAGAGTATGAAAATTTTATTCTAGCTTTAGATTCAAAAAGACCCATAGGCTACGATGGCCCAAAGTCTATTACCAAAGTGTTTGATTTATTAATAAATAAATTCCAATGGGTGCCTATATTTGAAAAATCAAACATCATAGGCCTAGAAAAAGAAAAAGCCAATATAAGCTTAGAACCTGGCGGGCAGTTTGAGCTATCAGGTGCTATAAAAAAAACTGTACATGAAGTTAACGATGAAATGACATCGTTCATACAGAATATGAGAGTTGTATGTGAGGAACTAGGCTTGGGATTGTTTTCAATGGGTGCCACTCCTTATTGGAAGAGGGATGAGATGCCCATAATGCCAAAAAACCGCTACAAGAAAATAATGATGCCTTACATGGAAACAGTTGGAACTCAAGGTTTAGACATGATGCTTAGAACTTGCACAATACAAGTAAATCTTGACTATTCCTCCGAAGCGGATATGGCAAAAAAGCTAAGGGTTGCCGCTTGTATTCAACCACTTGTCACGGCATTATTTGCTTCCTC
>Ga0160423_10005422_pt1 | contig 10404 bp, 7 predicted proteins | sample CRUFie14St8metaG_FD_108191 | JGI IMG/M metagenome (GOLD analysis project Ga0160423, IMG submission 108191) | Marine microbial communities from the Costa Rica Dome - CRUD Field 142mm St8 metaG | ecosystem: Environmental > Aquatic > Marine > Oceanic > Photic zone | place: Costa Rica: the Eastern... | reverse complement strand
TACTTCTTGGTCTTTATCCTCATAATTATTGTATACACTTATCTCTTTCAATACATCTTCAGGCCATTCATGAGGTAATTCATATAACTTTATAGCTAAATCTGTGTGGATTCCTTTTTTTGATTTTTCTCCAATCTTATGAATAACTTTTCCATAGATCGAATCATCCAATTTCGAAGGATATTTTGTTATTTCGACCTCTATGTAATTTCCAATCTCAGCATTTCCTATTGTTGCTTTATTCAGAATAAACTTCTTTTTCAAGTTTCTTTTTAAGCATTTTAAAAGATACTTCCCTTTTGAAAATATTAATTCTCCCTGAGCATATTTTGAGTGTCTTTCTATAATCTTTATTAATTCGCCAGATTGTCTTCCATCTCTCTGCTGAATCACCCTAATTTGCACAGTATCACCATGCATCAGTGATCTCATTTCATGATTTGAAAGATATATATCGTCATCATTTTCTAATATAACAAATCCAAATCCCTCTGGAGCTTCAGAAACGATACCTTGAACTGTTTTATGTCTCCTAGGTATAAGATATTCAGCTTTCTTATTCTTCTTGATTAACTTTTGTTTCGTCATCTTAAAAAGCGTTCGCTGGAAAGACCTCTTGAGCTTTTCTTCAGAGATAGAAAATGAATCACATAGCTCATCAAATTTTTTTGGAAAAATTAATTCATTCAGCTTTTTGATTATATCGTTCGGTAAGGGAACAGGGTGAGTGTATTTTTTTGTTTTTGTTTTTTTCAAAAAAGATTTACCTAAGCCTTTAAACTGGAAGTTATTGTTAGATTAAGTTTAATTTAATATTCAATTGGTTGAAGCAATCTCAATAAAATTTGGTTAGTATACTATTTTACGCAGAAGGTCATGTAATGGAAAATTTTGTTAATACCCTCAATGGTTATATTTGGAGTAATGCTCTAATTCTCCTTGCTCTTGGAGCTGGGTTATTCTTCTCATTAAAAACAAGATTTGTTCAAATTAGATTATTTAAAGAAATGATTCGATTGCTTTTCTCTGGAGCTAGCTCGAATAAGGGTATCTCTTCATTTCAAGCTTTATCGGTATCCTTATCAGGAAGAGTTGGAACAGGAAATATAGCCGGGGTTGCTGCTGCAATTGGATTTGGTGGTCCTGGTGCTGTTTTTTGGATGTGGATCGTAGCTTTTCTAGGTGCCTCAACCGCATACATTGAATCTACTCTTGGCCAGATTTACAAAGAAGAGCAAGATGGTGAATATCGAGGTGGACCAGCTTACTACATTGAAAAGGCAATGGGAGCAAAGTGGTTTGCTTGGATTTTTGCGATTGCCATAATCGTTGCAAATGGAATTCTGTTGTGTGGCGTTCAGGCTAATAGTATTGGTAATGCGGTTGAGCTAGCACTTGGAGGTGGAAAAACTGTAGATACATTTTTTGGTCCACTGAGCTCTATTAAAATCTCGACTGCGATCGTCGTTCTGATATTGTTGGCTTTTATTGTCTTTGGCGGGGTAAAACGAATAGCGAATGTCACTCAGGTAATCGTCCCTTTCATGGCTCTGGCATACATCATCATTGCGCTCACAATAATTGGTCTAAATATCAGTCAATTACCAGATATTTTGATCTTGATTGTTTCTGATGCCTTTACACCTATGGCAGGAGCTGGTGCTGCTATTGGATGGGGTGTCAGGAGAGGTATTTATTCAAACGAAGCCGGTCAAGGTTCAAGTGTCCATGCAGCTGCAGCTGCAGAAGTTGATCATCCAGCACAACAGGGCTTGGTTCAAGCTTTCTCTGTTTACATTGATACACTGTTTGTTTGCTCGGCTACTGCTTTCATGATTTTAATAACTGGAGCATACAATGTTCATGGGGATGGCTCTCAATTTATTATCCAGAATATTGCGCCTACTATTGATGCAAATAGCCCGGCCTTTACTCAATATGCAATGGAAAATACAATTCCAGGGCTTGGAGCACCTTTTGTAGCTGTTGCATTATTTTTCTTTGCATTTACAACAATTCTTGCTTACTACTATCAAGCGGAGACAAATATCGCTTACCTTCGTCGAACATATAAATTTCCAGGTGATATGCTGATACTCAAAATTGTAATGTTAGCGTCAGTATTTTATGGTTCAGTTAAAACAGCACAGGTTGCTTGGGGCTTAGGTGATATTGGTATAGGTATACTGACGTGGCTGAATGTAATTAGTATTTTAGTTATCTTTTTTATGTCTAATCCTGCAGTGAAAGCACTCAAAGACTATGAAGAACAGAAAAGAAAAAAAGTAAATGTATTCAGATTTGATCCTGTTTCTCTCGATATCAAAAATGCTCATTTTTGGGAAGATCGTAATAAACAACACTAAAATGGCTCCATTAATCTAGGAAGATTTTGACGCTCAATGATTTCATTGAAATCATCGGCCAACCTTTCACAGGAGCTCACTACACTATTCCAGACTTTTACTCGCTCTTTATTTGTCATCAATGAAAAGTCAGTTCTATCAGGTACTTTTGATCCTGGAAGATTATCAATGAATTTTTCCGAAGGACAAATCATGATAGTTCTTGCGTGATTATGAGGGTTCACTCGCCTCCAAGATAATGAACGATCAAACCAGCTAGGCTTAAGAAAATCAAAAAAGTGAGGGTAAAGTAAATATCCCTCATCATTGTCTACTGAGAAATCAATGTGATAATCAGTTAACCCACCATCTCTATAGGAACCATTGGGTGCTCCTTGAATATCTCTCACTCCCACTAGAAATATTGGAATCGAGCTAGAAGCGATCACAACATCTTTTAAATTATCAACAGACAGATCGATACGTTCAGTTATAAAATGACGTTTCTCAAGTATCTTGATTGGATTCCTATGGTCTTCAAATATCGCTCTTGAAAAAAAATGACCTAATGCATTTCTGCTAACAGCATTTGCAAGATAGGCCAATAATAATCCTGAAAGAAGAATGGGATTGAATTCACTCTTAAGAATATGGCGTGATGAAGACGTAACTATATTTGTTCGAAATAAAGGATGATCGATAACATCATATATTGCCTCACCAGGGCATAATTCATCAAACATCTCCCTTAGCCTTACATTCAGAAATCCTTTTTTATATTTTTTTGGTAGATATTGATTTATATAACCGTACTCAAAATTTTTAATTGCTTTCAAAGGATCCTTTTGTGCATAGCATACAAATCGCCATGAACTTATGGAGGAGGAGATAAGATGCACAGGACCTTCTAATCGCGGGAGAATTTTATCAACAATTAATTTATCCAGGTGACTGAGTACGAGCCATTTTGGCCCACCAGATGCGCCCATTATGGTTTTGATTTTTTTGATATCTAAACCATTAACTTGAATTTCTTGGTACGCTTTTGGGCCAGCTCTGATTGTTAAAGATTCATATTTTTTCATAAATCTTATTTATGGGTCTTGATATCAAGAGAATGGATTGTTTCTGATAATCGTATGATCTCTATCAGGTCCAGTTGAGATAATATCAATGGGAAGATGCAACATCTCCTCAATAGCTTGAATATACTTCTTAGCATTCAAGGGCATATCTGAAAATCTTTTCAAACCTTTCGTTGAGTCTTCCCAGCCCTCAAACTCTTCATACAAAGGTTCACAATTATCTAACTCTGAGATTTCTAATGGAAAATTTGAAATGGTTTTGTCTTGCAATTTATATTCTGTGCAAATTTTTATCTTTTCCAAACCGTCAAGCACATCAAGTTTAGTAAGACAAAATCCTGAGATACTGCTATTCAATACAGATCTTTTAAGGGCTAAGACATCAAGCCAACCACATCTTCTTGGTCGGCCTGTTGTTGCTCCAAATTCAACACCAACCGAACCTAAGTGCTCACCATATTTATCATGAAGTTCTGTTGGAAAAGGCCCCGACCCAACTCTGGTCGTATAAGCTTTAACAATCCCCATAATGTAATCAAGCCGCTTCGGACCTACTCCCGAACCAATACTTGCTGCAGCTGAAACTGTATTTGATGAGGTAACGTAGGGATATGTTCCGTGATCTATATCAAGAAATACTCCTTGTGCACCCTCAAATAAAATATTCTTTTTTTGTTGATGATAATCATCAAGAATGCCTGATACATCGGATATCATTGGCAAGATAAGATCTCTCTGAACCAGTAACTGATTGTATATTTCATCTAAAGACTGCTCTTTTTCATCGAAATAATTGGTCAATAAAAAATTATGGTAATTCAATATATTTTTCAATTTTTCGCGAAGTGAATCCTTATTTAATAAATCAGATACTCTAAGCACCCTTCTGGCTACCTTATCCTCATAAACAGGCCCTATTCCTCTTCCAGTCGTACCGATTGCAGATTTTCCTAATTTTTTTTCTTTCGCTAAATCGAGTGCCTCATGAGATGGGAGTATTAATGGGCAGCCTGAACTAATCTTGAGACGATCAAAAACAGGTATTCCGTTCTCTATTAGTTTTTTTGCTTCCTTTATAAGAGCCTGCAAGGAGATAACTACGCCATTACCAATCAGGCAATGTACATTTTCATGTAAGATACCAGAGGGAATTAGATGGAGGACGGTCTTGTTTCCCTCTATAACAAGTGTATGACCAGCATTATGTCCTCCTTGAAATCGGACGACGGCTGCCACATCTTCTGTCAAAAGATCTACGATTTTTCCTTTTCCCTCATCGCCCCACTGAGTTCCAATTACAACAACATTCTTACTCATGTTTCTTACCAATCAATCAGTTATGATTATTTAAAAAAAGTAAAATTAGTCCCAGTATGATTGAGACCAACCCCACGATTCTGAGATTATAGTCATTTAATTTTGACATCTTATGGATAAAGATTCTATAAGTATTGGGACTTATAAATGGAATTAACCCTTCAATGAGAAGAACCAATGAAATGGCAGTAAAAATTTCCTGCCATCCCATTAGAATTTAACTTTACGATGATCTAAGCTGAGATATCTATCAATCAATTTTTGATTTATTGAGATATTGGAAAAACTCATTATCAGGATCTATCACCATTATATCATTCGCATTCCCGATTGAGTTTCTATATGCATCTATACTTCTGTAAAAAGCATAGAATTCAGGATCTTGATTGTATGCATTGGCATAGATTTCTGCTGCTTTAGCATCACCTTCACCTCTTATTATCTGAGAATCCTTGTTCGCATTAGCCAGTATAATTGTTCTTTCTTTATCAGCTGTTGATCGTTTTTCTTCGGATACCTCCATACCTTGAGCTCTTCTTTCTGCAGCAATTCTTCCTCTTTCTTCTCTCATCTGCTGATAAACTGAGTTTCTCACATCATCTGGAAATTCTACCTGTTTAACACGAACATCTACTAAGTCAACCCCCAGACCTTTTGCCGTAGTCGTTGCTGTTGCTAACATATCTCTCATTAATTCAGCTCGCTCGACAGAAATTGCCTCTTTTACAGTTCTTTTTCCAAACTCTGTGACAATAGCATTTTTTATGATCTCTGAAATCCTATCATTTGCCACTCTGAATGATCCGCCAGTCGAGATATAGAAATTAACTGTATCTATGATTCTCCATTTAACAAAGAAATCAACATCCATAGCTAGCCTTTCTGCTGTAAATATTCTCTCGGGACGCTCATTGATTGTCATGATTCTTTTTGGAAACTTTCTAATCGTCTGATAAAAGGGGATTTTGAAATGAAGTCCTGGCTCATAATCAGCCTTTACCACTTCACCTACTTGAAGCTTTATAGCCAGCTCTCTCTCATTGATTGTAAATGCCGACAAATTGAGAATAACTAGTGCTACAGCACCAAAAATTATTATAGATCTTAAGCTCATTATCGCTGCCTCCTCTCTCGACTATCCTGATCACTGGTTGAACCACTTGATTGATTTGTCGATGAATCATTATTACTAGAAGTTGACGAATTGTTATCACGTCTTCCAGAGTCATTCATAAGTTTGTCAATTGGAAGATACAAAAGATTACCACTTCCTTGTGAGTCCAATATTACTTTGTTTGAATTTTTATAGACTTCTTCTACAGCGTCAAGATAGAGTCTATCGCGTGTGACTTGAGGTGCCTTTTCGTACTCATTGAGCAAAGCAAGAAATCTATTGGCTTGACCCTCAGCATCAGCAATCACTCTATCCCTGTATGCTTCAGCATCTTGAAGAATCCTCTGAGCTGCACCTCTGGCACGAGGAATAAGATCTTGAGCATACTTCTCAGCCTCCAATATGAATCTATCGCTGTCATTTCTTGCTTTTTGAGTGTCATCTACTGCATCCTGTACAGCTCTCGGGTAGTCAAGCTTTTCTAAGTTGATTGAAGTAACAGAGATTCCTGATTTGTAGGCATCAAGAGTACTCTGAAGCACAACTTGCGTTTTAGGTCCAATTTCGTCTCGTCTCTCATTAACAAGCACTTCTAGAGAGCTTGTTCCAACCACCTCTCTGAGAGCACTTTCAGTAAGATCTTCTAGTGTACCCTCAGGATTAATGACTTCAAAACTGTAATTTACTGGATCCTCACGTAAATACTGAACGACCATCTGAACAAAAACATACTGTTCATCAGCAGTTAAGATCTCAGTACTAAATCCGTAATCAGTCACAATACCAGTATTGACGATATCAACCGATTCAATGGGGAAAGGAATATGCCAGTGTAATCCAGGAAAAGTGGTTTGCGTGTAAGCTCCAAATCTTTGCACAACGCCTCTTTCGGCTTGATCGACCCTGTAAAGACCCGTAAAAGCCCAAGCTACGAGTAAAAAAATTAAAATCAATGATGTGCCTGAGTTTCCTCCTGGCATTTTCGTAACGTTTCCGTTGCCTTTATTTCCGCCTAAAATAGCATTAATTTTCTTTTGCCAGCCTTCGATGATCTTATCAAGGTCATCAGGCTGGTTTCCTCCGCCCTTCCATGGATCCTTACCATTTCCTGATTCATTCCAACTCATAATTTAATCTCTTATTTATTAGTTTTACTGTATCTGTATAAAATTGTTTTTATCTATACCTTCATTTTTCAAAAAGCTGTTAATATCTTCTCTGTTTGCTTCTAAAGTTAACTCCCAGCTTCCATCTCTTTTCTGGCTTTCGTTTTTTACTGCACCCATTTGAAATAGTATTGCCCTTTGTCGACCCTGACTATTTTCTAATTTGATATTACCTAAAATAACATTTTTTTTGATAAAGCGTCTCAATAAATGGAAAAGTTTATCTGCCCCCTCTCCAGTTTTTGCAGACAAATAAACCGACCTTTTAGAGTATTCATTGTCATTTTTTTTATTAAATTCACTTTTATCAATTTTGTTGTAGACCCTCAATTGTGGAACATTTTCTGCCCCAAGCTCTTTTAGGATCTTGTTTACTTGATTAATCCTGTCAAGTTTTTCAATATCGCACACATCGACTACGTGTAGAATTAAATCTGCGTCTCTCGCTTCCTGGAGAGTTGCCTTAAAGGCTGCAATCAACTCATGCGGCAAATCCCTGATAAACCCAACAGTGTCACTAATAATTATTGGGCCTGCATCGACAATATCAAGTCTCCTCATCACTGGATCTAATGTCGCAAAAAGCATATCTTTTGTGTATTGATTTGTTCCTGTAAGAAGATTAAACAAAGTTGATTTTCCTGCATTTGTATAACCGATTATGGCTACTGTTGGAATACCAGAACGTGCTCGGTTTTTTTGATTCATTTTTCTTCTTTTATCAACTTGCTCCAACCTCAAGTTAAGCTGCTTGATTCTTCTGCCTATCAATCTTCTGTCTGTTTCAAGCTGAGTTTCACCGGGACCTCTCAATCCAATTCCACCTTTCTGTCTCTCAAGGTGAGTCCAGCCCCTTATGAGCCTGGTTGATATATGACGCAATTGAGCAAGCTCAACTTGTAACTTTCCTTCGAAACTCTTAGCCCTTTGAGCAAATATATCAAGAATTAAGCCTGTTCGATCCACAACTCTGCATTCTAATTTTTGTTCAAGATTTTTTTCTTGGCTTGGAGTCAATGATGCATCAAAGATAATTAAATTTGCTTTCGTTTGAACAACTTTATCTTTCAATTCTTCTAATTTACCCTTACCAATGAGGTACCTTGCATTTGGACATCTAATTTTCACATCCATTTCTGATGCGATTTCTACACCGGATGCCATTACCAGTTCTTTAAATTCTTCTATTTCAGAATTATTAGAACCGTTTTGTGAATTATTGAAAGAAACAATAGTTGCTTTTTCACCAATTTCTTTTCTATCAAACAAAGAAAAATCCTTTATATTAATGACTCAAATTTCTTGTATATATTTTTATGACTCTCTAGCTTAAGATTTTTCATGCCCCTTATCCATGTGAGCTGTCTCTTAGCAATTTGTCTGGTCGCAGTTTGAGCTAATTCAGTAGCTTCATTTAAATCTATTTCATTATCAAGATATTTCCAGATTTGCCTATAGCCAACAGAGCGCATAGACATATGCTCGGACGACAATCCTTCTCTTTCTCTTAAAATACGAACCTCATCAACAAAACCAGCATCAAGCATATCAAGAAATCTATTATTAATTTTTAAATACAGTTCATCGCGATTGATATTTTTCAAGGAAAAAATTTCAAATTGGTAATCATTTTGTGGTGTTGTTTTTTCTTGTAATTCTGAGATCTTTTTTCCAGTTATATAATAAACCTCAAGGGCTCGTTGAATTCTCTGTTTATCATTTTTATTGATGTTATTTGCTGCACGTAAGTCGATTTTTTTTAACTCAGCGTACATTTCTTCCCAACCCAGTTTCTTAGCTTTCTTTTCTATTGCTTCTCTTATTTGCATATTTTTTTCTGGCAATTGTGCAATTCCATTACTAAGAGAATTCAAATAAAGCATTGTTCCTCCGACAATAAGAGGTATTCGATTATTTTTAATAGATTCGTCTATTTGAAATGATGCATCTCGAACAAAACTTCCTACTGAGTAAGATTCCTCAGGATCTATTATGTCAATGAGATAGTGGGGATAACGATTTAAAATGCTTTTCGAAGATTTAGCTGTCCCAATATTCATTCCTCGATATATTTGTGCTGAATCAGCATTGACTATATCTATTGGAAAATTAGAAGCTAATGATAACGCCAATTCAGTTTTACCGGCTGCAGTAGGTCCAGTCAAACAGGGAACAATTTGTTTTTTGCGATTCACTAGCAAATATAATATTTCTTACTTATAAATGGGTATTTGAAGTGTTTGATTTATTCTAATCATGTTACCAGAAATACCATTAAAGCTCTTTAGAGTAGACAATCTGATTCCATATAGCTCAGCAATTTCACTCAACGTATCTCCTCTTTTTACCCTGTAACTTATTACTCTTGATCCAGATTTAATTCGATTTGCTAATATTGTATTTTTTGGAGGATTGATAAAGAAATACTGCCTAGTACCCTCAAAAATAGCTCGCGCTAATTTATCTTGATAGCTTCGAGAATTAAGTCTTGCCTCCTCATTCGGATTAGAAATATATGTTGTCTCAATAAGAACAGATGGAACATCAGGTGACTTCAAAACTGCAAAACCTGCTTCCTGGACTTTCTTCTTTCTTATAGATCCAACTTTGGATAATTCATTTAATATGATACCCGCAGCTTCTTTGCTTGCCTTCATAGAAAAATTCTGAGACAAATCAGTCAGCAAAGAGACAGCATCTTTATCCATATTTGAGATTGCGACCTCACTGATGGAGCTGTATGCATTCTCTCTCTCTGCAAAGACCCTTGCTGCCTCATCACTAGCACCTTTGAGTGATAAGGTATAAACTGAGGCACCCTTTACTCGAGGATTATCAAGCGCATCAGCATGAATTGATAAAAATAAATCAGCTTTAGATTCTCTCCCCATCTTCATTCTGTCTCTTAAAACAATGAAAGTATCATCATCTCTTGTGAGTACCGCCTTCATGTCAGTTGTTCTATTGATGTATTCTGCCAAACGAAGGCTGATCGCGAGCACCACGTTACTCTCATAAATTTTACTCGGACCAATTGCACCTGGATCTTTTCCACCATGACCAGGATCAATTACTACTACAACTTTTCTCTCAGCAACAGAGTGTTGAACTGAATCATTTTTTATGGGACTGTCATTACTCTTTAGATCAACAACCAACCGATGATCATAAAGAGTTCCTTTTGGGAGATTAAAGTAACTATATTTAAAGGTGCTTGATAGGTCAATTACAAGGCGAAGATGACTGCCATTTCCCTCAGAGAAGCGAATGTTTCTTATGCTCTCTCTAGGATAAGAAGATAACTTGAAACCCTTTTTTAATTTTGTATTTTTTAGATCAATGACCAATCGATCAGGGTTTTCAAGTGAAAATATATT
>Ga0160423_10005421_pt1 | contig 10405 bp, 7 predicted proteins | sample CRUFie14St8metaG_FD_108191 | JGI IMG/M metagenome (GOLD analysis project Ga0160423, IMG submission 108191) | Marine microbial communities from the Costa Rica Dome - CRUD Field 142mm St8 metaG | ecosystem: Environmental > Aquatic > Marine > Oceanic > Photic zone | place: Costa Rica: the Eastern... | reverse complement strand
GTTGGAGCAGTGATAGATTTGTAATCAGTTCAGACGCCAGCGGTGGTTATTTCTTTGGTTTAAGAAATGGCACAGATTTTGGTTGGGGACGTAATGCAGTTGCATGGGATTACAACACAGCACACAGTATGTCAACTGACACTTGGTATCATGTTGCTTGGGTAAGAAGCGGCAATAGTCTTTATCTATTCCGTGACGGCACTCAAATAGGCACTACACAAACCAGCAGTCAAACATACGATTTGAACAGCGGCAAATTAAACATAGGCGCACAAGGATCTAACTACGCTTGGAGTGGTTGGATTGATGAAATACGTATTTCAAAAACAGCAAGATACACAAGCAACTTTACACAGCCAACTGGTCCGTTTATAAATGATGAAAACACATTGCTGTTAGTTCACGCAAACGGCACTGATGATTCAACCTACTTTGAAGATGACAATGGTGTTGGTGGTGGTAGAGCACCTGTGCTTGTTTCAACAAGTGGCAATGCACAAATATCAACAGCAGAATCACAATTTGGTGGTAGCAGTGTTAACTTAGATGGCACTAACAGTTATTGGACAGTTCCTTACACTAATGACCTTGTAAAATGGAATCAACAGGCATACACTGTAGAATATTGGGTGCGTTTAGACAGTCTGTCAGGCACAAGTTATGCAGACGGGGCATCTTCAGAGATACCTAATGGTTTTGGTCATCACAATCCAACTGACAATATAAACTATTGGAGTTTTGGTCCTATTGATGATGGCAGTGTTGTATTTTTCTACTACAACGGCGGCAAAGTTATCTTACAAACTTCAAGTGTGACACTTTCCACTAACACATGGTATCATTTGGCTTTTGTATACGATGGTTCCAGTAACATAAAAATATATGTAGATGGCACTGAAAGAGCCAGCGGCACAGTAGCAGGATCTCCTCAATTTAACACAGGAATACCATTAACACATGGTGCGGCAGGCAGTTCAACAGTGTATATGAATGGTTATACAGACGAATTTCGTATATCAAACACAGCAAGGTATACAAGCGATTTTACACCAAGCACAACACCTTTTACACGTGATGCAAACACATTACTACTGTTGCACATGAATGGTGCTAACGGTTCTACACATTTAAAAGACGATGCAGGCAGTAGACCTTCACGTGATGGTATAGGTTTTGGAGATGTGCAATTAGATACAAGCAGATATAAATTTGGTCAATCAAGTGCTTTATTTGATGGCACAGGAGATTACATTGTAGCACCATATGATTCAACAACACTTGGCACAGGCGCATTTACTTGGGAATGTTTTTTCAATGTAGATACTGACGCTGGGTCAGGCACAGTTACAGTTCTGTCAAACAGAAATGGAAGCGGTGTAAATGGCAACATTCAGATGTTATTCCGTAATTTAGATATGAAAATACAGGTAAATGGTTATGGTGGTTCAAGTGCATTCAACGCCAATGGTGTAGGTAATGCTCTTGCTACAGATACGTGGCATCATTATGCGTTCTGTAGAAATGAGACAAATGCTGTTGCAGTGTTTGTAAACGGCACAAGAGTATCTTCAGGCACGTGGGACGCAAGTGTTATTGCTGACAATAACGACTTTGGTATTGGTGCACACACTAATGGTGGCATTCCTATCAACTCAGGTGCAGATGCATGGATTGACGGAGTAAGAGTATCTAACATAGATCGTTATGGTGTAGACAATTCATCAATTACTGTTCCAACAGAACGTTTTACAAATGATCCAAATACAGAATTACTCATACAAATGGATGGTTCAGATGGAAACACAGTTTTCTTAGATGACAATGGTGTTGGCAACGATAGACCATCTAAAACTGTAACAGTAAATAACAATGCACAGATAAAAACAGACCAATCACAGTTTGGTGGTAGTTCAGCATACTTTGACGGCACAGATGATTCTATACAAGTTCCTAACGGAGGCAGTGGTGGTGACTTTGATTTTAGTTCAAAAGATTTTACTGTTGAATGTTTTGTAAGACCAGCAAGTGTATCAGGCGTAAGAAGTTTTGTCACTATTTGGGGTAGTGATTGGAACAACGATGATAGAATCTGGTTCTTTGGATCAAATGGAGATGAACTTGTATTCTACTACTACACAGGCGACAACAACACAGTAAAAACAACTGTAGCATCTACATCATCACCATTATCAGTTGATACATGGCATCACGTTGCTGTTACAGGTGATAGCACAAATTTTAAACTATATGTTGACGGCACTGAAGTAGATTCAGAATCAAGAGAAACTATTGATCCTTTAGGCGGTGACGGAGCATTGGCAATAGGTGCAACAAGTTATGACGCTTTTGATTATCAAGGTTATATTGACGAAGTTAGAATATCAAATAACGTAAGGTATAACGCGGCATTTACAGCGCCAACTGAGGCTTTTACACACGATGCAAACACAGTGTTGTTATTGCATATGGATGGTGCAGACGCCAGCACAACATTTGTAGACACAGCAGGCTCTGGCAGATCACGTGCACCAATAGAGGCTAATGGCAATGCACAAATAGACACAGCACAATATAAATTTGGTAACTCAAGTGCTTTGTTTGATGGCACTGATGATTGGTTAGAAGTAGATGGCGATTCTAATTTTGACTTGAGCGGAGATTTTACTATTGAATTTTTTGCAAGAATGGCAAGCACATCAGGCAATCAAAAATTCTTAGATTTTCGTCCAAGCGGCACAAGTTCAACCAGTAACATACTTCTTATAGATCACAGCACAAATTTTAGATTGTTTGTTGACGGATCAGACAGATTATCAGGCGCAGGAGGTAGTGCTACACAAGACACTTGGCATCATATTGCTGTTGTAAGAAGCGGCTCAGATATAAAATATTTCTTAGATGGCGGAGAACAATTAACTTACACACAGTCTTCAATAAAAGATTATACTTTAGATTATAATTTTGCAATTGGTATAAACGGTGAAACAAGAACAGACCAAACATTAAATGGACACATGGATGAATTGCGTATATCAAAAACAGCAAGATATACAGGCAATTTTACAGTGCCTACAGCACAATTTCAAAACGATGCTAACACTTTATTGTTAATGCATATGGATGGCACAGATGGTAGCACTGTATTTGTTGATGACAACGGAATGCATACATGAGTTGGCCTAATCTAAAAACACCTACAACTTATGTTGATCAAGACACTGATCCTATTTGGAGAGCAAGGCCTCATATCAAACAGGATATTGAGAATGTTAATGCAATAATTGATACATTTGATCCTTCAACACCATCAGGAGGATCAATCTCAGGCGAAAAGGCCAAACTTGTTGATGAATCTGATTATGCAGATCCTGATGATAATAATATTGGTGCAATGACAGATATAGGTGATGTAGCATTTAGTCCAGATGGCACTAAAATGTTTGTAGTTGGATCTAATAATACTAATCATGGTATTCAAAATTATAGTTTGTCTACAGGATTTGACACAATTACAAAGACTGGAGGATCTGAACAGACTCCTTTTCCTTTTGACAGCAGTGCTTATAATAAAAATGCCAAAGGCATAGCATTCAACACTGATGGCACAAAAATGTTCTTACTTGGTGACACTGACAGCACAGGTGATCCTGTTGTAGAATGGCATCTGTCAACAGGTTTTGATTTATCTACAGCAAGTTATGACAGCAGTTTTGATGTATCAGCACAACAACAAGATCCGCAGAGCATAAGGTTTAGCAATGATGGTAAAAAAATGTTTATACTTGGCGGAAGTGGCACAGACCAAGATCGTGTTTTTCAATATTCTTTAACTACTGGTTTTGACGTCAGCACAGCAAGTTATGACAGTGTAAGTTTTGACGTCAGCACACAAGATTCTAATCCAAAAGGAATTGCTTTTACAAGCGACGGTCTAAAAATGTTTTTGGTAGGCCACAGCAACAATAAACTTTTTGTATATACTATGACAACCGCTTTTGATATAAGTTCAATGAGTCATGCTTCTTCAGATATTTTAGATGGTTTCTTTTTGACAGGGAGAATGTCGCCACCATCAGAGCCTAAAACAAATAGACATAACGCAGGCATATTCATAAGTGCAGACGATACGAAATTTTTTATTGTTAATGATAGCACTGGTGAAGTTGAAGAATATCATATAACACAACCTGTATTTCCAGGTGCAAGATTATTATATAATTCATCTACTACAAAATTTGAAACAAATACACAGACAGACAAATGCCACATATCATTTGACAGTGCATTTGACAATAGTGACGGTAGTGATAGTGCAGGTGATGATTTATTTGATTTCTACACAGGTGGATTTACAATTGAAAACACAAATCTAACTGGTATAACAGTAGGCACAGATAGCAATGGACACAGCACAATTACATTTCCGCAAGGTTCTTATGCAATTCAAATGTTAGGCACAGAACAAACAATGAATGATAATAGTTTACAAGTCAACTTCAAAGAAAATGACACTACTACACATTTTAGTTCGTCATTACATCAAACAGACAGGGTAGGTAGTGCAGATTTGAAAAGATTTTTTTACAAAGAGGTTGTTACATTTAGCAGTGACACCACAGTTTCGCCTAAATTTAATTTAGACAGTAACAGTGGTTCTAGTGTGCAACATCAAGATATACTAATAACAAGGATAGCATAATGACGTGGCCAACAAGTAGCAAAGCAGGAACAACCAATGTAGATGCAGGCAATGATCTAATTAGATTGGCACGCCCTGACATTAAACAAAACATAGACAATACAAATGCAATTATTGACACATTTGGAATAACATCACCAAGCAACAATGACATACTAAAATACAACTCTGCAACTACAAAATTTGAGAATGTAGCAGGTGGTGTAAGCAATGACACTATAGCAATTGAAGTGGCAGATTTAGCAAGTGGCTCAGCAGGTGTATCTTATGATTACACTGGTGGTTTTACTATAACTGGCAGGAACGACTTAGGCATAGTAGCAGGCACAGATTTAGACAGTGGTGGTGACAATTTTAGCACACTTACAATACCAGCAGGCACATACAGTATGAAAACAATCTCACCTGTATACAGTGGTGTATATGGCGGGAACCAATACTGGGACGCAAGAATAACATTTATTAAAGACAGTGATGACAACGCAATAGGCAATTACGAAACAAACTCAACAGGCTTTTATTTTAGGGTTCACGAAGCAGGATTTGTGTTTACACTACCAAGTCAAGATACAATCTATGCTACATTTAGGGCATATAGGTCAGCAGGAGGCAATTTTGCAGTCCAACCATTATTGCTTACAAGACTGGCATAATAACACGATATTGGACAATACAAATAAATATGTGTATCGCGATTAACAAAACACACAAAGGAGATCTCTTATGAGTCAAGCAAGTGATTATTTAGAGGACAAGTTATTAGACCATGTTCTCAGAAACACAGCATTCACATCACCAACTACGGTGTATGTGGGATTATTTACAGAAGGTGACAGTGCAGGTGACAACAACGACCTGTTAGAAGAAGGCACACTTACAAACGAAGTAAGTGGTAATGGTTATGCCAGAGTGTCCGCAACATTTTCAGCGGCATCAGGTGGTTCTATTACAACAAGTGGCAACGTAACATTTTCGCCAGCATCAGGTGGTGATTTTGGAACAATTACACACATTGCTATCTTAGATGCTTCAACTGGCGGCAATGTGTTGTTCTACGGCACACTAACAACTTCTAAAACTATACAAGACGGCGACACGTTCCAAATTACATCAGGCAACTTGACAGTTACCCTGGCATAATCAAGGTAAACGCCTATGTCAGCATATGTCATTGATAATGATGACTATCTGGCTACTGGTTATGTCACGAGTGACTATGTAGGCACAGATAGTGACTTATACGTTGAAGCAGGATATGTTTCAGGCGTAGTTCTTGGCGAAGCATCCGTATCAGCGGTTGCAAGCCTAAGTGTTTCTGGTGGCAATACACCAGGTGGCATATCTGTAACCTGCACATCAAGTGCAACAATTACTGTTGTTGGCAGTAAAACAACTGTAACAGACTGTTCAATTAGTAGCAGTGCAACTGTTACACCATCAGCAATCAAATCTGGAGAAGCAAGTGCAAGTCTATCAAGCAGTGCTTCTACAACACAATCTGCAAACTTTACAGCAAGTGGCGTAATTGATTCAAATGCGGCATGGACAACTGTTGTTTCAGCAGTTGGTATAATCAATGAAAGCAGTGCAATCAACAGTGCATTTACAACTTCTACAGATGCAGTAAAAACAGCAGTTGGCGAAGTTAGCATTGCGGCATTCCAAACACATCCTACGTTGTGGGGTGATTCAATCACATGGGATCAAAACAATGACATCATTTGGGGACAAATGGTCCAAGCAGATGCAGATGCATTTAAAAATGGTATCCCTGGCACAATATCCAACAGTGCAACACTAACAGCAGATGGTGATGTTACAGCAATAGCAAATATATCCCCTGCCGCAGTAGCAACGGTTGATGTAACAGGCACGTTTACAGTAGGTGCAGAAAGTTCAATTAGCAGTAGTGCAACTGTTAATGTAACAGGTGTAACCAACAATGATATTAGAGACCTTAATATATCAAGTGCATTCTCTTTAACATCAAGTGGTATATTCCAAGTTGAGGGCAGATTACCTGCTATCAGCAGTTCATTTACAGTTACAGCAGATGCTGATACAATAGCAGATGGTGTAGTTGTAAAAGCAGGATCATTTGATGTAAGCACAGACTTTACAAGAATTAGAAGCACACTGTTTGATGAAACACTCAGCAGTGCGTTTACTGTAGACGCTAATGGTGACAACATTGCACATGGTGAAGTTATAAAAGGCGGTGTGTTTGGTGTAGCAGTAGATGGTATAAGCAATGTTGTAGGTTCAACTACAATAAACAGTGCATTTACAACAGACTTCAAAGGCGGTATACTGTTTGGAGGCATTGTTAACATACAAGCATTTGTTACTACTGTAAGTGCGTTAACCATATACAATATTGATCCATTTAGGGTATATCCTGTAGATAGTGAGACAAGAAGTCTTAATATCCTTCAAGAATCCAGGGATTACCCTGTAAAATCTGAAAATAGGTTAAATACTATAGAAGAAGAAAACAGAATATTTAAGGTGCCTTCTGAAACGAGAACAATCGTTATACAACCGCTGACATTGGTTGAAGTAGCGGGCAATCCATTAGATAGGAGAAAAGGATAATGTCTGACGCAAGATCACTAACAGGTTTCAAACAAGATAACAAAGGAACTTACATTGAAAAAGATCCTTATGCAGTGCTTGATTACTCCTTGGATTGGCACAACTGGATGCCTTCAGGTGAACACATTAGTTCAATTACTGTTACGGCACAAACCATTGCAGGAGATTCAGCACCATTAGTAATAGACTCATCAACAAACACCAACTATATTGTTACAGCAACAATTAGTGGCGGGTCTGCTGGTAAAATCTACAATGTAGAATATAAAATTATAACGGATGGCACACCTGCCAAACGTGATAGCAGAAACTTTAGAATAAAGGTAGTAGAGAGAGAACTATAATGAGTGAAGAGCAAGAAAATACAACAAAAAAATATAAAACGATTGACAGAGAATTGGTCTATCGTCTGGCTTGTATTCAATGCTCAGATCAAGAAATTGCTGAGGTGGTAGGAACATCAGTTCAAACACTTCGCAAGAGATTTGGAAAAATATTAGATAAAGGCAAACAAGAAGGCAGAAAAAGTTTAAGAAGAGCAATGTATGAAAAGGCACTAAATGGAGACTCAAGGCTACAAATCTTCTTGTCAAAACAATATCTTGGAATGAGAGATACACCAGAGGACGGCGAAAGCAAAGCACCGTTGCCTTGGGAAGACTAACATGGCACTGAGTGAGCCACAAAAAGATATTTGCGACAGTGACGCTCGTTTTAGAGTTGCTGTAACAGGTAGACGCTTTGGAAAGACACACGTTGCTATGCGTGAATTGGCAAGATTTGCCAGCAAGAAAGATTACAGTCTTGTTTGGTATGTTGCGCCAAGTTATAGAATGGCAAAAGGCATTGTTTGGGATCAACTCAAAGGTAAGTTGAAAGACCTACGTTGGGTAGAAGCAACCAATGAAGCAGAATTGACTATGAGACTAAAAAACGGATCAAAAATATGTTTGAAAGGTGCAGATTCACCAGACAGCCTACGTGGTGTTGGTTTGGACTTTCTTGTTTTGGACGAATTTCAAGACATAGACAGCAGAGCCTTTACAGAAATATTAAGACCTACTCTGTCTGACAAGGATGGTCATGCTTTGTTTTTAGGCACACCAAGAGGTGTTGGCAGTTGGAGTCATGAAATGTATATGGATGCAAAATCAAATGATGGATGGGATTCATTTACATACACAACATTAGATGGTGGACAAGTTCCGCAATCAGAAATTGATGCGGCAAAGAGAGACATGGACCAAAGAACATTTGAACAAGAATATTTGGCAACATTTACAACATATTCAGGTGTTGTTTACTATAACTTTGACAGAGAATATTCAGTAGCAAGTCATTCACATCCATTACACGAATTGCACGTAGGTATTGACTTCAACGTAGATCCTATGAGTTGTGCAGTCAGTGTTATTGAAGGCAAAACAATTTATTTTATAGATGAAATTGTAATGAAAGGATCAAACACAGACGAAGTGTGTGATGAAATAAAAAGAAGATATCCTAATTCAAGAATTGTAATGTATCCTGATCCTGCAGGTAGACAAAGAAAAACATCAGCAGGTGGTAGAACAGATATTTCAATATTACAGAACGCAGGATTTACAGTGCAGGTAAGAAATGCACACACGCCTATAAGAGACAGAGTTAACAGTGTAAATGCTAAATTAATGAACACACAAGGAGATAGAACATTGTTTGTTGATCCTAAGTGTAAACAAATTATAAACAGTTTAGAAAAGATGGTTTACAAACCAGGAACATCCGTTATTGAGAAGGATGGAGAGTTGGATCATATGGCAGACGCCGTAGGTTACTTGGTAGATTTCCTATATCCACTCCGCACTGAACACGCCCACAGTGAACCACAGAGATGGGCATTTTCAGGTAACAACAATACAGCAAGGAGATGGAACTAATGCCCTATATAAGAGATAGAGTAATCAAGGGTGATTCAAGAAATAACATTGATTATATTCTTGAGGCCCATGATGCTTATAAGTATTATCTAAATCGTTGGACATTCCTTGGTGACTCATACCAAGGAGGATATGACTACTTCGCAGGAAGATATTTAGAGCCATACTATTATGAATCAAGAGAAGACTACGAAAAAAGATTAAGACAGGTTGCACTAGATAACCATGTAAAATCAGTCGTAGGTATATACAACAGTTTTCTGTTTAGAAAACATATCAAAAGAAATTATGGAGACATTGAAGGACCTGCCTTAGACGCATTTTTAGATGATGCAGATTTAGACGGCAGAAGTTATGATGCATTTATGAGAGATGTGTCAAGTCTTGCAATGGTTTACGGTAATGTGTGGGTTATTGTAGACAAACCAAATACACAGGTTAATACAAGAGCAGAAGAACTTGCTCAAGAAATACGTCCTTACGTAAGTATGTTTACACCAGACAATGTGTTGGATTGGCAATACACAAGACAAGCAAATGGTGTATACTCATTGACATATCTAAAAGTAAAAGAAGAAGTAGTTGGTGATGTGCAATATGTGAGAGAATATACACCAACAGAAATAAATGTTTACAAGTTAGAAGGAGTAGAGCGTGAGGGCTCGTTAACTGAAAGTTATCCAAACGAGTTAGGTAAAATACCTGCAACGTGTGTCTATTCACAAAGAGGCGCTATAAAGGGCATTGGCGTAAGTGCAATAGGTGACATTGCTGACATACAAAAAGAACTGTATGAGTTTGGTAGCGAAATAGAACAAATCATTAGATTAACAAATCACCCAAGTCTTGTTAAAACAGCAGACACAGAAGCAAGTGCAGGTGCAGGATCAATTGTGCAACTACCACAAAGTTTAGATCCAGGTCTAAAACCGTATTTGTTACAACCAAATGGACAGTCAATTGAAAGTGTACTACAAGCAATGTCACAGAAAATTGACAGCATTGATAGAATGGCTTGTTTAGGTGGTATACGTTCAATTGAAAGTAGACGTTTATCAGGCATTGGACTACAAACAGAATTCCAAATGCTAAATGCTAAATTGGCTGACTTTGCAATGAACCTTGAACACGCTGAAGAACAGATTTGGCGTTGTTGGGCAATGTATCAAGGTGAAGTATGGCAAGGTGAAAT